>OGGP01000624.1_pt1 | contig 20416 bp, 17 predicted proteins | sample 1571261 | NCBI WGS metagenome assembly OGGP01 (sample SAMEA2581968, study PRJEB24529) | metagenome | biome: Human gut stool | place: China | collected 2011
AGCGTAAAGCCGGATGGGATACGCACGGACTGCCTGTGGAACTAAGTGTAGAAAAAGCATTAGGTATCACAAAAGAGGATATTGGTAAAAAAATCTCTGTAGCAGATTATAACGCTGCTTGCCGTAAGGACGTGATGAAGTATACCAAGGAATGGGAAGACCTGACTCATCAGATGGGATATTGGGTGGATATGAAGCACCCTTATATCACGTATGACAATCGTTATATCGAAACATTGTGGTGGCTGCTGAAGCAACTGCATAAGAAAGGCTTGCTGTATAAAGGATACACAATCCAGCCGTATTCTCCGGCTGCCGGAACAGGATTGAGTTCGCATGAGCTGAACCAACCGGGTTGCTATCGTGACGTAAAGGATACGACAGCTGTTGCCCAGTTTAAGATGAAGAACCCGAAACCGGAAATGGCAGAGTGGGGGACTCCTTACTTCCTTGCCTGGACAACAACTCCCTGGACATTGCCTTCAAATACAGCGCTTTGTGTAGGACCAAAAATCGATTATGTTGCAGTACAGACATATAATGCTTATACAGGAGAACCTATCACGGTTGTTCTGGCGAAAGCTTTATTAAATACTCATTTCAATTCAAAAGCTGCTGATCTGAAACTGGAAGATTACAAGGCAGGAGATAAGCTTGTACCGTTCAAGGTAGTTGCCGAATACAAAGGTGCTGACCTTATTGGTATGGAATACGAGCAACTGATCCCTTGGGTGAAACCGGTTGAAGTATCTGAAGACGGAACATGGAAAGTTAGCGGTAAAGGCTTCCGTGTAATCCCTGGTGATTATGTAACGACGGAAGACGGTACGGGTATCGTGCACATCGCACCGACGTTTGGTGCGGATGATGCGAACGTGGCTCGTGCAGCAGGTATACCGTCGCTCTTCATGATTAACAAGAAGGGTGAAACCCGTCCGATGGTAGACCTTACCGGTAAGTTCTATATGCTGGACGAACTGGATGAAAACTTCGTGAAAGAATGTGTGGATGTAGACAAATACAAAGAATATCAGGGTGCATGGGTAAAGAATGCCTATAATCCCGTATTTATGGTAGACGGCAAGTATGACGAGAAAGCAGCTCAGGCTGCCGAATCTCTGGATGTCGCTCTCTGTATGATGATGAAAGCAAACAATCAGGCTTTCAAAATCGAAAAACATATACACAACTATCCTCATTGCTGGCGTACAGACAAACCGGTGCTTTATTATCCGTTGGATAGCTGGTTTATCCGTTCTACAGCCTGCAAGGAGCGTATGATGGAGCTGAACAAGACGATCAACTGGAAACCGGAATCTACCGGAACAGGACGTTTCGGCAAATGGCTGGAAAATCTGAATGACTGGAACTTAAGCCGTTCCCGTTATTGGGGTACTCCACTGCCTATCTGGCGTACGGAAGATGGAACGAGCGAAATATGTATCGAATCTGTAGAAGAACTATATAATGAAATCGAGAAATCGGTAGCTGCCGGATTTATGAAATCCAATCCGTACAAGGATAAAGGTTTTGTACCGGGCGAATACACCGAAGGAAATTATGATAAGATAGACCTTCATCGTCCGTATGTAGACGATATCATTCTGGTATCGGAAGACGGTCAGCCGATGAAGCGTGAATCAGACCTGATTGACGTTTGGTTTGATTCCGGTGCTATGCCTTATGCACAGATTCATTATCCGTTCGAGAACAAAAACATTCTGGATAACCGTGAAGTATATCCGGCAGACTTTATCGCGGAAGGTGTAGACCAGACACGTGGATGGTTCTTTACACTGCATGCTATCGCTACTATGGTATTTGATAGTGTGTCGTACAAAGCCGTGATCTCTAATGGACTGGTGCTCGACAAGAACGGTAATAAGATGTCCAAGCGTCTTAACAATGCTGTCGATCCGTTTACTACGATTGAGAAGTATGGTTCTGACCCGTTGCGTTGGTACATGATCACTAACTCATCTCCATGGGACAACCTGAAATTTGACATTGACGGAATCGAAGAAGTTCGCCGTAAGTTCTTCGGTACTTTATATAATACATATTCGTTCTTTGCGCTGTATGCCAATGTAGACGGATTCGAATATAAGGAAGCAGATGTTCCGATGGCAGAACGTCCGGAAATCGACCGCTGGATTTTGTCAGTATTGAATACTTTAATCAAGGAAGTAGATACTTGCTATAATGAATATGAACCTACTAAGGCAGGACGTTTGATCTCCGACTTTGTCAATGACAATCTGTCCAACTGGTATGTTCGTCTGAACCGTAAACGTTTCTGGGGTGGTGAATTTACTCAGGATAAACTGTCTGCTTATCAGACATTGTATACCTGCCTTGAGACAGTCGCGAAACTGATGGCGCCTATTTCTCCGTTCTATGCGGATCGTCTGTACACAGATTTGACTACTGCTACAGGACGTGATAATGTGGTTTCTATCCATTTGGCTGAATTCCCGAAGTATCAGGAAGAAATGATAGACAAGGAACTGGAAGCTCGTATGCAAATGGCACAGGACGTAACTTCTATGGTATTGGCATTGCGTCGTAAAGTGAACATCAAAGTTCGCCAGCCGCTGCAGTGTATCATGATTCCGGTGGCGGATGAAGAGCAGAAAGCCCACATCGAAGCTGTGAAAGCATTGATCATGAACGAGGTGAATGTAAAAGATATCAAGTTTGTGGATGGTGCTGCCGGCGTATTGGTGAAGAAGGTGAAATGTGACTTTAAGAAGTTAGGCCCGAAATTCGGCAAACAGATGAAGGCTGTGGCTGCTGCTGTAGCGGAAATGTCTCAGGAAGCGATAGCCGAACTCGAAAAGAACGGAAAGTATGCGTTGAATCTGGATGGAGCGGAAGCTGTGATCGAAGCTGCGGATGTCGAAATCTTCAGCGAAGACATTCCGGGATGGCTGGTTGCCAATGAAGGTAAACTGACTGTTGCTCTTGAAGTTACTGTTACCGAAGAACTGCGTCGTGAGGGTATAGCCCGCGAATTGGTGAATCGTATTCAAAATATACGTAAGTCCAGCGGTTTCGAGATTACGGACAAAATAAAGATCACAATCTCCAAAAATACGCAAACAGATGATGCGGTGAACGAATATAATACTTATATTTGTAACCAAGTTTTAGGAACATCTCTTGATTTGGCAGATGAAGTGAAAGACGGCACAGAACTTAATTTTGACGATTTCTCATTGTTTGTCAATGTGATAAAAGACTAATACTAATATTGATTAACCTTTTAAACTAGTAAAGTTATGGCAGAAAAGACTAGATATTCGGATGCGGAACTTGAAGAATTCCGTGCCATTATTATGGAGAAGTTGGAGTTGGCTCAACGTGATTACGATCAGTTGAAGATGAGCTTGATGGGATTGGACGGTAATGATACTGACGATACATCTCCTACTTATAAAGTGTTGGAAGAAGGAGCTAATACGCTTTCAAAGGAAGAAACGACTCGCCTGGCACAGCGCCAGCTGAAGTTTATCCAAGGATTGCAGGCAGCTTTGGTACGTATTGAGAATAAAACGTATGGCATTTGCCGTGAGACTGGAAAGTTGATTCCGGCAGAACGCTTGCGTGCTGTTCCTCATGCTACACTCAGCATCGAGGCTAAGAACAGTGGTAAAAAATAATAGATAGCTACAAGCTACGGATGACGAGCTACAAGTAGCTGCGCAATGTTTACGCACGGCAACTTGTAGCTCGTTATGTTTAATTTATGATGAACAAATGAAGAAACTATTCACGAAGGGTAGAATTGCCCTGCTTGTTATCTTTTCCGTACTGATTATTGACCAGATCATTAAAATCTGGATTAAGACTCATATGTATTGGCACGAAAGTATACGTGTGACAGACTGGTTTTATATCTATTTCACCGAAAACAACGGTATGGCTTTCGGTATGGAAATATTTGGAAAGTTGTTCCTGACCACTTTCCGTATTGTAGCAGTAGGGCTGATAGGCTACTATCTCTATAAGATTATAAAAAAAGGCTTCAAAACCGGATACATCGTCTGTGTGGCCCTTATCCTGACCGGAGCTTTGGGTAATATTATAGACAGCGTATTCTATGGTGTCTTTTTCAATGAAAGTACTCATTCACAGATTGCCAGTTTTATGCCCGAAGGCGGTGGATATTCTACCTGGTTCTATGGCAAAGTAGTGGATATGTTCTATTTCCCGATTATTGACACAAACTGGCCCACATGGATGCCTTTCGTAGGTGGAGAACATTTTATATTCTTCAGCCCGATCTTTAATTTTGCAGATGCTGCTATCAGTTGCGGTATCATTGCTTTGCTACTTTTCTATAGCAAGTATCTGAACGAATCTTACCATTCACTGGATAAAAATAAAAAGGAAAGCGTAGATCATGAAGAGTAGGTTTCGGTTTCATCTGTGTTGTGTTTGTATGTTGGCGCTTGCGGTAGCAGGCTGTAAAGTCAAAAGACCTGACGATGTAATCTCAGAATCGAAGATGGAGAATTTGCTGTATGATTATCATCTGGCAAAGTCTATGGGAGATAATCTGCCTTATAATGAGAATTATAAGAAGACTCTGTATCTCGATGCCGTTTTCAAAAAATACGGTACAACGGAAGCTGTATTCGATTCGTCTTTGGTATGGTACACACGCAATACGGAGGTATTATCGAAAATTTATGAGAAGGTGAGCAAACGCCTGAAAGCCCAGCAGAATGAAATAAATCATCTGATAGCTTTGCGTGACAATAAACCGAAGATGTCGGAACCGGGTGACAGTATTGATGTCTGGCCCTGGAAACGTTTCATACGTCTGACGGGTGAGATGATGAATGATCAGTATGCCTTTGTATTACCTGTCGATACTAATTATAAAGATCGTGATACACTGGTTTGGGAAGTACGTTATCGTTTCCTCGAACCGATGCTTGCCGATTCTTTGAGAGCTGTTACGATGGCAATGCAGGTTATTTATGAGAAGGATACGCTGAATCATTTGGAAACAATCACTGATCCGGGTGTTCATCAGATACGTTTGTATGCAGACACATTGGGTGTGATGAAGGAAATAAAAGGCTTTATCTATTACCCGGGAGTACAGGGAGAGAAAGCCGGTGCATTACTGGCAGACCGCTTTGCTTTAACCCGTTATCATTGTTCGGACTCGCTTTCTGTAGCCGAACGTGATTCGATTAATCAGCTGGAAGCTCTGAAGACAGATTCTTTAAAGAAAGTATCTGATCAAAAAGATACTAAGATTTCGAAAGACTCTTTGCGAAAAGTCGATGATCTGAAGGATAATCAACGTATATCACCGGAAGAAATGAATCGCCGTCGTACGGTGACTCCTGAAAAGAAGCCGGAACAGATTGAAGTAGAGCAACATATCCAGCAGGAGAAGATTGAGCAAAGAAGGGAACGGCAATTGAATCAGCGTAGAAATCAGCAAAGACGTCAGTCACCTTCCCGTTAATATTATGAAACGCTTTGCCGCTCATTATTTGCTTCTGCCTGATGTTGGCTTTATCAGACAACAAGTAGTAGAGATTACTGATGAAGGATATGTACGGGATGTTTTTCCGTTGACGGAAGAAATAGAGTCTGTTGAATGGATGCCCGGGCTGATAGCATTACTTCCCGAGAATAAAATAAAAAACACTGAGATGTTCAGCAAAAACATCTCAGTGTTTCAATTTAATCTTCCAATAGTTTCGGGACAAACTTTCCCATGTTTTAAAGAGGCTCTTACAGCGTCTGCAAAGAGGGGAGAAGTACTGTTTCCTTATTTATTTTATCCTTTTGATTTTACTTCCATGCAGCCTGTCGCCGGAACTCGGCACAGATTACTGCGGTAGCGATAGCTACGTTGAGAGATTCCGAGGTTTCTTTTCCTTGTGGATAATTGGGGATATAAAGTTTCCGATTGATGAGTGCTTCCACTTCTTTTCCTATTCCGTTACCTTCATTTCCCATTACGATCAGTCCGTTGGTGGATAATGGTTGTTCGTACATGTTTTCTCCATCCAAAAATGTTCCGAATACAGGAGCATCACCGAGTGAATGAATAAATTCGGGAAGAGAGGTGTAATGAACCTTAACACGGGCGATTCCTCCCATAGTGGCTTGTATGGTCTTGGGATTGTATACGTCTACCGTGTTCTGAGAGCAGATAATATGTTCGATACCAAACCAGTCCGCCAGCCGGATAATCGTACCCAGGTTCCCCGGGTCCTGAATATCATCCAGTGCCAGGCAAAGAGACTGGCGTGCGAAATCCGGACTTAACGTATATTGCGGTTGCTCGAAAACAGCAAGTACTTGCTGTGGTGTTTTCAGCAGGCTGGCACGTGATAGTTCTTCTTGAGAGACTTCTGCAATTTCATTTGCTTGAATGTCGGGATGCGCTTGTAACCATGAAGAAGTTGCAGCCAGAAAACGGCAAGGGAAATGTCCTAGTAAATCGCCTGTTAATTTAGGACCTTCGGCTAGGAATACCTGTTCCTCTTTACGGGTTTTCTTTAGTTCCAGTGAATGGATATACTTTATTTTATTTTTGCTTAGCATTATTCTTTTACTTCTTTATTTACCGCAAAGCTATAAATATATTTTTAATAAATCGGCTGTTGAACAAGTTTTTTGAAAATAATTCTTTCTCATATTAACAATATTTGCATGAATAAAAATTGATTATCTACTTAATTTTAGTAGATTTGCTTAAAATTAGTAGTTTGATATTCAGTATAAAAGATGACAATATGGAAAGATTGACACAACAAGAGGAAGAAGTGATGATTTACTTTTGGAAAATGGGGCCTAGTTTTATCCGGGAGATTGTGAATGAAATGCCGGAACCAAAACCTCCATATACAAGTGTTGCCTCTGTAGTCCGTAATCTGGAGAAAAAGAAATTCTTGTCTCCTTTCAAGTTAGGGAATTCTATTCAGTATCATGTGCTGGTGAAAGAAAGCGACTATAAGCGTAGCTTTATGAATGGAGTAGTAAGTAACTATTTTACAGGTTCGTACAAAGAAATGGTTTCCTTTTTTGTCCGCGATCGTAAAATCAGCAAGAAAGAACTCGAGGATTTAATCAATATTATTGAGGATGAAGAATCATAAATCAAGATAGGCATGGAATCTTTTGCAATCTATTTGATTAAAGTAAATATAGCTTTGATTGTATTATATGCATTCTATAAGCTCTCTTTCAGCAAGGATACATTTTTCAGGCTGAGACGGATCATGTTGCTGCTGATATGTGTGACTTCGCTGATTTATCCATTGATTGATTTTTCAGGCTGGACGGACGAGTATGCAATAGGAGAAACGTTTACTACCGTTTACAATAAACTGTTACCGGAAGTGCTGGTTACTACGGCTTTACCCGTTGCTACAACAGAAGTTGAAGTGACAACCTGGCAGGCCGGTACTTGGTTATGGATTATTTATGGATTGGGAATAGGTATGTTGTTACTGCGTAATCTTTTAGAAGTTAGTAAAATACATCGCTCTTTAGTCTGCTCTCAGCGCTATTCTCTGAAAGGTGTACCTGTTTATCAGTCAGAAGACGTAGGGGAGCCCTGTTCCTTTTTTCATTGGATATTCATAAATCCGATGCAATATTCGGATAAGGAAATTAATGAGATATTGATACATGAACAAACTCATGTCCGTGAGTTGCATTCATTGGATATAATACTGGTTCAACTGGTTATATTATTATGTTGGTTTAATCCGTTCTCCTGGTTGATACGCAGTGAAATACGTATGAATCATGAGTATCTGGCGGACAAGCAAGTAGTGACGTCCGGCTATGACAAGAAATCGTATCAATATCATTTGTTGGGAATTAAACATACTTCATTGGCTGCAGCAAACTTCTATAACAACTTTAGTGTATTACCCTTAAAAAAACGAATTAAAATGCTAAACAGAAAAAGAACTCATAACATCATGGTAGGTAAGTATCTGATGTTTATACCAGTGGCCGCATTATTGCTGTTATTCAGTAATTGCGCCAATAAGAAAGCGGATAAAGTCCAGTCTGATACCGAAAAAGCAGATACCATAGAGTTGACTGCTGAACCGGAGAAAACAGCAGAACCTCAAGTTGATATAACGATCACGGAGACGAAAGGTGATTCTATTTATTCAGTAGTGGAAACGATGCCGGATTTCCCCGGAGGACAGAAAGAACTACTGAGTTTTTTGAGTCGCAATATCAAGTATCCGACGAAGGCGATAGAAAATAAAATTCAGGGTCGTGTTATTGTACAGTTTGTGGTTAACAAAGATGGTAGTATTTCTGATGCAAAAATAGTACGTAGCGTTGATCCGGATTTGGATAAAGAAGCTCTTCGTGTCATAAATTCGATGCCCCAATGGAAACCGGGTATGAATAAGGGAGAAATTGTAAGTGTAAAATACACAATACCTGTTATGTTCAGGCTCCAATAAAAGAATTAGAAATCTTCTTCATCACGATTTATAGAAAAGATCATCAGCATATACAGTCGACAGGATAGGTATTAGTCAGAATATCTGTGTGAATTTCTATAATTCGTGGTGAAAAGAACTTTTGTCGCATTAATTATTGTTTTGATAATTTCCCCGAACGAAAAATATGCTCTATCTTTGTCCCTATATATTTGCTTCCGCTTTTATAGAGATACTGTATGAGGAAAGGATTTCTTTACTTATTTACTTTTGCCGTTATCATTCTGTCGCTCGCTTCGTGCACTGCCACTAAGTACGTGCCGGATGGCTCTTATCTGCTGGATGAAGTCAAGATTCATACAGATCAGAAAAATGTCCGTCCTTCTTCTTTACGTATGTATGTACGGCAGAATCCCAATGCCAAATGGTTCAGCTTGATCAAGACACAGCTTTATGTTTACAACCTTTCGGGACGAGACTCTACTAAATGGGGAAATAAGTTCCTGAGAAGAATCGGGGATGCTCCTGTAATCTACAGTGAGACTGAAGCGCAGCGCTCGCAGGATGAAATTACGAAGGCAATGCGTAATATGGGCTATATGGCGGCTACAGTGAAGCGTTCGACTAAAATAAAAAAGAAAAAGATCAAGTTATATTATGAGGTGACTGCCAGAGATCCTTATATTGTCAATTCATTGAAATATGATATCCACGATCCTAAGATTGCAGATTTTCTGAAACAGGATTCTGCCAAGAGTCTGCTGAAAGAAGGGATGATATTTGACGTGAACGTGCTGGATGCGGAGCGTCAGCGGATTACTGACAAGTTGCTTCGGAATGGTTATTATAAGTTCAATAAGGATTATGTCGGTTATACGGCAGATACGGTTCGGGGTACTTATCAGGTAGATCTGACCTTGCATTTGCACGCATACAGAGCGCACGTGAGCGATTCGGTGAAAGCTCATCAACAATATTGGATAGATCAGATTAACTTTATTACGGATTATGATGTCCTGCAATCTTCTGCCCTGAACAGTATGGATATCAATGATTCCCTTCATTTTAAAGGGTATCCTATTTATTATAAAGATAAACTCTATTTGCGTCCGAAGATACTTACTGATAATCTTCGCTTTGCTCCGGGTGATTTGTACAACGAGCAGGATGTGCAGCAGACTTATTCCAATTTCGGACGTTTGTCCGCCTTGAAGTATACCAATATCCGTTTTATTGAAAATCAGGCAGGAGATACGGCGAAGCTTGACTGCTACGTGATGTTGACTAAGAGTAAACACAAGTCGGTAGCTTTTGAGCTGGAAGGAACCAACTCGGCCGGTGACTTGGGAGCGGCAGCTTCCGTCTCCTTTCAAAACAGGAACTTGTTTCGTGGTTCAGAGACTTTTATGATCAAGTTTCGTGGTGCCTATGAAGTGATTTCCGGACTTCAGGCGGGTTATTCCAACAATAATTACATGGAATATGGAGTGGAGACAAGTATCAACTTCCCTAATTTCCTGTTCCCTTTTCTTTCTTCGGACTATAAGCGGAAAATCAGAGCCACTACGGAGTTCGGATTGCAGTATAATTATCAGATGCGCCCCGAATTTCTACGCACGATGGCGTCGGCTTCGTGGAGCTATAAATGGACTCAACGCCAGAAAATACAACATCGTATTGACTTGATTAATATAGGTTTCCTTTATTTGCCGAGAATATCAGAAAAATTTAAGGAAGATTTTATCAGTAAAGGACAGAGCCATATTCTTGAGTATAATTATCAGGACCGTCTCATCATTAATATGGGATATAGCTATCACTATAATAGTATAGGCGGTGCCATCATCAATAATACGATTGCTTCCAACTCATATTCTATCCGCTTTAACTTCGAATCGGCGGGAAATATCATGTATGCTTTATCCAAGGCGGCCAATATCCGTAAAAATAATGATGGGGAATATGCTATTTTGGGAATTCCTTATGCGCAGTATGTGAAAGGGGAGTTTGATTTTTCTAAGAATATAAGAATAGACCATCGTAACTCATTTGCGTTTCATGTAGGTATGGGAATCGCTGTTCCTTACGGTAATGCGAAGACTATTCCGTTTGAGAAACAATACTTTTCCGGTGGAGCCAATAGTGTTCGCGGGTGGACGGTACGTGACTTGGGGCCGGGTTCTTTTGTGAGAAATAAAAATACCAATTTACTGGATCAGTCCGGTGATATTAAGTTGGATGCCAGCATTGAATATCGAAGCAAATTGTTTTGGAAATTTCAGGGAGCCATCTTTGTGGATGCCGGTAACATATGGACCATTCGTGATTATGACAATCAACCGGGAGGAGTCTTTAAATTCGATAAGTTCTATAAGCAAATAGCAGTAGCGTACGGATTAGGGCTTCGTCTTGATCTGGATTTCTTCATTCTTCGTTTTGACGGAGGTATGAAAGCGCTTAATCCTATTTATGAAAAGGGCAAAGACCGTTATCCGATTGTTCATCCTAAGTTTAGCCGTGATTTTGCTTTCCATTTTGCGGTAGGATATCCTTTCTGATCAATCATTACTAATAAAAAAAGGAGATGAAACTGATTCTACGGTTTCATCTCCTTTTTTATTTATGTGTATACTTTTAACGAGCAGCAAACATCAAGTTGCTCATAGTAGCCTGACGGGCAGCCATCATGCCTTGAGCATCCAATGTAACGTTCATTTTTTCGCCGTTCGGCAAGAACAGGTCAGCCGTACCGTCGTTGTTCATCTTTAACAGCTCAGAGCTTTCGCCGTTTGCAACTACATTCCAGGTATTCGCTTCTTTGTTGTAAATCAAATCCATAGAAGCAGTTTCGCCTTCTTTGGTGATTGAATAACCATTTTCGAGCGTTTTAACCATATAGTTACCGTTCTCTCCTTTTACTTTTTTCACGTCGCCCACATTAGCCATCGGGTTGGAACCGCTCCAGAATTCGATAGAGTTGATTACTAAGGCATCGGCAAGGTATGCTACGCCATAAACCGGAACAATGTTGAAAGCTAGAAATACAAGCTCATTTACAAATTTGTTTCCGACTCCTTGATTCCAGGAAGTTAAACGGTTGAATAAGCCGAATGATCCAACACAAGAACTGAATAATAAGCTACCACTAAGTACAACCGCTACTAATGTCAGTTTGCTTCTTTTCATGTTTACTTTACTTTTTGATTAATAAAAATATTGATAAATTCTCTTTCTAATGGATGCAAATATAATATTTTTAAATTAATCAAGGTTATTATTTCTTGTTTTTATGTCATTTACGTTTGTTGTGCGCCAACTTGCTTCCAATGAAATAATCGATGGAAAATTTGCCCGGTCCGGCAATGTACATAAGTACAAATACTACTAAGTAAATGAATGCCAATTCTTTCACCGCAAATACATCATTAGCGTGAATGACAAAAAAGGCCACTACCATAGTAAAGATCATCGGAATCATTGCCAACCGATATAGAAAACCAACGATAAAGCCCATCGAACATACCAGCTCACCAAAGATGGCTAATCCGAGAGATATGGAACTGCCCAGACCGATCGGATCAGGGAAAGCCGTTGACAGCTCCTGAAAATTACTCCATTTCTGTATACCGTGGTTCATTAATAATATTCCGAAAATGATGCGGGCTGCCAATAGGAACAAAGATACTTTTGTTGTATTCGGCTTGGTGGGGAATAAAAAATTATAAATCATAAGTCGTTCTTTTTATAAGTTTGTTTTATATCTATATAAACATAAAAAATATTGAAATTGTTTTCGGAAAATGATAAAACATAGAAACAAAAAAAGATACCGGGAGTAAAATGGCTGATCTGCCACTTTATTTCCGGTATCTTTCTGTAATGACAGGATTTCCTAACTTACTCTTTGCTTAATATATAGTGCTCGGCAAGTGCTCCCGTTATTTCTTGTTTGTCATCGTTCAGAAGACGAACTTTGTTTTCTTCTACTTTATAATAAGATATTTCTCCTCCTTCTTCTTTTAGAGTCAATATGTTACCTTCAAGTGTATAAGTTCCCTTTTCATCAAATGAACTGTCCCGGTCGATGTATACAGAGTGAAGAGTAAACGTCTTGTCGGGGTTTAGTGTCAGCGTTGTTTCGATACCCGGACAGTCGGCGGCGGGGAAGACGCCTTTGTAAGTTCCTTCATAGTCAAGCGATGTCTCGGCATTATGTATATCGACTACTTCGGTTACTGTGCTGTCCGCACTTGTACTATTGTTTGTTTTCGCGCTGTTTCCGCATGCTGCCAGAAGAAAGCAGGAAGATGCCAGAATGATAATTTTTTTCATGATCATTACTTTTAATAGTTTATCTAATTAAGTTTATAGCGCGTAAAGATATAAATAATAAGTTGAATCCGGGCAATAAAAAGCACCGGACAATTTAATTTATGAATTAATGAAACACTCTTCCTGCCGGTAAACTTAGACAAACCATGCGGCTATATATATACATATAACTTTACCATTTCTTCGAAAAAAGTTCAAGCAACTGGCTTTTCTTTATCGGTTTGGCCAGAAATTCATTGCATCCTGCGTCAAGAGCACTGACCCTGTCGGAGTCAAAGGCGTTGGCCGTAAGTGCAATAATAGGTATCTTTTGATTGAACTCCCGAATTTTGCGGGTGGCTTCCAGCCCTCCCATAACGGGCATTTTCATATCCATGAGAATAAGGTCGAAGTCTTCATCGCGTACTTTATTTACTGCTTCCACTCCGTTTTGTACGTGGGTGAGGTTATAATTGTTGAGAATATGTTGCACTAACGTATAGTTACTGTCATTATCTTCGGCTATCAGTATCTTCAATTCTTTCTTGCCGATTTCATTCAGCGAAGTTTGTTGCTTCGATGGTTGCGAAACGGTTGGGCTATCTTCTTCCTGAATGCTTATTTCACATGGAATCCATGCCCAGAATGTTGATCCTACATCGGGAGTGGAAGTAAATCCGACTTCTCCTCCTGCTCCTTCGATGATAGCTCTTGAAATAGCCAGTCCGAGTCCGGTGCCCTGAGCAAATTCATTGAGTTTCTGAAACCGTCCGAACACTCGTTCCTGCAATTCCAGCGGGATACCGACTCCGGAATCCTCCACATAAATCCGGATTCCTTCTCTTTCGATGCCGTATCCCATTTTTATATGTCCGGATTTGGTACATTTGATTGCGTTTGTAAGATAGTTCATCCATACTTGCTTCAATCGGTTTCTGTCCAGGAGAATCCAACAGTCCGGACCTGAATTGTCCATTTGAAACTCAACATCAGGATTGGTTATCTTCGGTTGAATCATGGTATATAGCTCATTGCATACTTTGGCTAGGTTGAATGTCTCTCTTTTGCGTTCAAGAATTCCCGATTCAATCTTGGAAAGGTCGAGAATATCATTAATCAACCGCAATAATAATTCATTATTGGATTGGATGATGCTCATGTATTCTTCTTTTTCTGCCGGATCTTCTGAATATACCATCAGTTCGGAGAAACCGACAATTGCATTCAAAGGAGTACGTATTTCGTGGCTCATATTGGCCAGGAAGGCTGATTTCAGCCGGTCGGAAAGCTCTGCTTTGTCTTTCAGTTCCTTTAATTGCTGCGCCATTTTCTCCCATTTCGTATTGTTAACTTTAATGCCGGTATAGCGAGTCACATAGCCTTTTTTGTCTCTTTCCACAGGGATACCGGTGACAATGAGTGTCTGCCATTCTTCATCCCATTTGGTTTTGGAACGGAACTTGAAGTTGAGTTCTTTGGTCGCTCCTTGAATCATATAATTGATATTCTCGTGGACCTGATCCATGTCTTCCGGATGGGCGGCATGCAGATATTCCTCGGGGGTAATTACATTTTCGGCATGGAAGTCATTTATCGGATCGTTGAATGCTCTGAACTGCTTGCTTTTTACATCAAAATCCCAGTAGGACATTCCTACGGTCTTGAATGTAAGCTGCATTTTGTAGTTTCTTTCTTCAAGTTCTTCATTCAACTGATGAAGTTTGGAGATGTTTTGCCTGAATCCGGTATAACGTATGTTATTGCCATATTCGTCTTTCTCGAAAGGAACACCTATAATATTGCAATATTGCCAGGAGTCATCATGTTTCGTCTGCATGCGGCAAGTGAAATTAATGGTGAGGTCGTTGCCTGATAACATAGATTGTATGGCATCGTAAGAGGAAGAGCGGTCTTCGGGGTGAATAACGTCCATGTATCGCTGGATAGTCACTAATTTGTCACTGGCATAATCGTTGATGGGATCATTATAAGCTTCGAATTCCTGAGTCTGTACATCGAAATCCCAATGAATAATGTTGCTGACTTTCATGGCTAGTTCACGCTTGGCGATTAACTCTTGCGTCTTCTTCACCATTTGCACCCTTTCTGTCACATCGAGCTGAGTTCCTACAATCAGCAATTTCCCAAAATGCTCGGTAGATAAACGCATTCTGCTTTCGTAATAGCGGTATTGTTTTTCTTCTTCATTATAGAAGCGTACAGTAATGTTCCCTTGCAGGATTTCTTTGTTGGTCAACTGTGATAAAAGTTGTATTAAAGGTTCATGATCCTGTGGATGCAGCATATTCAGAAGCTGCTCTAATGTCGTATTATTTTTTGTTACAGGATTACCATATAATGCATTGAATGTCTTTTTATGTACGTCATATACCCAAGATGACATACTGGCTGCTTCCATAGCCAGCTCCAGATTCTTTTTGCTTTCATCCGTACGGAATTCAGCTTCTTTTATGGCAGTCACATCGTTGGAGAGCAGTATATGCCCGATGATTTCTCCCTCTTTACTTCGCAGCGGTACTACTTTAGCCTCATAGATTATGGAACTTTTGTTTTGGGTAGAGAAGTATGCGTTATCTTTTATCCGCTCAAAGTCGTACTCGAATTCCAGGACAATGTTGTCGCCTTGCTGTATGCGATTTTTGAGTTTTTCGTCCATGTAAGGACTATTAAAGAGATTGACTGTATTGACCACTGTCGTTTTGTCACTGACCCCATACATCTGCAACGCGCGTTCATTAATACTGCGCAAAATTCCTTTTGTGTCATAAACTTCTATGCTCATCGGCAGACAGGCATAGATACTCTCTGCAAACAGAAGTTGTTCTTGTGTCAGTAGGGGTGTTTCTTTTTCGGAAGATGACTTTACACTTTCTATGGGCTCTGTTTCACTTGGGTTCATTTGTCCTTTGTTTTTGTCTATGTATGATGCTCTGATTTGTTTGCTATTGATTAATTTATACAACTTCTGTATTTCTACAAGAAGTTATATACTCACAAACGTACAATAAAAAAATGGAATAAAGAAATTAATACTAATAAAAGTGGATGACAATTTATCGTTTGAGTCTCTTGCTGCATTTTGTTCTGTTGATTGAAAAAAACTTACTAAGTCTTTTTATGACAGGAAAGCAAAGGATACACTTTCTCGCTTCCGGGAAATCCGTTGATGTGAGGTGTATTATTAAAAGTGCTTGACCGACTCTGCATTTTCTCGGTTTTTATCTCTATCTTTGTGGGAAAATATAGAAATATGACGCAACATACTTATGATGAAGAATCGGTCCAGGAACTGTTGGGCTGGGCGAAAAAGATGATTGAAACAAAGAATTACCCGACAGAAAAGTATCAGGTGAACAAGTGTACTGTAATCCTTGACGGCAAACTTTATCTGGAGTCTTTGATTTCGATGATTTCCAAAAACTGGGAAAATCCGACTTTTCATCCTACCATTGAGCAACTGTGGGAATATAGGGAAAAGTGGGAAGGTGGTAAAGAGGAATAATGTAAATTCCGACCTCTTTTAGAAATAAGAAATGCACTCTGAACAAACGTGATCAGAGTGCATTATGAATATTTTTATCAGAGGTAAGTCTGATGCCTGATGCCGGAGATTAAAACGGTAACCATTTTCTTTTTTTCTTCTGGCTGGTGTTTTCCTCTCTCTGCTGACTGTATATATCGGCAAACGTCTTTTTCTCTTTTATCATTTCATAGATAATTCCCCAGTCGGGAATGCCACCGACATTCCGGTCGTCAATAAACAGATCGGCTTTCAGTTTTCGGGAAAAACCCTGGTGATCTCTTTCTTCTTCGGGATAGTCTTTATTGGCTGCATAAAACTCCAGTCCCCTGGCTCTGCACCATTCTACGGCTTCGTCCAGGAGTTCTCCTTCGCGTACACTCCACAAGATTAAACGGTGCTTCTCTTGTTGTAACAATTTCAGCGTTTCAACTGCAAATGGAATTTCTTCACCAATACGTGGATAACGATGCTCTACAATCGTTCCGTCAAAATCAACAGCTATAGTCATTATGATATATTTAGAATACGTAATTTAGGACAAAGATACGGACTGTAAGCCAAAAAAACGTATCTTTGTGTCGAATTAACATTTTAATAAAAAACAGATTACATGAACAATTCCCCTCAGCGTGCTGCCAGAGGCTTTACAAGAGCCTTTTGGGTGAGCAACACAGTCGAACTGTTTGAACGTATGGCATATTATGCTGTTTTTATCGTTCTCACTATTTATTTATCCAGTATTTTAGGTTTTAATGATTTCGAAGCGAGTATGATTTCCGGTCTTTTCTCCGGAGGATTATATCTGCTTCCTATATTTTCGGGTGCTTATGCAGATAAGATAGGTTTCCGGAAATCGATGATTATTGCTTTTTCCTTATTATCTATCGGTTATCTGGGATTGGGCGTATTCCCTACATTGCTCGAAGCGGCAGGGTTGGTGAGTTACGGTGCGACTACCCAGTTTAACGGTTTGCCGGGCAGCTCTTCCCGGTGGATCATCGTTCCTATCCTGTTTATCCTTATGATAGGAGGTTCTTTTATCAAGTCTATTATTTCCGCATCTGTGGCTAAGGAGACAACGGAAGCGACTCGCGCCCGTGGTTATTCTATTTTTTATATGATGGTCAATGTCGGTGCTTTTACGGGTAAGACGATTATCGACCCTTTGAGAAATGTAATCGGCGAACAAGCCTATATTTATATTAACTATTTCTCCGGGGCGATGACGGTGATTGCTTTGCTGGCAGTGATCCTGCTATATAAATCGACTCACACGGCAGGTGAAGGAAAAAGCCTTCGTGAGATAGGGCAGGGCTTTATGCGGATTATGACTAACTGGCGTTTATTGATTCTTATTTTAATCGTAACAGGCTTCTGGATGGTGCAGCAGCAACTTTATGCCACCATGCCTAAGTACGTCATCCGTCTGGCAGGTGAAACGGCCAAACCGGGCTGGATTGCCAACGTTAATCCTTTTGTGGTGGTATGTTGTGTCAGCTTTATCACTCGTTTGATGGCAAAGCGCAGTGCGATTACTTCGATGAATGTGGGTATGTTCCTGATTCCTTTTTCTGCGTTGCTGATGGCTTGTGGCAACATATTGGGGAATGATATTATCTCAGGAATGAGCAATATTACTTTGATGATGGTAGCCGGTATTGTTGTACAGGCGCTTGCCGAATGTTTTATTTCGCCGCGGTATCTGGAGTATTTCTCTCTGCAGGCTCCTAAGGGAGAAGAAGGTATGTATTTAGGATTCAGTCATCTGCACTCATTCCTTTCTTCTATATTCGGTTTCGGGCTGGCTGGTATTCTGTTGACAAAATATTGTCCGGATCCTGCCTTGTTTGAAACCCGTGCGGCATGGGAGGCAGCCAGTGCGAATGCGCATTATATCTGGTATTATTTCGCTGCCATCGGGCTGATTGCTGCCATAGCTTTGCTATTATTCGCAAAAATCACCGAATCCATCGACAAAAAGAAGAAATCTTCTCGGTAGTTATCTTCTTTTTTATGTATATTTGCCGTTACTTTGCTGTAAAAGTTGACGGCATTTTGCATTTTAATAAAGAAAGATAAAACATGAAAGTAAGATTTATAAGCCTGGCGAGTGGCAGCAGTGGGAACTGCTATTATCTGGGTACTGATACCTATGGAATACTGATCGATGCCGGTATCGGCATCCGCACCATCAAGAAAACACTGAAAGATTTCAATATTCTGATGGAAAGTATACGTGCTGTATTTGTAACGCACGATCATGCGGATCACATCAAGGCTGTAGGGCATTTGGGGGAAAAGATGAATATACCTGTTTACACCACGGCGCGTATTCATGAGGGAATTAATCGTAGCTATTGTATGACGGAAAAGCTCAGCACATCGGTTCGCTATCTCGAAAAGCAAATGCCTATGATGCTCGAAGATTTCCGTATAGAATCTTTTGAAGTTCCTCATGACGGGACGGATAATGTAGGATATTGCATAGAAATAGACGGCAAAGTCTTTTCTTTCTTAACCGACCTTGGGGAAATCACTCCGACGGCAGCAGATTATATCAGCAAGGCAAATTATCTGATCCTGGAAGCGAACTATGACGAAGAAATGCTTAAAATGGGTCCTTATCCCCAATATCTGAAGGAACGGATCATGAGCAGGACCGGACACATGAGCAATGCCGCTACTGCTGAATTCCTGGCAGAAAATATCACCGAGCACCTGCGTTATATCTGGTTGTGTCATCTGAGCAAAGACAATAATCATCCGGAGCTGGCATATAAAACGGTAGAATGGAAATTAAAGAACAAAGGTGTAATTGTAGGTAAAGATGTGCAACTGCTTGCTTTAAAGCGAAATACGCCTTCTGAGCTTTATGTGTTCGAATAATAACGAAAAAAAGATAGTAAAAAAGCTGCATTATTGTTTGGTCAAATGAAATAAAAGACCTACTTTTGCAACCGCAAACGAGGAAATAAGCACTCTTAGCTCAGTTGGTAGAGCAACTGACTCTTAATCAGTGGGTCCAGGGTTCGAATCCCTGAGGGTGTACAAAGGATGAAGAAGTAACTTAGTTACTTCTTTTTTTGTTTATATGAACTTCCTTGTAAGAAGAGGCAAGGATCAACATGAAGGAGCACTTTTCGGAGCTCGTTGCCTCTTAGCTGGAAAGATACTTGCCAATTTTATAAGACCTGCCTGGTTTAATAGTCTATGCTTCGTTGATTAACCCCTTTTGTATGCTAAGTTAATGTCTTTTGAAAGCAATAAGAACGAGTTTCAGGTACGTGGTCCCATCGGTTCATGTACGTGGGCTGATGGGATCACGTGCGTAGTCCGAATGCTTCACGTACGTGAAACGAGAGCATATATCCTGCAAAAGTAAGCATTCGGCTTCGTACGTGTTTCTCTTTATGCTATTATAATGTCAAAAGCCAGACGCCATGCGTCTGGCTTTTGACATTATAAATCTTTCTTGTTTATCCTTCCCAATTAAAGGGCAGCAAATCGGAGTAGTCGTTTTTCTCTTCTCTTTCTTTATCCTGTACTCTAATCAACACGTCCTGCATCCATTGTTTGGGATTCACCTTGTTTTCTCTGCAACATCCCATCAGTGAAAAGAATATTGCCGTTGCATGGGCCGCCTCGTATGAGCCGGAGAAGAGTGTATTTTTTCTGTTTAAAGTCAACGGTCGTATAGAGCGCTCCACCGGATTATTATCAATGCAGAACTGTGCATCGTTGACATATCCGGATAGTTGTTCAAACCGTGTGTACATATAAAACATGGCCTTGGCAATAGGCGATTTATCGACCGTATGTTCATATTCCTCTTTACACCATTTTTCCAGTTCTTTGATAATAGAGTACGATGTTTCCCGGCGAAGCTTTACTACAGCCTCCCCTTCCAGATGTTCCATCTTGATTTTCTCCTCTACAGCATACAGTTTGCCTATTTGTTCAAGCGCATGCCTTGCTCTGGGAGGGTCATTTCCTTCCGCTTCCACAAACTTGCGCCTGACGTGCGCCCAACAGCATAGGTGCAACTTTCCGGGGAGTGTGTCGAACTTGTCATATACTGCAAAGCCGTCACTCTGTACCACCCGGACCTGTC
>OGGP01000636.1_pt1 | contig 20174 bp, 19 predicted proteins | sample 1571261 | NCBI WGS metagenome assembly OGGP01 (sample SAMEA2581968, study PRJEB24529) | metagenome | biome: Human gut stool | place: China | collected 2011
AAAAGTAAAAAAGGTGTTAATACATTTAAGTACCAACACCAAAAATTATACACCCTTTTTTTTAAAAATGTTACTCAGCTTTTTTTATACCTAGATTTATACATATTTTTATTTGGAAAAATCTAAAATATTTGATATAATATTACGAGGAAAAAAAGGAAAACAGGAGGAAAAAAATGGCAGTAATAGAAATTAATCATCCCTTAATCCAACACAAATTAACAATTTTAAGAAATTGTGGAACTGATACAAAAGCTTTTAGAGAAAATCTAAATGAGATTGCAAAACTTATGACTTATGAAGCAACAAAAGGACTAAAATTAAATGAGATTGAAGTGACAACTCCATTGATGACAACAACTGGATATGAACTTCAAGAGAGATTAGCAATAGTACCTATTTTAAGAGCAGGACTAGGAATGATGGATGGTATCTTAGATTTAGTACCAACAGCAAAGGTAGGACATGTTGGAGTATATAGAAATGAAGAGACATTAGAGCCAGTTTACTACTACTGTAAATTACCTGTGGATATAACTTCAAGAAAGGTAATCGTAGTTGATCCTATGTTAGCAACTGGAGGATCTGCTGTTTATGCAATAGATTATCTAAAATCACAAGGAGTTAAAGATATAATATTTATGTGTCTTGTATCAGCTCCTGAAGGAATAGCAAAACTTCTTCAAAAACATCCAGATGTAGCTATTTATACAGCTAAGATAGACCAAGGATTAACAAATGAAGGGTATATTTATCCAGGTCTTGGAGATTGTGGAGATAGAATATTCGGAACAAAATAGTAAAAAATTAAGAAGAGATGGGGAAACCTATTTCTTCTTTTTTTATAAAGGAAATTACTTAAAGTGTCCTAAAACTAAAGATAATAAAATTAGGTTGCTCTTTTTGTGGAAAATGGTATAATTTTGTTGAGGTGTAATCTAAAAAATGAGGGAAAAGATAACAGAAATTTTAAAAGCGAATGATTTTAGAATTATAGGAAGAAAAAAATATATTAACTCAGCTGTATTAATTGGGATAATTAATTTAGAAGGAAAAGAGCATATAGTTTTTGAAAAAAGAGCTTTAAAGATAAGACAGGGAGGAGAGATATCTTTTCCTGGTGGAAAGTTTGAAGAAAAAGATGGAAGCTCTAAAGAGACAGCTATTAGAGAAACTGTTGAGGAGTTAGGAGTAAATAGAGAAAAAATAGAGATTATAGGTAAATATGGAACTTTGATTAATGCCTCTGGAATGTTACTAGATGTCTATATTGGGTATCTTCATATAGATAAAATAGAAGAATTAAATTTTAATAGAGATGAAGTAGAAAAATTAGTAGTTGTTCCTATGGAATTTTTTAAATATAATAAACCTAAAGTAGAGAAGATAGGAGTAAAAAATATTCCAGAATTTTCACCTAAAGATTATAATTTGCCAGAAAGATATTATGGAGCTTGGAGTGGAAATTCAAGAGAGGTATACTTTTATAATTATCAAGAAGAGATCATCTGGGGAATGACAGCAGAAATAATTTTTGATTTTATAGAAGAACTTTATAAAATGGAGGTAGAGAGATGATTTTAAGTAAAGAAACAGCAGCAAAATTAATAGAAGAGTTAAAATTACAAGGTAAAAAAGTTGTATTTACAAATGGATGTTTTGATATTTTACATGTTGGACATTTGAGATATTTAAATGAAGCTAAAAAACAGGGAGATATTTTAATAGTTGGTGTGAACTCAGATAGTTCAGTAAGACAATTAAAAGGTGAAGGTAGACCAATAAACAATGAGATAGATAGAGCAGAAATGCTTTCAGGATTAAAAGCAGTGGATTTTACAGTTATTTTTGAAGAGTTAACTCCAATTGAAACATTGGAAAAATTAAAACCATCAATCCATGTTAAAGGTGGAGATTATGATAAAAATAAACTACCTGAAACAGCAACTGTGGAAAAGAATGGTGGAGAAGTAAGAATACTTTCTTTTGTAGAGGGAAAATCTACAACTAATATAGTGAAAAAAATCCAATTTAAGGATGGAGGAAATGATGAGAAAGATACTAACATTTAGTGAGTTAAATACTCTTGCTGAAAAATTAGCAGATTATTCTCAAGAAAATACAACAATAGCTTTAATAGGAGATTTAGGAACAGGAAAAACAACTTTTACTAAAACTTTTGCTAAAAAGCTAGGTGTGACAGAGAGTATAAAGAGCCCTACATTTAACTATGTTTTAGAGTATTTTTCAGGAAGACTTCCACTATATCACTTTGATGTATACCGTTTAGGTGAAGCAGAGGAGATATATGAGGTAGGTTATGAAGATTATCTAAATAATGGTGGAATAGTTTTAATTGAATGGGCTGATATTATAGAAAGTGAACTTCCTAAAGAGTATATTGAGATAAAACTTTATCATCATGGAGAAGAGGATAGAGAAGTAGAGATTAGATATGTTGGAAATTTAGAGAAGGAAGAGGAGATGTTAAAGTATGTTGGTTTTAGCTATTGATACAGCTACTAAAATAGGAAGTGTAGCTCTTTATGATGATAAAATAGGAGTGATAGGAGAGATAAATCTTTATGTTAAAGTAAATCATTCAAATGTGATTATGGATGCAGTAGATTCTCTTTTTAAACTATCAGGATTGAATATAAAAGATGTAGATAGAATAGCTGTTACAATAGGACCAGGTTCATTTACAGGAATTAGAATAGGAACTGCCATAGCTAAAGGTTTAGCTTATTCATTGAAAAAGCCAATAGTTGGAGTAAATGAACTAGATGTTTTAGCACATATGGGAGAAAATAGAGAAGATATAATTGTACCTTTAATAGATGCAAGAAAAGAGAGAGTATATTTTTCTAAATATAGATATGTAGACAGTATCTTACTTAGAGAGGAAGAGTATAAAGATGGAGAACTAAGAGATGTTTTAGAAGAGCTTAAAGGTAAAAAAGTTACATTTATAGGTGATGGAGCAACAGTTAATGAAAAACTTATAAATGAGATTTTAGAAAAAGATTATAATATTTATTCTAAAGCAAACTCTATTCCTAGAGCTGGGGTAGCTGCTCAAATTTCATTACATCTATCTGAGGATAATTTATATACTTTAGAACCTTTATATGTAAATAAATCTCAAGCTGAAAGAGAAAAAGAGGAAAGAGAAAAAAGGAAATAGTTGACATTTCTAGTATATAATTGAGAATAGCAAGTTTTTAACTAGATAATGGAGGAGAGAAGATGAAAAAGTGGGTATGTAGTATTTGTGGAATAGTATGTGAAGGAGAACATGCACCAGAAGTATGTCCAATTTGTAATGTTGGAAGTGAGTATTTTTCTGAAGTGAAATCTGGAGAGAAAAAAGTGGAAAATGTAGAAAAAGAGAAAAAACTTTCAGGAAAAGTTTGGAGATGTACAGTATGTGATGAAGTATTTCCATATGATGAATGTCCAGATACTTGTCCAGTTTGTGGAGTAGGAAAAGATCTTTTTGAAGTTACAGAGATTCAAGAGAGTACAGAAGAGGTAGCTGAAGGAAAAGATGAAAAGATATTAATAATAGGAAGTGGAGTTTCAGCAGTTTCAGCAGCTGATGGAGCAAGAGGAAAAAATAGTTCAGCTGAAATTGAAATTATTGGAGAAGAACAAGCAGATCCATATTATAGAACAAAATTGACTGAATATCTTTGTGAAGATATGGAAATGGATAGATTAAAAATAAAAAAAGATAGTTGGTATGAAGAAAAAAATATAAAATTAACTAAAGGGGTAAGAGTAACTTCAATAGATAATGAAAATAAAAAAGTTGTTCTTTCAAATGGAGAAGTAAAAGAATTTGATAAACTTATCCTAGCAACAGGAGCAAAATGTTTTGTTCCACCTATTAAAAACTCAAATGTATCTGGAGTTTTTGTAATAAGAAATATGGAAGATACTGAAAAAGTAAAAGAGTATGCTAAGAATTGTAAAAGAGCAGTAGTTATTGGTGGAGGAGTACTTGGATTAGAAGCTGCTTGGGGATTAAAATTATTAGGAATAGAAACATCAGTTATAGAGATGATGCAAAGAATATTACCTAAACAATTAGATGAACAAGGATCAGAAATATTAGAAGCTGCTATAGAACAAGCAGGGGTAAAAATATTTAAAGGTGTGGTTGTAAATGCTATAGAGGGAGAAGATAGAGTGACTTCTATTGCATTAGAAAATGGACAACATATATTAGCTGATTTGGTTATTATAAGTGCTGGAATAGCCCCAAATAAAGAGTTAGCTCAAAACCTAGGTTTAAATATAGGTAGAGGTATAGTTGTAAATGAAAAAATGGAAACTTCTATGAAGGATGTTTATGCTTGTGGAGATGTGACAGAGTACAATGGAAAAATAATAGGATTGTGGCAAGTGGCTATGGAGCAAGGAAAGACTGCTGGAATAAACGCTTGTGGAGGAGAGGCACAATATAAAGAGCAAATCCAACCATTAAACTTTGATGGAATGAATATAAAATTAATCTCTATAGGAACAATTGGAAATCATGATAATTGTGAGGAATTTGTACAGGAGATAGATACTACAAAAAAATTGTATAAAAAACTTTATTTTGAAAATAATAAGTTAAAAGGTGCAATATTAATAGGAGATGTATCAAAAGGAATCACACTTATTAAAGGTGTAAGAGAAAATGATGATAAAAACACTATTATGAGAAAATTATATATATAAAAAGCTTGATTTTTTTTGAATAAATTTGTACAATACAGGAGATTGTGTAAATTAAAAAAAGGTAATATTCCATAAAAGGAGGAACATTAGTGAGTGGTTTAATAAACTTGAATGAGATTACTTTTCAAGAGAAAGTAATAGAAAGCAAGGGAAAAATAATTGTAGACTTTTGGGCTGAATGGTGTGGTCCATGCAAATTGTTATCTCCAATTCTAGAAGAGGTGTCAAACATACTAGATATAAAAATATATAAAGTGAATGTTGATGAAAATCCTAGTCTTGCAGGACAATTTGGAATAAAGAGCATCCCCACTATAGTTATCTTTGATGATGGAGTAAGAGTTAAAGAAGTGGTAGGACTTAGACCTAAAGAAGAGATAATTGAAAAATTAACTGTTTATTAGGAAAAAATAGAGCTGTTGCTTTTAAAGCAACAGCTTTTTTGTCTATTTTTTAGATAAAATTTATACAATTATTTTATTTTATTCTCAATTGTGATATAATTATTTAAACTGAGTATTTAAGGAGAAGGATTGTAGATGAGGAGAAAATTATTATTAGTAGCATCTTTTATTATAGTTTCTTTAGTTACATTTGGAATAACCACGGTTCCTATGAATGAAATAGGACAAAAAAAAGATGATAGAATAATAGGAGGAGCTGACGAAGTTGAGTTGGATCTTCTTACTGATACTATTACTTCTCAAAATGGTGTCAATTTAAAGTATGGAAACTTAAAATTAAAAGTATTTAATTTAAGAAGAGATAAGGATGAAAATAGAGTTTATTTAAAAGATAATTTAATAGCTCAAGTAGAGCAACCTACTGGAGTTTTAAAGATAGAATCAAAAGAGGGAGATGTCTCTCTTGATGGAAATCAAGGAGTTTTTTATGATAACTTTGGATATCTAGAGATTGGAAAAGTTACAGGTGGAGAAGCTCCAAATGATAAGATCTATTTTGGAGGAAAAGTTTTTGATTATAATAATGGAAAACTTTTTATAAATAATGGTTGGATAACTACTGATTACAATGTAGCAGAAACTGGAGATCCTGATAAGGCTGGGTATCATTTCCTATCTAAAGAGATAATTGTTGAACCTGATAAGCAATTAACTTTAAAAGGAAGTGACTTCTATATGGGAAGTAGTGATATTTTTCCATTCTCACTTCCATGGTATAGATTAAATATAAGAGAAGGATCTAAAGTTCCACTATTCCCAGAGTGGGGAACAAAAGACTACTATGGTTGGCAAACTTCATGGGGAGTTTTGTATGGAGATAAGGACAGTAAATTCAGAGGTGGATTTGCTCCAAAATTTGCTGATCAAATGGGACTTTTAATAGGTAGATGGGAAAACTGGTATACTACTGATAAATTTGGAACTGCTAAATTAGATATTGATGATGCTTTAGTATGGTCAAAGGTAGATAAACCAGAAGATAAAAAATCAGATGTAGAGTATGAGGAAAAACATAAAAGATATAGAGTAAATTATACTCATGAATATAATGGGGAAAAGGGGAAATTATACTTTAATACTATCAATGCAACATATAATATGATACCTAAGTTAGATGATATTATTACTGATTATGAGGGAAATAGTTTCTTCCACAACAATGATGTAAAAAGACCTAAATTAGATTCTAATATGACATTCTTTTCAATGAATTCTGATTTAAAAGAGCTTGGAGAAAATAAAGATATAACTTTAAAAACTAGATTAAAATTAACTGATGACAAGGAAGCTTATGCTTGGATGGTATATGATGATATAGATGATATTGATTATGGAAGCAATATAGATAATGATCTATTTTCTCAAGTATCATTATATAAGGATAATGCAAAATATAAAATTGGTGGATACTATAACTACTTATATGATATGGATCCAGGATCTACTTTAAATGATACTCAATCAAGAGCTGAAGATTTTGGTTTTGAGTTCTTTGAAAAAGAGAATAATATTGGATTCAGTTATGATGAGAAAAATGGAGATAAATTTAGAAAATTAGGACTTTGGGAAAGAGATCCTAAACTAGATTCTTTATTGAAATTTAATACTCTTTTAGGTGGAAAGCTGTATTATAACTATAATCCAAGTATGATAAGAGAGTATAGTCAATATGATAGCAAAGACTTGAGAATCTCTTTTGGAGATTATGATCTTTATGGAGATTATAGAGTAAAAGCTGGTTTAAATGTAAATGAATATACTAGAAAGCTTGATTTGACTAAAGATCCATTAAGAGAAAATGTTATTAATAAAGATGGCATTGCAGGAACTGGACATCTACCTAATGTAAGAAGTAGGGAGTATAATAGATTTGAAAATATTATATACCATGATTTTAGAGAAGTTAGAGGATATGTAGATTTCTATGATGATACAACTAAATTCACTTTTGCATCTGGAGAGACAAAAGAGGAGTTTTGGGATAGAGATGGTATATACTACATAAGTGATTTTAAAGATGGTTCATATAGAAAATATGTAAATGAATCAAAGTTCTATGAAGTAAGTGCAGAACAAAATGAGATATCTTTAGGAAATTATGGAGAATTAGCTCTATTTGGTGGAGTTAGATATGATAAATATGATAAAGGATATAATCCTTATGGTAAAAATTATGCTACTGGAGAGGATTCAACTTTAAGAACTCAATTAAAATTAAATCATGTAGTAGATCTTTTTGATAATAGAGAAGATTCAAATAGAAAAATTGATTTTGCTATGAATAATGATCTAAAACTTTTCTATCAAAGATATGATTATGACTCTGGAGATATAAACTTTGGAGATACAAAAGATGAAAATAGAAATAATAAGAAAGTAAGTTCAAAAGAGATTAGATTAAAAAATAAAGATAATATCTATGAAGTTAAGGACACAGTAACTACAACAGTTGGAAATACAGAAACTGTATATAATGTAGAGTATAAGAGAGCTGAAAATCCAGCTAATACAAATGATCTGAATGGACAACTATTTAAAAATGATTTAACTTTTAAAATTGATGATAAACAATCTTTAACATTGAACTATGGACAAGATAGAAGATATACAAATGAAAATATGAGAGATCATAACTACAATGATTTAACATTTATCAATTATGGTGGAGCATATACTTATGATAATCATAAGTTCTCATATGAAACTCAAGGTATAGATTCTAAAATTTGGGATATAAAAAATGAAGATAAATTTTTAAATAATGCTAAAGAAAAAATTAGAGCAAATACATATGGATATAACTATAGCTTTGATGATAATCAATTAGAAATTAGCTTTAGCCAAGGTACAGATGTTAGAGATGCTAGAGATAACTATGAAATTAATAAGAGAGAGTTAGATGTAGATAATAAAATCTATAAAGTATCTTTCTTAGATGGTGGAGATGTAGAAAATTACTATGCTGTAACTTATGAAGATTATAAACACAAAGAAGATGGAGCTAAACGTAATATTGATGGAGAGATGAGAAATACAGGAAACTCAGATGTATTATCATTGACTTATGAGTATAGAGATAAGAGATTTACAGATGAAGAGTTAAAAAATTATGCAGAACTTGAGTTTGACAAAGATTCAAGTACACTTTCTCAAGCTGAACTTTATAGAGTAAGAGATATTTTAAGAGATAGAGAGAGAAATAGTGTAAACTTTAACTTAAATAGTATAATGTATGATAGATTTAATTCTTTAGGAGATTATAAACGTAACTTTAAAGTTTATCTAATGGCTCAAAGAAATGAAGCAAGATATGATAAAACTGGAGATTTGTGGGATTCATTGGAAGAGGTAAATGCAAAAATATTCTATTCACAAAATAGATATGGTATTGGTTATGAGATAGATGATAATGCTGGATGGAACGGTTCTAAATGGAATAAAGTTGATAGAGAGCATAAGGTAAGTCTGATGGCTAAAATAGGAAAACCAAGTCAAGGATGGAATATTAGAACATATGCTAAGTTCTATGAAAACTACAATGATAAATCTGTAGAAAATAGAAATAAAAAATCTTTAGATGGATTAGGAATTGAAATAGGAAGAGAATTTGGATATTATCAATGGGCAATAGCTTATGAACAAGAGTATGATCTAGGAACAAGAGATTATGAGTGGAGAGCAGCTTTACAATTTACATTGCTTGCTTTCCCTGACAAACCAATATTTGGTCTTGGAGCTACTACTGGAGCAGATAAGAGAACAACTCCAGATACTTACCTATTTGATGGATTAAAACCAGAAGATGTAATAGATTAATTTATATAAATTAGAGGAGGAAAATATGAAAATAGAATTACCTAGTGGAGAGATAAAAGAGTTTGAAAGTGCAGTAAATATGTTTGAAATTGCTAAAAGTATCAGTAACTCTTTAGCAAAAAAATCAGTAGCTGCTAAAGTTGATGGAATAGAGATGGATATGTCAACTGTTCTTGATAGAGATGCAAAGGTAGAGTTTGTAACTGCTGATTCTGAAGAGGGAGAAGAGGTTATAAGACACTCAGCTGCTCACCTTATGGCACAAGCAGTAATCAGATTATTCCCAGGAACAAAAGTTGCAATAGGACCAGCTATAGAAAATGGATTCTACTATGACTTTGATCCAGAAGTACAATTTACTGAAGAAGATTTAGCTAAAATTGAAGCTGAAATGAAAAAAATAGTAAAAGAAAATGAAAAAATTGAAAGAATAATGATGAGCAGAGAGGAAGCTATTGAGCACTTTGAAAAACTTGGAGAAGTTTACAAAGTTGAAATAATAAAAGAAATTGCTCAAGGAGAGATGCTTTCTTTCTATAAACAAGGTGAATTTATGGATCTTTGTAGAGGACCTCATGTACCTTCTACATCTTATATAAAAGCATTTAAATTAAAATCAGTAGCTGGAGCATATTGGAGAGGAGACTCTAAAAATAAGATGCTTCAAAGAATCTATGGATTTGCATTCTCTGATGATAAGAGATTAAAAGATTATCTACACCTATTAGAAGAAGCTGAAAGAAGAGATCACAGAAAACTTGGAAGAGAACTTGATCTATTCTTTGTAAGTGAATATGGACCTGGATTCCCTATATTCCTTCCAAAAGGAATGGCAATAAGAAACACTCTTATTGATCTATGGAGAAGAGAGCATACACTTGCTGGATACCAAGAGATAATGACTCCTATTATGCTAAATAAAGAGCTTTGGGAAATTTCAGGACACTGGTTTAACTATAGAGAAAATATGTATACTTCAACAATAGATGAAACTGAATTTGCTATTAAACCTATGAACTGCCCAGGAGGAATAATTACTTATAAATCTCAATTACACTCATATAAAGATTTCCCAATTAGATGTGGAGAGTTAGGAACTGTTCATAGACATGAGTTTTCAGGAGCACTTCATGGACTTATGAGAGTAAGATCATTTACTCAAGATGATGCTCATATCTTTATGACTCCAGATCAAATTGAATCTGAAATTATTGGAGTAGTACAATTAATAGATAAATTCTATAGCAAACTATTTGGATTTGAATATCATATTGAGCTTTCAACAAAACCAGAAAAAGCTATTGGATCAGATGAAATTTGGGAAAAAGCAGAAGCTGCACTAGCTAGAGCTCTTGAAAAAATTGGTAAACCATATAAATTAAACCCTGGAGATGGGGCATTCTATGGACCTAAATTAGATTTTAAAATTAAAGATGCTATTGGAAGAACTTGGCAATGTGGAACTATTCAACTAGATTTCAACTTACCAGAAAGATTTGATATTACTTACATAGGTGAAGATGGAGAAAAACATAGACCAGTAATGCTACATAGAGTTGTTTATGGATCAATTGAAAGATTTATAGGTATCCTTATTGAACACTATGCAGGAGCCTTCCCTCTATGGTTAGCACCTACTCAAGTAAAACTTTTAACTATCAATGATGAAGTTGTTCCTTATGCTCAAGAGATCTTCAATGCTCTACAACAAAGAGGAATAAGAGTAGAATTAGATGATAGAGCAGAATCTATTGGATATAAAATAAGAGAAGCTAATGGAAAATACAAAGTTCCAGTACAAATTATCATTGGTAAAAATGAAGTTGAAAATAGAGAAGTTAATATAAGAAGATTTGGATCTCAACAACAAGAATCTATGAAATTAGATGAGTTCTTAGATAAAATTGTAGAAGATGCAAAAATAAAATTTGATAAATAATAAAAATTAATTAGAAAAAGCTATGAGCAAGATTTGTTCATAGCTTTTTTTGAATTTCTTCTAAACTTATATTAAATTATGGTATAATGTGTTAAATATAAGCTAAAAAGGAGGAAAAATTTATGATTAAAAATTTTGTTCATCTTCATCTACATACAGAATATAGCCTCCTTGATGGAGTTGGAAAAATAGACGATTACTTAGATAGAGCTATTGCTTTAAAGATGCAAGCTATGGCTATAACAGATCATGGAAATCTTTTTGGAGTACTTGAATTTTATAAAAAAGCTATGAAAAAAGGGATAAAACCTATAATTGGTTTAGAAGCATATGTAGCAGAAAATTCAATGGAATTAAAAGAGGGAAGAAACTTTCACTTGATCTTATTAGCAGAGAATAACAGAGGATATAAAAATCTTTTAAAAATAAGTTCAGAAAGTTATTTAAGAGGATTTTATTATAAACCAAGAATAGATAAAGAGTTTTTAAAAGATCACAGTGATGGGATAATTGCCCTTTCAGCATGTATGCAAGGGGAGATCTCAAGAAGAATTTTAGATAATGAACCTAAGGAGAATATAGATTTAGCAGTTAATCAGTATATAGATATTTTTGGAAAGAATAATTTCTATATTGAAGTTCAATCTAATGGTGTTAAGGGACAAAAGGAACTTAATGATAGATTATATGATGTAGCAGAAGAACACAATTTAAAAATGGTAGCTACAAATGATACACACTATGTCAATGAAGGGGAGCATACTTTACAAGATATTTTGATTTGTGTACAAACTGGAGCAAAAGTTTCAGATGAAAAGAGAATGAGAATTGAAACTGATGAACTTTTCTTGAAAAGCAGAGAACAGATAATAGATGGTTTGGGAACAAAGTTTTTAGAAGCAGTAAATAATACAGTTGAGATAGCTGAAAGATGTAATATCAGTATAGAATTTGGAAAGTTTAAGTTTCCAGAGTATAAAATTCCTACTTGTGTTAAGAGTATAGAGGGATTTTTAAGAAAATTAGTATATATGGGATTGGATAGAAGATATCCTCACGGACTTACTAAAAATATAATAGAGAGAACAGAATATGAATTTTCTATTATTGAGAAAATGGGATATGCAGGATATTTTGTAGTAGTATGGGATTTTATTGACTATGCTAAGAAAAATAGGATACCAATAGGACCAGGGAGAGGATCAGCAGCAGGAAGTTTAATTGCCTATGCATTGGGAATAACTGAATTAGATCCATTAGAGTACAATCTGATTTTTGAAAGATTTTTGAATCCTGAAAGAGTATCAATGCCAGATATAGATATAGATATTTGTCAAGAAAGAAGACAGGAAGTTATTGAATATGTAATAGAAAAGTATGGAGCTGATAAAGTAGCACAGATTATTACATTTGGAACAATGAAAGCAAGAGCAGCTATAAGAGATGTTGGAAGGGTAATGGATACTCCTCTTAGTAAGATTGATAGTGCAGCTAAATTAGTTCCTTTTAATGCTACAATAAGTCAAACTTTAAATAGTGTAGAGGAGTTTAGAAATATTTATTTAAATGATAGTGAGATGCAAAAGGTAATAGATATCTCTGCTAAAATTGAGAATAAAGTTAGACATGCCTCTGTCCATGCAGCAGGTATAGTTATAACAAAAGATCCTCTTACAGAGCTAGTTCCATTGTATAGTGATAATAAAAATAAAGTTGTATCAACTCAATATCAGATGAAGGAGTTAGAAGATTTAGGACTTCTAAAAATGGATTTTTTAGGGTTACGTAATCTTACAATTCTTCAAAGAACAATAGATTATATAAAAGATGGAACAGGAGAGGAGATTGTTTTATCTGATATTCCTCTAAACTCTAAAAAAGTTTATGATATGTTATCAAGAGGAGATACTTCAGGGGTATTCCAAATGGAATCTCAAGGATTGAGAAAAATACTGTTGAAGTTGAAACCTGATAGATTTGAGGATATTATCGCCTTGTTGGCACTGTATAGACCAGGACCATTGGGATCTGGAATGGTAGATGATTTTATAAATGGAAAAAATGGTGTGACAGAGATAAAATACCCTCATCCATCTTTAGAAACAGTTTTAAAAGAAACTTATGGGGTTATTCTATATCAAGAGCAGGTTATGAAGATAGCCAATGTAATGGCTAATTACTCCCTTGGAGAAGCAGATCTTTTAAGAAGAGCTATGGGGAAAAAGAATGTTCAGATAATGGAAGAGAACAGGGATAAATTTGTAGAGAGATCTATAAAAAATGGATACAGTAAAGAAAAAGCTGTGGAGATGTTTGAGCTTATTGATAAATTTGCAGGATATGGATTTAATAAATCTCACTCAGCAGCTTATGCAATGATAGCTTATTGGACAGCATATTTTAAAGCTCACTATATGAAATATTATTATGCAGCTCTTATGACTTCAGATATGAGTCACATAGAAGATGTAGCTTATTATGTAGAAGATGCTAAGATACACAATGTAAAATTGTATTTACCAAATGTAAATAAAGCTAGTTCAAAGTTTATTGTTGATAATGATGGAGTTGTGTTCTCATTGGCAGCAATAAAAAATGTTGGGGAAGGGATAGCTGATAGAATTTTACAAGAGTATAATGAAAATGGAGAGTATAAAAACTATGAAGATTTTGTAGTTAGAACTCGTAAAGATGGATTAAATAAAAAAGCTTTAGAATCTTTGATATTAGCAGGGGCTTTAGATAGTCTACCAGGAAATAGAAAACAGAAATTTGAATCAGTAGATAAAGTTTTAGATTATGCTAATAGAAAATTGAAAGAGGATGATATTCAGCAGATGAACCTATTTGGAGAGGCTAAATCTATTTTAGGAGCTTTTATGCTACCACAGATGGCTGAATATACAATAGAGGAGTTATTAGCTAAAGAAAAGGAATATCTAGGCTTCTATTTTAGTGCTCATCCTTTAGATAATTATAGAAATATAATAGATGTGTATAGATTGAATAAGATAGCAGATATTAAAGAGGAGAAAACTCCTCGTATTTTTAAAACATATGGAATAATTAGGGATATAAAGAAGGTAGTGACTAAGAAAACAGGACAGGTAATGTGCTTATTTGAGCTAGAGGATTATTATGATAAGATTAGTTGTGTAGTATTTCCAAGGGATTATGCAGAAAATGCTCATATTTTTGTTGAAGGAAAAGCTGTGTATATTGAGGGAAGTATACAGACAGATTATTTCAAAGGTAGTGAAACAAAAAAAGTTATTGTAAAAAATATAAGATTCTTAGATGAACTATGCTATGACAAAAGATTTACTGTGTATCTTTTAATTACTGAGGAGGATAAAGAAAAATTTAGTAGATTAAAACAGATAATTTTATCTTATCTAGGTGACACAAAATTGAGCTTTGCTATCAAGACAAAAACTACTAAAGAGGTAAAATCTACTAAATACAAGGTGTTACCTTCGAAATTATTTATAGATGAGATAATAGAATTGATAGGGGTAGACAAGATCACTATAAAGTAGTAGAATGTAATTTTGTTGAAATAAAGTAATTGTAGTGGTAAAATATATAAAAATGAGGAGGGATTATGAAGGCTGATATAAAAACTATAGAAGAGTTAATGAAAGTTTTACATGAACAAAAATTAACTGAAGTTTCATATGAAGACACAAATTTTAAAGTGACAATAAAAGGAACAGCAACTGCTGAAGTAAAAAAAGAGATAAAAAGAGATCAAAAACCTGTAGAAACTAAGGAAACTATAAAGTATAAAGAAGTGTTATCTGACCATATTGGAAGATATTTCTATATGAAAAAAGATGGAACTCCAATAATAGAAGTTGGACAAAAAATAAAATCAGGACAAGAGATAGGATATATTACTACAATAGGTGTAAATACAACTATCTGTTCTAACTTCTCAGGAGTAATAGAGGAAATATATATTGAAAATGGCAATCCAGTAGATTATGGAAGACCATTATTAAAAATTAGAATATAATGCTCTAAGATATTTGGATTACCAGGAGGAAAAGATATGTTTAAAAAGATACTTATAGCGAACAGAGGGGAAATAGCTGTTAGAATAATTAGAGCAGCTAAAGAGCTAGGAATAAAAACAGTTGCTGTATATTCTGAAGCAGATAAAGAGAGCTTACATGTGATGCTAGCTGATGAGGCAGTTTGTATAGGAGGAATTTCAAGTACAGAATCATATTTAAAAATTCCTAATATCATAGCAGCAGCAGAGATTACAGGAGCAGATGCAATTCACCCAGGATATGGATTCTTATCTGAAAATGCTAGATTTGGAAAGATTTGTGAAATGCACAATATAGCATTTATTGGACCTAGACCAGAGTGTATTATAAAAATGGGAGATAAGGCAACAGCTAGAGCAACTGCAATAGCTAACAATGTACCAGTAACAAATGGAACAGGAATAATCAAAAGTGTAGAAGAAGCTAAAAAAGAGGTAAATGAGAGAATAAAATACCCAGTAATGATTAAAGCCACTGCTGGTGGTGGAGGAAAGGGTATGAGAATTGCCAGAAATGATGAGGAACTTGCTGCTAATATAGTAGCTGCTCAAAATGAGGCAGAATCAGCTTTTGGAAACCCAGATGTATATATAGAAAAATTTGTTGAAGATCCAAGACATATTGAGATACAAATTATGGGAGATAAACATGGAAATGTAATCTATCTTGGAGAGAGAGATTGTTCTATTCAAAGAAGACATCAAAAGCTTATTGAAGAAGCTCCATCATTCTCACTACCATACAATATTAGAAAGGCAATGGGAGAAGCAGCTGTAACATTGGCTAAAGCTATAAACTATGACTCAGCTGGAACATTAGAGTTTTTAGTTGATAAAAACAACGACTTCTTCTTTATGGAGATGAATACAAGGGTTCAAGTTGAACATACTGTAACAGAGATGGTAACAGGGCTTGATATTATAAAACTTCAAATAAAAGTTGCAGCAGGAGACAAACTAAATATAACTCAAGATGATGTTGTTTTATTTGGACATGCTATTGAGTGTAGAATAAATGCTGAAGATCCAGAAAATGATTTTTTACCATCTCCAGGAGTATTACAAAAATATATAGTTCCTGGTGGAAATGGTATAAGAGTAGATTCACACTCATATCAAGGATATGAGATAAGCCCTTACTATGATTCTATGATAGGAAAATTAATTGCCTTTGGAATTAATAGAGAGGAAGCTATAGCTAAGATGAAAAGAGCTCTTGATGAATATATAATTGAGGGAATAGAAACAACAATTCCATTCCATAAAGAAGTATTTGAAAATGAGCTATACTTAGCAGGAAAAACTTCAACAAACTTCATAGAAGAAAATTTTTCTAAAAAAAATAATTAAAAATCAATTAAATAGTAGTTTTTTTTCAGAAAATTAGATATAATAGTGTTACATAAAACTTGGAGGTGTTTTCAATGAACGAATTAGGAAATATAAGAATTTCAGATGACGTAGTAAAAACAATAGCTGCTAAAGCTGCAAGTGATGTGGAAGGTGTATATAAACTTGCTGGTGGAATGGTAGATGAAGTAAGTAAAATCCTAGGAAAGAAAAGACCAACTAATGGGGTAAAAGTAGAAGTAGGAGAAAAAGAGTGTAGCATCGAAATATTTATAATCGTAGAATATGGATATCCAATCTCTGAAGTAGCTCATGAAGTTCAAAAAGCTGTTTTAAAAGCAGTTTCTGAATTAAGTGGATTAAAAGTTGTAGAAGTAAATGTATATGTTCAAGATGTTAAAATAATATCTGAAGAAACTACTGAAGAAGTTGAAGACATACAAGAAGGATTATAATATTAAAGAGGCGTCTGAACAACGCCTCTAAATTTTATTAAAGGTGGGATTATTATGATAAATAAATTCCTTTTTTTTCTAGGTTGGGTAGGAATATTCATCTTATCAATAACTGGTATTGTATGTACTGTAATGCCTAGTGTGATAGTGAAATTTAATCCGCTAGATTCTATTAAAACAAATGTTGTAATAGTAATAGTTTGTGTAGCTTATTTCCTATTATCAATTTTAAAATTATGTTCACTGTTTGAAAAAACAGGAGATTATGAGATAAAAACTGAAAATGGTAAGGTAACTATATCAGCTAATTCAGTAATTAGCTTTATTAAAGAGTTATTATCTAAAGATAAAGAGATAAATAATATAAAAGTTATCACTGGAAAAAAAGGTAGAAAATTTAGTATAAAAATAAAACTTGATATGTTAACTGATGGAAATGTAGCTGACAAAACTAATTCTATACAAGAATTGATAAAACAAAGATTATCTGAAAAAATGGGATTAGAAGTTGAAAAAATAGAAGTGCAAATTTCTAAAATTTCATTGAAGTCAGATAATATCAGTGAATCAACTGCTGAAGAGTAGAGGTGGTACAGTGCTAGGAGAATTATTAGAAAAATTATTAGTAGCTCTTATAAACAATTGGAAAAAATATCTAGGATGTTTTTTAGGATTTGTTATAGGAGTATTGCTAGTTGAATATGGAATGTTAAAAACACTGTTTATTATCGTATTAAGTATTATAGGATATAAATTAGGGGATATTACAATTACAAAAAAAATTAAAAAATTTATATTGGAAAAGATGAAAGAAGATTAAAAATTAAAAAAGAATAGAAAGGAAAAATATGAGTAGAAGAGTAGCTAGAGAAGAATTGTTTAAATTAGTATTTGAAGGAGAAATAAAAGAAGAAAGTACTAAAGAGATATTTGACAGTTATCTAACTAGAGATGAAGCACTAAAAAATGAAAATGAAATTGCTTTCATAAAGAAATATATGGAGGGAATTACTGAAAATAACAGTGAAATTTTAGAAACTATTTCAGATAATATCACAGGTTGGAGTTTTGAAAGAATTGGAAATGTAGAGAAAGCTCTTTTAAAATGTTCTGTATATGAGATTTTATTTGAAGATACTCCACATGAAATAGTTATCAATGAGGTAGTAGAACTTGCAAAAGTTTATGGAGATGAAAAAACATCTGAATTTATAAATGGAGTTCTAGCTAAAATAGTAAACAGATAATAAAATATAAAAGTATTAAAAATATACTACATCTTAATTTTTAGTTATAAAAACTAGGGTGTAGTATTTTTTTGTTTTTTATAAAATGAAATATATTTTTTAAAAAAATAAAAAATAATTAAAAAATTTTTAAAAAGTTATTGACAAAAATAAAAGATTGTACTAGAATTCATTAGTAAGAAATGAGAGAAACAAAATTATAAAGATATTTTTAAGTTGTAAATGGAGTATTTAAGCCTCTGAGTGGGTGAAAAGAAAATAGATAGCAAATAAATAAATTAATATAAAAAATAAAATAATATATAGAGAAGAGTAGTATTTGAATTTAGCTATTTATATAACTAAGGAGTACCACTTTACTTGGAGGAGGAAAACATGAAAAATTTAAAATTGATTCACAAGGTATTTATAGGTTTGATATCAGGGATAATAGTTGGAGCACTTTTATATCCGATGAAGGAAAATCCAATTGTAAGTAAATATATTGTCAGTGGGTTATTTGAGTTTTTAGGACAAGGATTTTTAAGACTTGTAAAGATGATTATAGTTCCATTAGTTTTTGCATCACTTGTAACTGGAACAGCAGCAATGAATGACGTAAAAAAATTGGGAAGAATAGGAATAAAGACATTAGCATTTTTTATGGGAACAACTGCTATAGGGATAATAGCAGCAATAGTGGGAGCTAATATTTTAAAACCAGGAGCAGGAATAGTTCTTGAAAATGTTCAGAAGGCACAATATGTTGCAAAAGAAACAGATTCATTTGTAAAAGTTTTATTAAATATAATTCCTACAAATCCAATTGAAGCATTGGAAAAAGGTGAAATGTTACAAGTTATATTCTTTGCAGTTATGACAGGTTTTGTTATCACTATCCTTGGAGAAAAGGCAAAGAGATTACAAGGAATATTTGAAGAAGTTAATAGCTTAATGCTAAAAATGGTAAGCTTAATAATGGAACTTGCTCCACTTGGAATCTTTGGATTGATTGGTAAAACATTTATTACACTTGGTTGGGCAGCAATGAAACCTCTAGCATCATTTATCATAGTTACATATATTTTACTTCTATTCCATGGACTTGTAGTATATCAAATACTACTTCGTATCTATGCAAAAGAGAGTCCAATAGCATTTTTAAAGAAAATACTTGGTCCAATGACATTAGCATTTTCAACTTCAAGTAGTGCAGCATGTATTCCTTTATCTTTAAAAACTTTAAAAGAAGAGTTTAATGTAGAAGAAAAAGTATCTTCATTTACAATTCCATTAGGAGCTACAATAAATATGGATGGAACAGCAATAATGCAAGGAGTTGCAACTGTATTTATAGCTCAATTATATAACATCAACTTAACTACAAATGACTATTTCATGGTTGTATTAACATCTGTTTTAGCATCAATAGGAACAGCAGGTGTACCAGGAGTTGGAACAATAATGTTATCAATGGTATTATCTCAAGTAGGACTTCCATTAGAAGGAATTGGAATGATATTAGCAGTAGATAGAATAGTTGATATGGGAAGAACAACAGTTAATATTACTGGAGACCTTGTTTGTTCTGTAATTATAGATAGAATTGAAAAGAGAGCAGAAAATGCAGAAGAAAAAGTTCAAGGAAAGGTAGCTGCAAAAATTTAAAATAAAAAAGATTGATAACTTTATAAAAATATGATGTAAATAAGTTGAGCAAAAAACTCAAGATTAAGTTTATAGATTGGAGAAATTATGGAAAAGTTATCAAATATAGAGATAGAAAAAATAATAAAAGAACTAAAAGAGAATGGGAAATATAAAGAGTATCAAGATATGATTCATGATGATTATGAGGAGCATCAAGTAGTATATAAACTTGATAGTGATGAGATCATAGCTTTGGCTTATAAGAATAATACTATTCCATTTAAGATGGTAGAATATTATGATTGGCATGAGATGAATCTTTTAGTTGAAGAGGAATTAGATTAAAAAGTAGGGAGTTATTGAAAAAAATCAATAACTCCCTTTTTCTAATAATTAAAGTGAAAATAAATTATCCCTAACATCAAGTTGACGTAATTTAGAAGTGAATATTAGAATCCCTCAGCGAAATGAAGTTAAGAAAATGCA
>OGGP01000646.1_pt1 | contig 19883 bp, 14 predicted proteins | sample 1571261 | NCBI WGS metagenome assembly OGGP01 (sample SAMEA2581968, study PRJEB24529) | metagenome | biome: Human gut stool | place: China | collected 2011
AATTTAAAGCAGGTGACATAGGTAAGTATTTGACTGGATTTGAAGTGTTAAATCCGGAATTAGTTATTTGTCATTTAGATTCTAAGGCAACTATGCAGATTGATATTACAATTAACAAGGGTCGTGGATATGTTCCTGCTGATGAAAATCGCGAATATTGCACGGATGTTAATGTAATTCCAATCGACTCTATTTATACACCGATACGTAATGTCAAGTATGCTGTAGAAAACTTCCGTGTAGAACAGAAGACTGACTACGAAAAGCTAGTGCTTGAGATTAGTACCGACGGTTCTATACACCCGAAGGAAGCGCTGAAAGAAGCTGCAAAAATTCTGATCTACCACTTCATGTTGTTCTCTGATGAGAAGATCACGCTTGAAAGTAACGATACTGATGGCAATGAAGAGTTTGACGAAGAAGTATTGCATATGCGTCAGCTGTTGAAGACTAAGCTTGTTGATATGGACTTGTCAGTTCGTGCCCTCAACTGTTTGAAGGCTGCTGATGTAGAAACTCTCGGCGACTTGGTACAATTCAACAAAACTGACCTGTTGAAGTTCAGAAACTTCGGAAAGAAATCGCTTACCGAGCTTGATGATTTGCTGGAAAGTCTGAATCTGTCGTTTGGAACTGATATTTCTAAATATAAATTAGATAAAGAATAAAAAATGAGACATAATAAAAAATTCAATCATTTAGGTCGTACTGCTTCTCACAGAAGCGCTATGTTATCTAACATGGCTTGCTCCTTGATCAAGCACAAAAGAATCACTACGACTGTGGCAAAGGCAAAAGCTTTGAAGAAGTTTGTTGAGCCTTTGATTACAAAGTCTAAAGAAGATACTACGAATTCTCGTCGTGTTGTATTTAGCAACCTGCAAGATAAGATTGCAGTAACAGAATTGTTCAAAGAAATCTCGGTTAAGATTGCTGACCGTCCGGGTGGTTATACTCGTATCATCAAGACTGGTAATCGTTTAGGTGACAATGCAGAAATGTGTTTCATTGAGTTGGTTGACTACAATGAAAACATGGCTAAAGAAAAAGTTGCTAAGAAAGCTACTCGTACTCGTCGTTCTAAGAAGAGTGCTGAAGCTGCTGCTCCTGCTGCTGTTGAAGCTCCTGCAACTGAAGAACCAAAAGCTGAATCAGCTGAATAATTTTAAAGTTATTCGTATACATATAAAAAAGGCTACTCACACGGGTAGCCTTTTTTGTATCTTTATATTTTAGTTATACTAAGATACATTAAAAGATTTACCGAATGAACTTTTCGTAAGAATTATCTGTTATATTTGCAGGAGAATATGGCAAAATTTGTAAAGGTAATATTGTTTCTGTTGCTGGCAGTTGCCCTTCATGGGGTCGCAGGCAATGTTTTCACTGAAAAGCAGGTGGAACAACCAGAGCATGCTGTTACATATTCTATGAAACCGCAGGGGCAGATTAATGCTCCAGAATCTCCTTATCTTCCTGTGGCTGAATTAACTAATTTGCAAAGCCATCAGATATCGGTGACACGCATCCAACGTGTGCAAATCGGTGAATACTTCTCTTCTCTGAGAAATGTGCTGCAATGTTGTGCAGACCGTGATAACTCGCTGTCACAGCATTGGGGAAGGATTTATAATACTACAACTTCCTATTATTGCCAGCCTGCAAGTGAATATTATGTATTTACTTTAAGGCATATTATTATTTAGACGTTTATTTATTGGTATTATTTTACGGATTGCTGGCGTTAATTATATAGTGCCGGTCAGTCTTTATTATCTTCATATTTTTACTAATAATTTAAACTTCAATATTATGGCAACTCAAGCTATTGATGCTACTATATTTGCATCTTCACATCCCGATATCGCTAAACGTACGAGTATCTCCGGTCTTTTAATTTCTTGTGTAATGTTACTGATTGGTATTTTATCTTTTGCTTCTACTTTTGAACTGGAAGATAAATCGTCTACTGTCAGTATGGCTCTGATGGTCTTTGGAACAGGATTGTTCCTTTTAGGTATATTCCGGCTTTTCTGGAAGTCAAAAGAAGTGGTCTATGTACCGACAGGAAGCATAGCGAAAGAGCGTAGTATTTTCTTTGATCTGAAGCATATGGACAAGTTGACTGACCTTGTTAATTCCGGTTCATTTTCTGCGGATTCAAAGATTAAGAGTGAGGCAAGTGGTAATATACGTATGGACGTGATACTATCTGCTGATAATAAATTTGCAGCTGTACAGCTATTCCAGTTTGTACCTTATACATATCAGCCGGTGACTGCTGTGCATTATTTTACCAATGATGCAGCTGCAGCTGTTGCTGCGTTTCTGACTAAAAGTCAATTGAATTAAAGTGCTTAATGCCAAATGGTATTCATGTTGATGGCGAATTGTCATTCATCAGAAGATCATTTCTAAGATAGTCAAGTGCAGGGATGCAGGGATAAATGGATAATGGATTGATAATTACTGAATATCGCACTTCTATGTCTTAATAGCTTAGATACAAGCAGGCTTTAAGGAATAATTTGACATGTGGGGATTAACCGTCGATGACGGCAATCCCCATTTTTTTCATTAAGAAGCACGCATTCATGTTCTGTGCGACTCCGCTTCTCATCTGGTATGAAAATGTCAGTTCGTTGTTGGTAATGTCCGCTTCGAAACAATAATTCCGGATATTTTGTGGAAAAGCATCTATTAGTGTGCCTAGCAGTAGGTCATGAGTAGCGATAATACCATTGGCATCCATGCTCATGAACTGTTTGATTAAGGCAAAAGAACCTTTCTGTTTATCCATAGAGTTAGTTCCTTTCAGAATTTCATCAAGGATGATAAATAATTCTTCTCCGGCTTTGAGTTTATCAATGATTAGTTTCAGTCGTTTGAGTTCGGCGAAGAAGTAAGATTCATTGTCGGTGAGTGAATCACTTGTCCGGAGGCTGGTGACAAGACGAGCGGGAAATATTTCCATTTTCGCAGCCCATACAGGAGCACCAATGCAAGCCAAGAGGTAGTTGACACCTACGGTGCGCAGGTAAGTACTTTTGCCTGCCATGTTGGCGCCGGTAATAATGATAAAGAACGGGCGTTTCTCCATATCGATTCCATTGCGGACACATTTATTGCGGTCCATGAGCGGATGTCCTAAGGCTTCGGCTTGCAGATGGAAAGACTGAGAAGTTATTTGAGGATAGATGTAATCCGGATGGTTGTATGAGAATGTTGCAAGAGAACAATAAGCATCAATTGCTCCGATAGCTTCGATCCAGCGGGGAAGATCTGCGGAGTGTGCTTCTTTCCATTTCTCGATTTGCATGACTTGGCGGAGTTCCCAAAATAGGAGGCCGTTCAAGATGGTGCTCATTAGCAGATTACCTCGCTGGTCGAGTGCATTCATGAGTTTAGCAAGGCGATGTACGGACTGGGAAGCTGTTTGATTTTGGCTTGTAAGTTCGGCTTTCAGTTGTTGCAATGCAGGGCTGTGCATCTCTTTTTTCTCGGTGATGAGAATCTGGTCGGCGTAAGTAGACAGAATTTGTAGTTTTTCGCCATACGTCGCTTGTATTTTGGTTATTCCTTTTGAGAAGATAAAACTGAATACGACAAAGCATGCAAATACTATCCCGCTGATGCTTGCAGGGAGAAATCCCAGTATCGTTGCGCCGATACACAGGAGGTTTATAATACCTACTGCTGTCGGGAGGATACGGAGGAAAGCGTGTTTCCGATAGTCGCTCGGACTGTTGACCCATTCTTTAATTGCAGAGGTGTCGGATGGCTTGCCTTTATAAAGTAATCCGAGCAGGCGGAATTGTTGTCGAAACTCAAGTTCTGAAGATAGTTCCCGAATCGCTTCCTGACGTTGTTCGATAGCTTCTTTTTCTTCCAGATGTGCATTGAACCAGTTGGCAAGACGCTGTTTGCCGATGGGGGTCGAAGTACGATTGATATACTGGAATAGTGAGTGTTCGCCAAATATGTCCAAGTCGAAAGTATAGAGGTGAGACGGATCGATGTATTCCTTTCCGTTGTCGAAGTCGGAAAAGTCATATTGCAGTGCTCGTAGTTCCTGCTGATTGATTTCTATTTTCTTTTTGAGATAATCTTTCCAGTAAAACCATCGGTTGTGGCTTTGCACCAGCCAAATGAAAGCGATGATGGGAAGTACGGTAAGTACGATGAGTTTTAACCATCCGTCGGACCAAAAAATAATGGCGGAGGCTACTGCTTCTACGAATAAGATCAGTCTCAGAAGGCTGATATAGCGAATGCGTTTCCGCGCTTTTTGTAGTTGTTTTTCTGTTTCCTGAATGATTTGTTGATAGGTTGCTATAATATTTTCTTGTTTTTCCATACGATTATATTGCTTTTCGGACAAAGGTAATATAATTCGTAAAAGGCAGAATGGGAGCGTGTTTTTGTAAAGAGCAGATTTACTCTTTATTAACGGTCATTCAGTAATCGGTGATGAAGCAAGTTGTGATGGTTTAGAGTAAAGTTACATAGGAAATAAACACACTTTGTTATTGTCACTTGTCACCTTTGCGTGATAAGTGTCTCATAATTAGTCAAGTAATGGTGATAATAACCGGTGATAATAAGGTGATAATAGATGTTTTTCTGCTTTCTATTATCACCTGTTTTTAATAGATAATACGGTTAATTTGCTGATTATCAGTGGTAAGCGCACTGTTTTAAAGCCTTTGGCTATTTATGTTAAGAACTCCCTTTTAGGCATGAATGTACGTTGTTTATACCATATATTACTTCCTGTATGCTGCCTATATTAAGACAAGACTCGGCAACCTTAACCTGTAAACAAGGTTTGACTAATATATTTTGTTCGTTTCATATTTTCGTTTCACGTCCGTGATCTGTTCGGTTCACGTATGTGAGCTCAATAGTTTACGTACGTGGACTGATGGGAGCATGTACGTGAAACGATTTATTGTTACTGACGGAATATATTAATCATGCCTGCATAATAGCATAATGAATCGTTCATTTGCTGTTGTTCCCGGGAGCTTATTCTTTCATAGTTGATATGGGGCTGACTAAAAAGTCGGTAGTATCTTAAATCTTCTCCTTCCCGAAGGGAGGGGAATTGGAGATACTACCGACTTTTTAGTCAACCCTGACGACTCAGGTATTAACGCCTGATATTCCGGATGAAAAAAGACAAGATAAGATTATAAAAAGAACCATAAACCGTATTTCATGAGTAAACAAACTTCGGGGACGATTGACTTGCTTCCGGGATAATTGTGTGTAAGAGGTGCTGTGCCAAGAAGGCGAAAGGGGCTTCTTGGCTTCTTTTTTCAACATTTCTTTTTCCATTCTTGCATTTATGCGCTAAAATTTATAACTTTCCACTCGAAAAGGCGTTGAATGAAGAAAGGAGGATGGCTTATGAAGAAAGGATATATTTTGTGGTTGCTGATAAGCGTGATTAGCCTTCCGGTAGTTGCGCAGAATATCATTTATTCAAACTTGAAAGAGTTGATGGTTCAAGATGGCGATACCCTTGCAGTGTTGCGAGTAGAGAAGCGTTCCAGAAGCCAGATTCTATTGACAGGCGGGGCTGACTACCGGATAACGGCAGGCAATGATGAATCTATGTGCCGCCAGTTGAAGAAGCGTTGTTTTGCGGTGCGTACTTCTGAAGGAGACTTATTTATCAACTGTCGTAAGTTGCGTTATAAAAAGATGCGTTTCGGGGCGTGGTATGCTCCGGCTGTTCAGTTGGGCAAAAATATCTATTTCTGTGCGATGCCATTAGGGTCGGTAATCGGTGGGACATTTGCAGAAGAAGATGATGTGAAACTGGGCGGAAATGTGGGAGATGCTCTTGCTGCTTCAAGTCTGGTTACTAAACGGGTCTGCTATGAGCTGAACGGTGAGACCGGAAAGATTGATTTTGTAGGAAGAGAAAAGATGGCGCAACTGCTGGAAAAACATCCGGAATGGAAAAAAGCCTACCTTACAAAAGACAGTCAGGAAGCGAAGCATACCTTCAAGTATCTGCAAATGCTGTGTGGTGAGCAGCAGAAAGAATAAATAATACCTTTCTGATAATAAATCTACCAAAACCTTTGTCTTTTCTCTTCTTTTTTTCTATATTGCGAAGAGTTATAGAACTGTATTGCTTACAGTTTGTAATCCTTAATTCTGCTTATTATGAAGATAACTCTTGGCAACACGTTACCTCCCTACCCAGCTTTCATAGAAGGTATCCGGAGGGCCCCCGACCGTAGTTATATGCTTACGCCGGCGCAGACAGCTACGGCATTGAAGAATGCATTGCGCTATATCCCCTTGGAATTGCATGAGCAACTGGCACCTGAATTTATGGAAGAATTGCGTACCCGTGGGCGAATTTACGGATACCGCTTCCGTCCCGCAGGCGATCTGAAAGCCAGGCCGATTGATGAATATCGTGGCAAATGTGTGGAAGGCAAAGCCTTTCAAGTAATGATTGACAACAATCTCTGTTTTGATATCGCGTTGTATCCCTATGAACTTGTTACTTATGGTGAAACCGGCCAAGTTTGTCAGAACTGGATGCAATACCTCCTGATCAAGCAATATCTCGAAGAACTTACTCCTGAGCGAACACTGGTCATTGAGTCCGGACATCCGTTGGGACTGTTTCGTTCCCGTCCCGATGCTCCCCGCGTTATTATTACCAACTCTATGATGATAGGTCAGTTCGACAATCAGCACGACTGGCACATTGCCGCACAAATGGGAGTTGCCAACTATGGGCAGATGACGGCGGGCGGCTGGATGTATATCGGTCCGCAGGGTATTGTTCATGGCACTTTCAATACATTACTCAATGCCGGGCGATTGAAACTCGGCATTCCGCAGGACAAAGATTTGCGTGGTCACCTCTTCGTATCTTCCGGTTTGGGAGGAATGAGCGGGGCACAGCCAAAGGCAGCCGAAATAGCCGGAGCAGCCTCTATTATAGCCGAAGTCGATAGCTCCCGTATCGAAACACGTTATCGGCAGGGATGGGTAGGCCATGTCACACAGGACCTGTCGGAAGCTTTCCGCCTGGCAAAAGAAGCGATGGAACGTCGGGAACCTTGCTCGATAGCCTATCATGGCAACGTCGTTGATTTGCTGGAATATGCGGAACGCGAGCAGATTCATATTGAACTTTTGTCCGATCAAACCTCTTGTCATGCCGTTTACGAAGGAGGCTACTGTCCCGCAGGCTTGACTTTCGATGAGCGGACCCGCCTTCTTCATGAATCTCCTGATCAGTTCCGTCGTCTGGCAGACGCTTCTTTGCGCCGCCATTTTGAGGTAATCCGGAAACTGGTGGCATGCGGCACTTACTTCTTCGATTATGGCAACTCCTTTATGAAAGCGATTTATGATGCCGGAGTGAAAGAGATTTCCCGCAATGGAGTTGATGAGAAAGACGGATTTATATGGCCGAGTTATGTAGAAGATATCATGGGACCCCAACTCTTTGATTATGGCTATGGCCCCTTCCGATGGGTATGTCTGAGCGGTAGGCACGAAGATCTGATAAAAACGGACCGTGCCGCAATGGAGTGCATTGATGTCAATCGCCGGGGACAGGATCTGGATAATTATAACTGGATACGCGACGCCGAAAAGAACAGGCTGGTAGTAGGTACTCAGGCACGTATTCTCTATCAGGATGCCGTAGGAAGAATGAATATCGCCCTCCGTTTCAATGAAATGGTACGGCGGGGAGAAGTAGGACCGATCATGTTGGGCCGCGATCATCATGATGTGAGTGGAACCGATTCGCCTTTCCGTGAGACATCGAATATCAAAGACGGAAGTAATGTCATGGCTGATATGGCCGTGCAGTGTTTCGCCGGAAACTGCGCGCGTGGCATGAGCTTGGTAGCCCTGCATAATGGCGGCGGAGTCGGTATCGGAAAAGCGATTAATGGCGGCTTCGGCATGGTATGTGACGGCAGCGAACGGGTAGACGAGATACTTCGCTCGGCTATGCTTTGGGATGTGATGGGCGGAGTGGCCCGCCGTTCGTGGGCCCGCAATCTGCATGCAATGGAAACTAGTGACGCTTTCAATGAATCACATTCGGAAGGGTATCATATAACGATGCCTTATCTGGCTGATGACGAGCTGATTAAAAAGACAATAAAAGAAGCATTGTAATAGAAAGTAACGAAATAGAGAAATAAATATGAATTGGAGTAAGATCATCGAATGTGTCCCCAACTTTAGCGAGGGACGTGATTTGGAGAAAATAGACAAGATAGTAGCCCCTTTTCGTGGCAAATCCGGCGTGAAGCTGCTCGATTATAGCAATGATGAAGATCATAACCGTCTGGTAGTCACTTTGGTTGGCGAACCGGAAGCCTTGCGCGATGCAGTCATTGAAGCTATCGGCATTGCTGTCCGTCTGATAGACCTTAATCATCATAGCGGACAGCATCCCCGCATGGGAGCGGTGGATGTGGTTCCTTTCATTCCGATCAAGAATACGACGATGGAAGAAGCCGTCGCCCTGTCGAAAGAAGTGGCTTCCCGGGTGGCGGAACTATATAATCTCCCAGTCTTTCTGTATGAAAAGTCCGCCACAGCTCCGCATCGGGAAAATCTGGCCTCCGTCCGTAAGGGAGAATTTGAAGGAATGGCGGAGAAAATCAGACTTCCCGAATGGCAGCCCGACTTCGGTCCTGCCGAGCGTCATCCCACTGCCGGAACGGTAGCTATCGGTGCCCGAATGCCGCTGGTTGCTTATAACATCAATCTGAGTACCAATAATCTTGAAATAGCCACGAAGATAGCAAAGAATATCCGGCATATCAACGGCGGTCTCCGCTACGTCAAAGCAATGGGGGTGGAACTGAAAGAGCGGAATATCACCCAAGTATCCATTAATATGACCGATTACACCCGCACCGCCCTTTACCGTGCTTTCGAATTGGTGCGTATTGAGGCCCGCCGCTATGGAGTGACGATTGTTGGAAGTGAGATCATTGGTCTGGTGCCGATGGAAGCGCTGATAGATACGGCCTCCTATTATTTAGGACTGGAGAATTTCTCCATGCAGCAGGTGCTGGAAGCGCGTATCATGGAATAGCGCCCGGAGTATTAAAATAATGTGCGTCCGATATAAAGCTGCTGAAACTTATATCGAATTATGATTGAAATAGTAAGAACCGAATAATAAAAGATCAATGAGTGAAAACCTGATTATATTCAATGCCCGTATTGTCACCCCGACAGGAATCTCCGCCCGTAAAGGTGCGGAAATGAGACAACTCCGCATCATAGAAAACGGAACGGTAGAAGTGACCAAAGGCATCATCACTTACGTCGGCGAGAGTCGTGGCGAAGATCGTGACGGCTACTACCAGCATTACTGGCATTACAACGCCCGGGGACATTGCCTGCTTCCGGGCTTTGTCGATTCGCATACCCATTTTGTTTTTGGCGGAGAACGTTCCGAAGAATTTTCATGGCGGCTGAAAGGCGAAAGCTATATGTCCATCATGGAACGTGGCGGAGGGATAGCCAGTACCGTAAAAGCTACCCGGCAAATGAATTTCCTGAAACTTCGCTCGGCAGCCGAAGGCTTTCTGAAGAAGATGAGTGCTATGGGAGTCACCACGGTAGAAGGTAAAAGCGGTTATGGACTCGATCGGGAAACAGAGCTGCTGCAACTGAAAATAATGCGCAGCCTGAACAATGACGAGCACAAACGTATCGACATTGTATCCACTTTCTTAGGAGCCCACGCCCTTCCCGAAGAGTATAAAGGAAGAGGAGACGAATACATCGACTTTCTGATTCGTGAAATGCTCCCCGTTATCCGCGAGAACGAACTTGCCGAATGTTGTGATGTCTTTTGCGAACAAGGAGTTTTCTCTGTCGAACAGTCCCGCCGCCTCCTTCAGGCAGCCAAAGAACAAGGCTTCCTGTTAAAGCTCCATGCCGATGAAATCGTTTCCTTTGGTGGCGCTGAGCTGGCTGCCGAACTGGGCGCTTTGTCTGCCGATCATCTGCTTCAGGCTTCCGATGCCGGAATCCGTGCAATGGCCGACGCAGGAGTAGTAGCTACCCTGCTGCCTCTGACGGCTTTCGCACTGAAAGAACCTTATGCACGCGGTCGTGAAATGATTGATGCCGGCTGTGCCGTGGCACTTGCCACAGACTTGAATCCGGGAAGCTGTTTCTCCGGTTCCATCCCGTTGACCATTGCTTTGGCGTGTATTTACATGAAACTTAGCATCGAAGAAACCATCACTGCCCTTACACTGAACGGAGCTGCTGCCCTTCATCGGGCAGACCGGATCGGAAGTATCGAAGTAGGCAAGCAAGGTGACTTTGTCATACTGAATTCGGACAATTATCACATTCTGCCATACTACGTGGGCATGAACTGTGTCATCATGACTATTAAAGGCGGTATGCTATACCCCGTCAATTGATAACTAAAAGCATAAAATACCATGTTAGCAGATTTAACCGTAAAAGATTTCTTAGATAAGGTAGCCGGCAATGATCCGGTACCCGGCGGTGGCAGTATTGCCGCTTTAGGTGGAGCGCTGGCTTCCGCTTTGGCCACGATGGTGACAGGACTCACCATCGGCAAGAAAGGATATGAAGCCAGCGAAGAAGTAATGCAGCACGCACAGACGCTTACCACCCGATTCCAAAAAGAATTCATCGCCCTGATTGATAAAGACTCCGAAGCCTATGATGAAGTTTTTGCCTGTTTTAAACTTCCCAAAGCTAACGATGAAGAAAAAGCTGTCCGTAGCGCTGCCATTCAGGAAGCCACCAGGCATGCCGCCCTCATTCCGATGGAAGTTGCCCGAAAAGCACTTGAAGTGATGCCCGTCATAGCAGACATCGCCCGTCTGGGAAACCGGAACGCTATTACAGACGCCTGTGTAGCCATGATGGCGGCACGATCCGCCGTATTGGGGGCATTGCTGAATGTCCGCATTAATCTGGGGGTACTCAAAGACAAAGAATTTGTCTTGGGATTGCAAGCCGAAGCGGACCGGATGGAGCAAACCGCTTGCCGGAAAGAGAAAGAATTACTGGATGCCGTCAACCAAGACTTACGTGTATGAGCAAGAATGTGTATCAAATAGGTTCCGGAGAACTGACCTTCGAAATCATCGAACGGATCATCAACGAGAATCTGAAGCTGGAACTGGCTCCCGAAGCCAAGCTCCGCATTCAGAAATGCCGTGATTATCTAGACCATAAAATAGCTTCTTCCGAAGAACCTCTTTATGGCATCACCACTGGCTTCGGCTCATTATGCACTAAAAATATTTCTTCCGGCGAATTGGGAACCTTGCAGGAAAACCTGATAAAGAGCCATGCCTGCAGTGTAGGCGAAGAAATCCGTCCTGTCATCATCAAACTGATGATGTTACTCAAAGCCCACGCTCTCTCGTTGGGACATAGCGGCGTGCAACTAATCACCGTACAGCGTATCCTCGACTTTTTCAATAACGACGTACTGCCCATCGTCTATGATCGCGGTTCCTTGGGAGCTTCCGGCGATCTCGCCCCATTAGCCAATCTGTTCCTTCCTTTGATCGGTGTGGGCGACGTCAACTATAAAGGAAAGAAATGCGAAGCAATCAGCGTGCTCGACGAATTTGGCTGGGAACCCGTCCGGCTCATGAGCAAGGAAGGGCTTGCACTGCTCAACGGTACCCAGTTCATGAGTGCCAACGGTGTATTTGCCATTCTCAAAGCTTTCCGCCTTTCCAAGAAAGCCGACCTGATAGCTGCTCTTTCTCTTGAAGCCTTCGACGGACGCATCGACCCGTTTATGGATTGCATCCAGCAGATACGCCCTCATCCCGGACAGATCGAGACAGGAGAGGCTTTCCGTAAACTGCTGGCAGGCAGCGAACTGATCGAACGTCCCAAGGCGCACGTACAGGATCCTTACTCTTTCCGTTGCATCCCGCAAGTGCATGGTGCTACGAAAGACGCTATCCGCTATGTTTCCTCCGTACTGCTGACCGAAATCAATTCCGTCACGGACAATCCAACGATCTTCCCTGACGAAGACAGAATCATTTCCGGTGGAAATTTCCACGGTCAGCCGTTGGCTATCTCCTATGACTTTCTCGCTATTGCCTTGGCAGAACTGGGAAACATTTCCGAACGCCGTGTCTCTCAATTGATTATGGGACTTCGCGAACTTCCGGAGTTTTTGGTAGCCAATCCGGGACTGAATTCCGGTTTTATGATTCCCCAATATGCTGCTGCGTCTATGGTCAGCCAGAACAAAATGTACTGTTATGCCGCATCGAGCGATTCCATCGTTTCGTCCAACGGGCAGGAAGATCATGTAAGTATGGGAGCCAATGCCGCAACCAAACTTTATAAAGTGATGGACAACCTTGAACATATCCTTGCCATCGAACTGATGAATGCTGCGCAGGGCATCGATTTCCGCCGTCCGCTGAAAACGTCTCCGCTGCTGGAGAGTTTCCTGCATGCCTACCGGAAAGAAGTGCCTTTTGTGAAAGATGACATCGTGATGTATAAAGAAATACATAAAACAGTCGCTTTTTTAAAAAGGACTAAGTTAGAGTACTAAACCTCCTTTTTCGCTTTTCGTTAATAATGGTGACTGTTATTGCCGGATAAACGATCGATTCTTATCGGTATTTATCCGGCATTTGCCGATTATTCTCCCTCTTACAGCGATAAAACTTTACTTCATATACCTCTATTCCTTACTTTTGCTCTATATTTCCTCTTAACACTTGTTTTCATATACCTCTAATGAATGATAATATTTATCAAATGGGCTATAAATAAAAGGAAACTTGATTTGTTAATTGAGTTTTCTATATATCTTTGTTCCGTTTTTCGCTTTAAATGGTGAATTTATAGAAAACTGAGTCTAACAAAATCTAAAAAGAGTGATGATGGAGCATGGAAGAGACGCGTCCCAAAAGGCGGAGCTGAGAGAACGGATTATAATGACCGCGACAGAAGCTTTTACTTTGAAAGGTATCAAGTGTATTACGATGGATGACATTGCGGCAGCATTGGGCATTTCCAAACGTACGCTCTATGAGGTTTTTGCAGATAAGGAATCATTATTGAAGGAGTGTATTCTGCAAAAGCAAGCCGAAAGAGACAAATACTTGCAGGAGATATACGAGCAATCCAACAATGTGCTGGAGGTGATACTTGCTGTCTTTCAGAAAAGCATCGAGATCTTTCATCAGACCAACAAGCGCTTCTTCGAGGATATCAAGAAATATCCGAAGGTATATGCGATGATGAAAGACCGTAGTGAAAGTGACTCGGAGAAGACGATGTCTTTCTTTAAGTCGGGGGTAGAGCAAGGTATCTTTCGGGCGGATGTCAACTTTGAGATAGTCAATCTGTTGGTGCGCGAGCAGTTTGATGTGCTGTTGAATACGGACATTTGCAACGAATATCCTTTTATAGAAGTATACGAATCCATCATGTTTACCTATATACGTGGCATTTCCACGGAAAAAGGAGCCAAAGTTTTAGAGGAATTTATATCAGAATATCGTAAAAACCGGGTCGAGCAACAATAGGAGCTAGGTTCGGATGACAAACAATTAAGGATCAAATAGAAACGAGTTTATGAACAGATTGAAAAGATTGACAGGCAAGAAAATGCTTCTGACGGCAATGGCTCTCTGTGCGTTTGGCTTTGCAAAGGCTCAGACGGAGCAGACAACGCAGAATACGCTGACATTGACGCTGGACAAAGCCCTGGAAATAGCGTTGGATGAGAATCCTACGATAAAGGTGGCGGCAGAAGAAATTGCCTTAAAGAAAGTTGCAAGTAAGGAAGCGTGGCAGAGCCTGTTACCCGAAGCAAGCCTAAACGGATCACTGGATCACACGATCAAAGCGGCTGAAATGAAACTGAACGATATGTCGTTCAAGATGGGGCAGGATGGTACGAATACCGCCAATGCCGGACTGAGCATTAACCTGCCTTTGTTTGCACCGGCAGTCTACCGGGCCATGTCAATGACAAAGACGGATATCGAACTGGCAGTGGAGAAGTCGCGTGCTTCCGAACTAGATTTGATCAATCAGGTAACCAAGGCTTATTATCAGCTGATGCTTGCACAAGATAGTTATGAAGTGCTTCAAGGCAGCTATAAGTTGGCAGAAGATAATTTCAATGTCGTGAACGCCAAATATCAACAAGGTGCAGTCAGCGAATTTGACAAGATCAGCGCAGAAGTACAGATGCGCAGCATCAAGCCGAATGTCATTTCTGCCGCCAATGCCGTGACGCTGGCAAAACTCCAGTTGAAAGTGTTGATGGGCATTACGGCTGATGTGGATATTAAGACTGACGATAATCTGACAAACTACGAATCAATGCTGTTTGCCAATCAGTTGAAAGAAGAAGATATGAGTCTGGAGAACAATACAACGATGAAGCAGTTCGAGCTGAATATGAAATTGCTCGAAAAGAACGTGAAGTCGCTGAAAACGAACTTCATGCCTACTTTGTCGATGAGCTTCTCTTATCAATATCAGTCTTTGTATAATCCGAACATCAATTTCTTTGATTATACGTGGAGCAACAGTTCGTCTTTGATGTTCAATCTGAGCATTCCTTTGTATAGGGCGAGCAACTTTACGAAGGTAAAATCGGCCCGCATCCAGATGCGCCAGCTTGACTGGAACCGTATCGATACGGAGAGAAAACTGAATATGCAGGTAGTCAGCTACCGTAACAATATGACTGCCAGTTCCGAGCAGGTGGTCAGCAACAAAGAAAACGTGATGCAGGCTGAAAAAGCGGTACAGATTGCCGGAAAACGTTATGAAGTCGGTAAGGGAACCGTGCTTGAACTTAACAGTTCGCAGGTATCACTGACGCAGGCACAACTTACTTACAATCAATCAATCTACGATTACCTGGTAGCTAAGGCTGACCTTGATCAGGTTTTGGGAAAACAATAAAGATAGACAACTAAAATTACAACTAAGGAATATGAAAAAAGGTATCCAATTAGTGGCTCTGCTATTGACAGTAGTAATGAGCTCATGTACGGGTGGAAAAGATAAGGCTGCTGTGAAACAGGAAGACGAGAAGCCCAGAGTAAAAGTGGCTGATGTAACAGCCCGTCCCGTAGATCAGATACAGGATTATACAGCGACGGTAGAAGCTGAAGTAAAGAACAACATTGCTCCTTCGTCACCTGTCCGCATCGACCGGATTCTGGTAGAAGTGGGCGACCGTGTATCCAAAGGCCAGAAGCTGGTGCAGATGGATGCAGCCAACCTCACACAGACGAAACTGCAACTGGACAATCAGAAAATTGAATTTAATCGTATCGACGAACTTTATAAGGTAGGCGGTGCTTCCAAATCAGAGTGGGATGCTGCGAAGATGCAGCTCGATGTGAAGCAAACTGCTTATGATAATCTGGTAGAGAATACGTTTCTGTTGAGCCCGATCAACGGAGTAATCACTGCCCGTAATTACGATAATGGTGATATGTATAGTGGCGGAAGTCCGGTGCTGGTAGTAGAGCAGATCACTCCGGTCAAGCTGATGATCAATGTGTCTGAAACCTACTTCACGAAGGTGAAGAAAGGCGAACCGGTAGATGTGAAGCTGGATGTATATGGCGACGAACTGTTCAAGGGAACTATCAGCCTGATCTATCCGACTATCGACGCAACTACCCGTACTTTCCAGATCGAGATCAAGTTGGACAACAAAGATCAGCGTGTACGTCCGGGAATGTTTGCCCGCGCCACGCTGAACTTCGGGACACAGGACCACGTGGTTGTTCCCGACCTGGCCATTGTGAAGCGTGCCGGTTCGGGCGACCGCTATGTCTATGTCTACAAGGACGGCAAGGTGTCTTATAATAAGGTGGAGCTTGGCCGTCGTATGGATACGGAGTATGAGTTGATTTCCGGTGTAGACAACAACTCTCAAGTTGTTATTGCCGGACAGTCTAAATTAGCCGATGGTGTGGAAGTCGAAGTAGAAAAATAATATGGTAATGTGATAATATGCTAATGTGCCGATGTAGCTACATTGCGCAGCCAATTAGCATATTAGCACATTGGCAAATTAAAGAATTAATCTTATGAGTTTATACGAAGGAGCGGTTAAGAAACCGATTATGACCTCGCTCTGCTTCCTGGCAGTGGCTATATTTGGTCTGTTCTCTCTGTCGAAATTGCCGGTAGACCTTTATCCGGACATCGAGACCAACACCATTATGGTGATGACGACCTATCAGGGTGCCAGTGCCTCGGACATCGAGAATAACGTGACCCGTCCGTTGGAAAACGTGCTGAATTCGGTCAGCAACTTGAAGCATATCACTTCCCGTTCGTCGGAGAATATTTCCGTGATTACGCTGGAGTTTGAGTATGGGTATGACATAGACGTGCTGACGAACGACGTGCGTGATAAACTGGACATGGTGAGCTCCATGCTGCCCGATGAGGTCGAAACTCCCATCATCTTCAAGTTCAGTACGGACATGATTCCTATCCTGCTGCTCTCCGTGCAGGCGGAGGAGAGCCAGCCGGCTCTTTACAAAATATTGGATGACAACGTGGCGAATCCCTTGGCGCGTGTGCCCGGTGTCGGTACGGTGTCCATTTCGGGTGCCCCCAAGCGTGAGGTCAATGTATATTGCGACCCCAATAAACTGGATGCCTACAACCTTTCTGTAGAAACTATCAGCTCTATTATCAGTGCCGAAAACCGGAATACGCCGGGCGGTACGTTTGATGTAGGTAGCAATACCTATTCGCTGCGTGTGGAAGGTGAGTTCAAGGATCCCAAAGAGATGGAGAACATCGTGGTAGGTACGCACAACGGTGCTTCCGTCTATCTGCGCGATGTGGCAAAAGTTGTGGACTCTGTGGAGGAACGTGCACAGAAGACGTATAGCAACGGTGTGCAGGGCGCTATGATTGTGGTGCAGAAACAATCGGGTGCCAATTCTGTAGCCATTTCGCAGAAGGTAATTGATATGTTGCCACAGTTGCAGAAGTCACTGCCGAGCGATGTGAAGCTGGGGATCATTGTCAATACTTCCGATAACATCTTGAATACGATAGACAGCTTGGAGGAAACCATTATGTACGCTATGCTGTTCGTTATCTTGGTGGTGTTCGTTTTTTTGGGGCGTTGGCGTGCCACGGTCATCATCTGTATCACCATACCGATGTCACTGGTTGCCTCGTTCATCTATCTGGGTATCATCGACGGCGGTTCACTGAATATCATCTCGCTCTCTTGTCTCTCTATTGCTATTGGTAACGTGGTGGACGACGCCATTGTGGTACTCGAGAATGTAACGACCCATATTGAACGGGGTTCCGAACCGAAGCAGGCAGCGATACATGCCACGAACGAGGTGGCCATCTCCGTAATTGCATCTACGCTGACTATGATTGCGGTATTCTTCCCATTGACGATGGTAAGTGGTATGTCCGGTGTGTTATTCCGTCAGTTGGGATGGATGATGTGTGTGATTATGACGGTTTCCACAGTTTCAGCCTTGTCATTCACCCCGATGATGTGTGCGCAGCTTCTGCGTTTGCAGAAAAAGCAGAGTAAGATGTTCCTTACGCTCTATACGCCGATTCAGCGTGCGCTGGACGGTCTTGACGTGTGGTATCAGAACCGGTTGAACTGGGCTGTGCGCCATCGTCTGACGGTTATGGCAGGCTGTGCCGCATTCTTTGTGGCAAGTCTGTTCTGTGCCAAGTACATCGGTACCGAGTTCTTCCCGGCAGCAGACAATAGCCGCATCGGTATCAACCTTCAGTTGCCCATCCGGGCCCGTGTGGAGCGTGCGGAAGCATTGGCTTCGGAACTGACAAACAAGTGGATGACGCACTACGGAGATATGATGAAAGTTTGCAACTACACTGTGGGGCAGGCGGACTCTGACAATACGTTTGCTTCCATGCAGGACAACGGTAGTCATATCATTAGTTTCAATATCAGTCTGGTGAGTCCGGGAGACCGTGACGTGACACTGGAAACCGTTTGCGACGAAATGCGTGAGGACTTGAAGGGGTATCCCGAATTGGACAAGGCGCAGGTTATTCTGGGCGGTAGCACAGGCGGCATGAGCGCCCAGGCAAGTGCCGACTTTGAGGTTTATGGTTACGACTTCACCGCTACGGACAAAGTGTCAGCCGAACTGAAAGAGAAATTGTTGCAGGTGAAAGGTGTGAGTGAAGTGAACATCAGCCGTCAGGATTATCAGCCCGAATATCAGGTGGACTTTGACCGTGAGAAGCTGGCATTGCATGGCTTGAATCTTTCTACTGCCTCCAACTATCTGCGTAATCGTGTAAATGGTGCTTTGGCATCTTATTATCGCGAAGATGGTGACGAGTACGACATCCGTGTGCGTTACGCTCCCGAATTCCGTACAAAGATTGAAGATTTGGAGAACATCCTTATTTATACGCCTTCCGGTGAGGGTATCCGCGTGAAAGACCTCGGCAAAGTAGTCGAGCGTTCTGCTCCTCCTACCATCGAACGTAAAGACCGTGAGCGTATTGTTACTGTATCTGCGGTTATTTCGGGAGCACCTTTGGGCGATGTGGTGGCCGATGGTAATGCTATAATTGATAAGATGGACCTACCAAGTGGTGTTTCTATCCAGATTTCGGGTTCGTATGAGGACCAACAGGATTCATTCTCCGACTTGGGAACGCTGGCTGTATTGATTGTTATTCTCGTATTCATTGTGATGGCAGCTCAGTTTGAGTCTTTGAGTTATCCGTTCATCATCATGTTTTCCATTCCATTTGCATTCAGCGGTGTGTTGATGGCATTATTCTTTACGGGAACCAATTTGAATGTGATGTCGCTTTTGGGTGGAATCATGTTGATTGGTATTGTGGTGAAGAACGGTATCGTACTCATCGACTACATCACGCTTTGCCGCGAACGTGGTCAAGCGGTGCTTCACTCTGTAGTCACGGCAGGCCGCAGCCGTTTGCGTCCGGTATTAATGACTACACTGACCACTATCCTCGGTATGGTGCCGATGGCTGTAGGGCAGGGTGAAGGTGCCGAGATGTGGCGTCCGTTGGGTGTTGCCGTAATTGGCGGCTTGACGGTGTCTACCATCCTAACATTGATTCTTGTCCCCGTGCTCTATTGCTCGTTTGCCGGTATCGGTATTCGCCGCACGCGTAAGAAGATTAAGAAAGACCGTGAGCTGAATGATTATTACCAGCTGCATAAGGAGAAGATGACGAAACCACGTAAACAATGATTAATCATTAAACATTAATCACTAAACATTATTCATTAATCATTAAACATTAAATTCGTGAAATCAGTATTCATAACATTCGACCAGGCGTTCTTCGAGCGCATCATGGCATTGCTCGACCGCCACAACTGCCGTGGCTTCAGCTATTGGCAGCAGGTACAGGGGCGTGGTTCCGTCAAGGGTGAGCCGCATTACGGCAGCCATGCCTGGCCCAGCATGTGTAGTGCCATTATCGCTGTGGTGGATGAGGCTAAGGTAGCTCCGCTGCTCGATGCCCTCCATGCTTTGGATGTGGAGACGCCGCAGCTGGGGTTGCGTGCATTCGTGTGGAATATCGAACAGACCATTTAATCAGGCCTGTTCTATCAATAACTATTATCCCCGGAGAAAAAATCTTGTTTCTTCGGGGATAATTCTTTTTTGTCCGGAGATATTTTTTCAACCTATATCTATATCTTTGCGTCCACGTTAGGTATGGAAAAGAATTCATTGAAATATACGGGTTTGTTAGTGTTCATCGTATGGGGCGCATTGCTACTGATGCAATGGCTGCCAAGCATCGCGGTGGGCGAACACACGCTGCGGCGTGTG
>OGGP01000654.1_pt1 | contig 19641 bp, 18 predicted proteins | sample 1571261 | NCBI WGS metagenome assembly OGGP01 (sample SAMEA2581968, study PRJEB24529) | metagenome | biome: Human gut stool | place: China | collected 2011
GGGTAGAGACAAAATAGTTCGCTTCGGAAAGGGTTATGCCTAGTTGCTGGCTGATGTGCAAAGTTAATTCTTTTTTTCTGTCCTCACTAATAGGTTCCGACGAAATTTCCACTTTAAAGATATTTCGGTTTATCATTCCCGTGCTTAAAGTAGAAAGTACCTTGTCTGTATGGGTGCTCCACACTTTCAAGGCTGTCCATATATCATTGTCGTCTAGCTGGATAAAATTCTCCAGACAGTCGGGATTGTTATAAAACTCCGTAGGATTGATATCATTGTAAAGGAAAAAACGCAATGCGGGTGATGCAAACAGTTCCACTCCTTGTGATGCCAGTTCTTTGGCACGTAATAGAGTACTAATCAGCATCTTTTCGTATGCGACGGATGTCTTATGCAGGTATACTTGCCAGTACATCAAGCGACGTGCCGTGAGGAAATTCTCGATAGAATAGATCCCTTTGGATTCGATAACGAGTCGGTCATCCGCTACATCAAGCATTTTGATAATTCGGGCGGAACCGATGTTTCCTTCTGTCACGCCTGTATAAAAGCTGTCACGGCGAAGATAATCAAGTCTGTCCATATCCAACTGACCGCTTACGAGTTGATGTAGAAAGCGTTTCGGATATTCGTCCTTGAAGATTTGGATGGCAAGACTAAGCTGACCGTTCATCTCTTTGTTCATCCGTTCCATCAGCATGAGGGAAATCTCTTCGTGGGAGACTCCTTTTACTATAGTATCTTCCAGTACATGTGAGAAGGGACCATGTCCTATATCATGTAACAGGATGGCCGCCTGTACAGCTTCCGCTTCGCTGTCAAAAATAAAATTACCTTTAGAAGCCAGTTGGGTGATAGCTTCACTCATCAGGTGAAAAGCACCTAAAGAGTGTTGGAAGCGGGTGTGTTGCGCACCGGGGTATACAACAGATGATAATCCTACCTGCTTGATGCGGGTAAGACGCTGCAAAAGGGGATGCCGTACTATATCGTACAGTAACCCCTTTGGAATATTGATGAACCCGAATACGGGGTCGTTAATTATCTTTCTTTCGTAAGGCATTCGTTTTCTTTAGAGATCCTTTTTCTCTTTTCAGAGAATTGCTTTGAGTTGTTCAGCCATTTGCGCCTGTACTTCTTGTGCGGCGGTGCGGGCAGCTTCTGCAAATTTCTCTGTTTTATCTACGTAGATAATACCACGTGAGGAGTTAACAATTAATCCGCATGTACTGTTCATTCCGTATTTACAAACTTCTTCGAGCGAGCCGCCTTGTGCTCCTACACCTGGTACGAGAAGGAAATGGTTCGGAACAATTTTACGAATATCTTCGAAAGCGCGTCCTTGAGTAGCACCTACCACATACATCATACGGTCGTCACTAGCCCATTCTTGTGATTTACGTAATACTTTCTCGAACAGACGTTCGCCGTTTACATCTTCTGTTAATTGGAAGTCATGCGAACCTTTGTTGGAAGTCAATGCCAACAGGATCACCCATTTACCTTCATAGGTAAGGAATGGAGTAACGCTGTCTTCGCCCATATAAGGAGCTACCGTTACAGAGTCGATATTAAGTTCTTCAAAGAAGGTGCGGGCATACATTGCAGAAGTATTTCCGATGTCACCACGCTTTGCGTCAGCGATGATGAATTGGTCCGGATAATTATCTTTGATGTATTTTACTGTCTTTTCAAATGCGATCCATCCTTTTACGCCCATGCTTTCATAGAAAGCCAGATTGGGCTTATAGGCGATGCACAAATCAGCTGTCGCGTCAATGATGGCTTTGTTGAATGCAAAGATCGGATCTTCTTCTTTCAACAGATGCTCCGGGATTTTCTTGATGTCAGTATCAAGTCCTACACAAAGGAATGATTTTTTGCGCTTTATGTTTTCAAATAATTGTTGCTTATCCATCTTATTATTTACTATTATACAATTTACTATTGACTATTTCTAAGAAATCATTTTCAACTATCAACTCTTCATTTTTCTAAAGTTCGCTTTCTTTCAAGCGTTCCGCGTTTTCTGCTACGATCAGGTGGTCGATACAGTCTTGAATATCCCCGTCCATGAATGCAGCAAGATTATAAATCGTGTAATTGATGCGATGATCGGTGATTCGTCCCTGTGGATAGTTGTAGGTGCGGATTTTAGCAGAACGGTCTCCGGTCGATACCATTGTTTTACGTTTAGAGGCAATGTCATCGATGTATTTCTGATGTTCCTTGTCATAGATAAATGTACGGAGACGGGCCAAAGCACGTTCCTTATTTTTCGGTTGGTCACGTGTTTCGGTACATTCAATAAGTATTTCTTCGGCAATGCCTGTATTCGGGTTCTTCCAGATATAACGCAGACGTACTCCGGATTCTACCTTATTTACATTCTGTCCACCGGCACCACCACTTCGGAAAGTATCCCATTTGATTTCTCCTTCGTTGATGACTACATCGAATTCTTCAGCTTCGGGAAGTACCGCCACTGATGCGGCAGAAGTATGAACACGTCCTTGTGTTTCGGTAGCAGGAACGCGCTGTACGCGGTGTACTCCCGATTCATATTTTAAAATTCCATATACATTATCGCCCGTGACACTACAAACAACTTCTTTGAATCCTCCTGCTGTTCCTTCGTTTGCATTGGAGACTTCCATCTTCCAACCTTTGGTTTCACAGAATTTGGCATACATACGAAAGAGGTCACCGGCAAAGATAGCTGCTTCATCACCTCCTGCACCACCACGGATTTCAAGAATTGCGTTCTTGCTGTCTTGCGGATCGGCAGGGACAAGCATCAGTTTGATTTCTTCTTCCAATACCGGAAGGCGCTCTTGACTATTGTCCATTTCTTCTTTCGCCATCTCGCGCATTTCGGCGTCCGATTCATTAGCAAGGATATTTTTAGCTTCTTCAATATTACCCAGTAATTGGATATATTCTTTCCTTGCTTTCATCAAGTCGTCTAATTCCTTATATTCTTTAGTCAACTTGACATAACGTTTCTGATCGGCAATCACTGCCGGGTCTGTGATAAGGGTAGATATTTCTTCAAAACGGGCTACGAGTCCGTCTAATTTTTCTAATATGGTACTGTTATCTGCCATTCTTTAGTATCTAAATTCTCCGAATTCGCTCTTAATGATTAATTCTGTTTGCTCACATGCTTCAACACGTCCTACAATCTGTGCCGGGATACCGAATGACTCGGAAATAGCAATTACTTCTTCTGCATGTTCCGGTGATAAATAAACTTCGAGGCGATGTCCCATATTGAATACCTTGTACATTTCTGCCCAGTCCGTACCACTTTGTTCTTGAATAGTTTTGAATAAAGGAGGAACAGGGAAAAGATTATCCTTTACTACACGAACGTTTTCAACAAAGTGTAAAACTTTGGTTTGTGCACCACCGGAGCAGTGCACCATTCCGTGGATTTCCGGGCGCAGTGCATCGAGTAATTTCTTCACTACTGGTGCGTATGTACGAGTAGGGGAGAGCACTAACTTGCCTGCATCAATTGGAGAGTCTTCTACACTGTCTATCAATTTTAACTTGCCGGAGTAAACTAATTCTTCAGGAACTGCGGCATCATAGCTTTCCGGATATTTTTCAGCAAGATATTTTCCGAATACATCGTGACGGGCACTTGTCAAACCATTGCTGCCCATACCGCCATTGTATTCTTTTTCGTAAGTAGCTTGTCCGTAAGAAGCCAAACCAACGATCACGTCACCCGGACGAATATTGGCATTGTCGATAACGTCTGAACGTTTCATGCGACAAGTTACGGTAGAGTCAACGATGATCGTACGAACCAAGTCGCCGACATCAGCAGTTTCACCACCGGTTGCGTATACCCCTACACCCATTTCACGGAGTTCGGCCAGCAATTCATCTGTTCCATTGATGATGGCGGAGATTACTTCTCCGGGAATCAACAGTTTATTACGTCCAATGGTAGAAGAGACAAGAATATTGTCTACGGCACCTACACAAAGCAGGTCGTCGATATTCATAATCAATGCATCCTGCGCAATACCTTTCCAAACGGACAAATCACCCGTTTCTTTCCAGTACATATAAGCGAGAGATGATTTGGTTCCGGCACCATCGGCATGCATAATATTGCAATATTCCGGGTCACCTCCCAATATGTCCGGGATAATTTTGCAAAACGCTTTTGGAAAGATTCCTTTGTCGATGTTCTTGATGGCGTTGTGCACATCTTCTTTTGATGCGCTTACTCCACGCATCATGTATCGTTGATTACTCATGAGTTATAGAATTATTTTGTATACGGCTGCAAAAGTACAGCTTTTTTTTGGTACAGCCTAGAAAAACAGTCAGGTAAATTCCGGAGTAAACTTTCGATTATCATACGGCTATGCGTGTAAAGCCAAGATTATAATGCATATTTTATATGTTCACTCCAGATTGAATCAATCAGTTTTCCGACTGTGGCATGGCACCTTAAACTATATTCACTGATGTTTATATTGTACTTTTCAAGCAATGCTTTTCTTAAATCAGCATACTGAATTTCTGCAACATAGAAACCTGTATTAAGTGTTATTAGTTTTCCCTTGCAGAAAGGGCGAACGAAATTGAATACATCATTTTTAGAACTGAACTTTCTCTTCTTTTGAGCTGGCGGAAGTGTATTGGGAATTATAGAAGTCTTTCTTTCCCATATTGCATTAACAAGATTTCCTATGGTAAATAGATTACTGATTGCTTTCTCACTATATGTTAATTCATAATCTTTATCTAAGATTTGAATTAAAGGATATATACGTAAACCTGCAGTGATGATATTGGTGTCAAGAGTTATTAAAGATCCTGTACATAAACTTCGAACCAATCCAAATACATCATTCTTGTTCTTGAATGCTTTGTTTTTATTTGAATTTACTACAGACGAATTTCCTGATGCCATATTTGTAGATCTGTTGACAGAAGGCGCTTCTTGTTTGGGTACGATAGGCTTTGATTGAGGTTGTGTTTTGACTTTTTGCTCTGCTAAAAGATCCTCATATTCTTTCTGTACTTTTCTAGCTTTAGTTTGTTCATCGGACAGGCGTTTTTGTAATTGTTTGTTTTCTTCTATAGAACACAATAAACGCTTCTCTTTATCGCGTAAATCATTTTTTATTTTTTCATTTTCTCTTGTGCTTTCTATTATGGAAAACTCTAATTCTTTGATTCGAGAATCTGATTCTTTATTTAGGATTTGCATCTGCTTGATTTCAATCTTAGCTTTTTGTATGGCAGATTCATTCTTTTTTAAATTCTCATTCATACTATTGCAATCTTCGGTAGCCTGCAAAAGAGAACGTTGCAATCGTTGATTTTCGATTTCTAAATTACTTTTTATGGTCTGCAGTTCGCTCACCATATTTATACTACGCCAATTGGTTCGCGCTACAGACAATTGTTTCTCATCCAATTGATAAGTGTCATTTCCATCAATGTAGTATAATATAGGAAAAGTCCAACCACATCTGCTGCAAAAATTAGAAGATATTGACACTTCCTTATCACATATAGGGCATATCTTGGTTGTATTTCCTATATATGTTTGTTTTTCAAATATTTGGTTGACTACATCTATTTGTTGTAAAGTCAAACGTTGACAGTCTTTTGCCAAAATGCTGATTTCTTCTTTTATCTTTTCCTTCTTTGCTTCAGCCTCTTTCTCTTGTCTAAGCTTTTCTTCTTCCCGTTGTTTTTGGGCAATATCTTCTTTGACTTTATTAATGGCACGGAGCAAATCTTTTAATGCATTTTGGGGATTTTCTTGATAATCGATATAATCTAATGGACGTATCAGAAGTTTAAATTTTTTGTTGTACTGGCAATTATCTATTTTTACAGGAATGATTGCTTTTTCTCCATCCAAAGCTTCGAATATTTCGCCCGCAGTCCATATCGATTCATTTGAATGTTTGGAGGATATAAATATGAGCATCTTAGATTCAGCTATTGCGCCTGTGATAATTTCAATGAACTCTTGTCCACTGTAAATTCCGTCTTTATCGAACCAGTAGGTAATACCATTTTCATCGAATACATTTTGGATTTCCGCTATGGCATTACCAGGTATTACATTGTAGCTTTCATCAACGTAATCTCTGCGTGAATAGCTTATAAAAACATCGTATTTGTATTTCATGTTATATTATATTTCATTGGTTCAACCTAATATTTATCTACTGGCGTCAGAATTACTGTGTTTGGTATATTCATTCCAAATAGAATCAACAAGTTTATATAATGTAGAGTGGCATTTTAGAGTATGCTCACCAATATGGATGTTATATTTTTCGTATAATGCATCTTTTAGATCTGTATATTGAATATCTGCAACGTAACAGCTAGGATTAAGTGTTAAAAACCTTGCTTTGCAAAAGGAACGAACAAAATTGAATACATCATTTTTGTTCTTGAATGATTGATATTTCTTTGAATTTGTTGTAGAGAATTTGTCTAATATTATATTTCCTATTTCTCTTGCAGAAGGAACTTCCTGCTTCAATTCTATATTCTTTTGAACTTTCAAAAGGTTTTCATATTCTTCTTGTATTTCCTTAACTTTAGTTCGCTCATCAAGGAGATATTTTCGTAATGTCTCTATTTCATCCATAGCATTTTGTAGAGCATATTTATTATCGGTCATACTTTTATGTTCTTCGGTAGCTTGTAAGGGGGAACTCTTCAGAGGTTGTTTTTCGGGCTCTAAACTGTTTTTTATTATACTACACCAATTAGTTCGAGCTATGGATAATTGTTCTTCATCCAAAGGATAAGTGTTGTTTTCATCAATACAGTATAATATAGGGAAAGTCCAACCACATCTGTTACAAAAATTAGAAGATATTGATACTTCCTTGTCACATATAGGACATATCTTGGTTGTATTTCCTATATATGTTTGTTTTTCAAATATTTGGTTGACTACATCTATTTGTTGTAAAGTCAAACGTTGACAGTCTTTTGCCAAAATGCTGATTTCTTCTTTTATCTTTTCCTTCTTTGCTTCAGCCTCTTTCTCTTGTCTAAGCTTTTCTTCTTCCCGTTGTTTTTGGGCAATATCTTCTTTGACTTTATTAATGGCACGGAGCAAATCTTTTAATGCATTTTGGGGATTTTCTTGATAATCGATATAATCTAATGGACGTATCAGAAGTTTAAATTTTTTGTTGTACTGGCAATTATCTATTTTTACAGGAATGATTGCTTTTTCTCCATCCAAAGCTTCGAATATTTCGCCCGCAGTCCATATCGATTCATTTGAATGTTTGGAGGATATAAATATGAGCATCTTAGATTCAGCTATTGCGCCTGTGATAATTTCAATGAACTCTTGTCCACTGTAAATTCCGTCTTTATCGAACCAGTAGGTAATACCATTTTCATCGAATACATTTTGGATTTCCGCTATGGCATTACCAGGTATTACATTGTAGCTTTCATCAACGTAATCTCTGCGTGAATAGCTTATAAAAACATCGTATTTGTATTTCATGTTATATTGTATTTACTAAAATGTGACCTCTGATTTATAGTGCGAATATACTCTTTTTGAGTGGAATAAAGAATAACAAAGAAATATTTTGTGAAAAAAAAGACGACATAAAGTAGTGTTCGATATTAGTACTTAAAATAGTTGTTGAAAATTTGATAATTAATTGATTCTCTATTGAAACAGATACTTGATTATTTCCAAGCGAATGCTTTAAGATTGCATCACGAATATAATGATTTAATGCTGTAAAATGACATTTGTGATTAAATGGAAAATAAATGTACTTTTCTATTAGAAAACCATGCTTATCTGGGCCATCTTTTGTAAAATGTGAGGTGGATATAAATAAAAATAGTGGGAAAGTTTCTTCTTTTCCCACCAGCTAAAGATTTATTTATATTGCTAAGTATCTCTAAATGTAAAATATAAAGATCGATTTAGCCTCTTTTTAGAATTCTACCTTCGGAGCCTTCTCACTTCCTTCTTCTGCTTCAAAATATGCTTTCTTATCAAAGCCGAACATTCCTGCAAAGATATTTTTGGGGAAACGGCGGATATTGGTGTTATAAGCCTGTGCAGCATCATTGAAATTTTTGCGCGCTACATTGATACGGTTTTCAGTTCCTTCCAGTTGAGCCTGTAATTCCAGGAAGTTTTGATTAGCTTTTAAGTCCGGATAATTCTCGGTAATAGCTAATAACTTGCCCAGTGCTGATGTTACAGCACCTTGTGCCTTTTGGTATTGCGCCAACTTTTCTGGTGTCAGATCGGCAGCGTCCACTTTAATTTGAGTTGCTTGGCTACGTGCGGCAACAACTCCTTCCAATGTTTCCTTCTCATGTGTTGCATATCCTTTCACGGTGTTTACCAGATTAGGAATCAAGTCGGCACGACGTTGGTATTGAGTTTCTACATTTGCCCATTGACCACTTACATTCTCGTCCATAGTAACCAGACCGTTATATACACTTACTGCCCATATGACAAGGATAGCCACAACGGCTAAGATGATAATAATTGACTTCTTCATGTTTCTTGTTTTTATTGAATTTGATAATTTGTTTTCTACTTATTTTCTTTAGAAACGAGAACCGGCACCGCCGCCACCGCCCATTCCTCCGCCAAAGCTGCCTCCACCGAAACCGCCTCCGCCTCCGAAACTACCTCCGCCGAAGCCTCCAATAAATGGACCACCTCCGCCACCTCCCCGGTGGTGGTAATCATTATCATAACTTTGTTGGCGGCGTATGATGGTATGTCCGCAGTTTCTACATGTATAGGTAACATCCTCGGTTTTCACCCCGTTAATTCGGGATACGACAGCACTTCCGCTTCTCTGTAATTGATGTTTACCACAATTCGGACAACGGCTTTGTTTGCGTGCCGAAAAGAAAGCAAGACCTCCGCCAATAGCAATAAAACAAAGAATGGCAAGAACAAAATCAAAAGAACCACCGCTGTTCGAATCGGAGAGAGCATCATTTTCCATAGAACCGTCAAGCCGCTGACAAGTCGCTTTTAGGCCGGCCACCATTCCGGCATCCCAATTTCCATCTTTCAGGTAAGGAATCATATATCTGGTTTGAATCCTTTTACAGATCGCATCGGGGAGCACTCCTTCCAAACCATAACCGGTATAAAACTGGATACAACGTTGATCTGTAACCAACAAAATAACCAATCCGTTATTTTTATCTTTCTTCCCTACACCCCATTTATTAAGTAACTGATGGCAGAAGTTGAAACAATCTTCTTCTCCGATTGATGGAACTACGGCAACCACCGTTTCAATTCCTGTTTGTTGTTCCAAGGCATAAAGCATGGAGTCTATACTGTCACAAGCTGCCTGTGAAAGTATGCCGGCCGGGTTGCAAACATATTGCATTTTGTTTTGCAGGTGAACTTTCGGGAGGTTGTCCACCGTGTATACTTTCTCTTGAGCTTGTAGTGGGAACAGAAGAAAAGTTGCTAGTATAAAAGTCAATATTGATTTCATAACGATTATTTTACGTTTGCAAATATAGAAACTTTTTCTGTTATGAATCTAAAACTCCTTGTTATAATAGGTTTAATGAATGTATCGCCCGACGAATGCACGGACTCGGTCGGTGTATTCCTGTTTATTCTCTTTGTATGAAACTGCATGAGCCGCTCCTGGAACAATCCATAGTTCTTTGGGTCCCGGTTTGGCTTCGTAGAGCGAATATACCATCCAGGTAGGCACATACGTGTCTTTATCCCCGTGAATAAACAGCATCGGAAGCTGTGATTTGGCTACTTGTTTCAGTGAGGAAGCCTCTTTAAAATTCCATCCATATTTCTTCTCGCAAAGCCAGCTTGTGGTATACATGAGTGGAAAAGGGGGAAGGTGGAAACTAGCTTTAAGCTCATGTGAGAATTCGTCCCATACACTGGTGTAGCCGCAATCTTCCACAAAGCATTTAACAAATGGTTTCTGTTCCTCACCGGACACCATCATGGTTGTCGCACCTCCCATTGAAATGCCGTGTACAACCATTTGTGTACTATCTCCGAAAATCTCATTGGCAATGTTCATCCATTGCAATACGTCCCAACGGTCTTTCCATCCCATCTGGATGGCTGGGCCTTCACTTTCTCCCTGATGTTGCAGGTCGGGAAGTAATATGTTATATCCTAAATCTCGATTATACAGATAACCAATCATAAACATACGGATAGCATTATCTGTATGTCCATGCACAATGACTGCTGTCTTACTGGTGGGTTGGGGAGCAGCAACATAATACGCATGAAGTTGTATTCCGTGCGGATTGATGATGAATGTATCTTTCAGTGCATCCACTTGTTTCAGGCTGTCCACCCATGGACGTAGGAAAGGGTAGTTTCTATACATGAAGGGATAAGAGTCAGCATCTTTAGACAAAATCTTGGCATTCGGAGTCAATGAAAAGTTTAACATATAAAAACTTCCTCCGATGGTGCAGCCGGTCAATGCCAGCATGATAATAATGATGCTATATACAACTTTTCTCCTCATAAAAACTCTCTCTAATCCTTATTTATGCCATATCTCCCATGCGGCAAATGCCTGGAGCAGCAGCATTTCCAGACCGTTTTTAACAACAGCCCCTTGTGCTTCTCCTTTTTTCATGAACAGCGTAACATTCGGATTATATAACAAATCATAGAGCAAATGGTTTGGAGTCAGTAGCTCATAAGGAATATTAGGGCAGAAATCTACCTTAGGAAACATACCTACGGGAGTACAGTTGACGATGATTGTATATTCTGCCATAATTTCGGGAGTCAGTTCCTCATAAGTCAGCATATCATCGGCTTTGTGGGTGCGTGATACGAATATACTTTCAATACCCAGGTTTTTCAGCCCGTGGTAGACGGCTTTGGAAGCTCCGCCGGTACCCAGAATCAATGCTTTTTGGTGATGAGGCTGCAATAAAGGTTGAATGGATTGAGTAAATCCGATGATGTCGGAGTTGTAGCCAACCAGTTTGACTTTCCCTTTCTGCTGGCGGATGATTTTAATGACATTCACAGCACCTATCTTTGCGGTATCACGGTCGAGTTCATCCAAAAAAGGAATCACTTGTTCTTTGTAGGGGATAGTCACATTAAGCCCGCATAAATTGGGATTCTCTTCGATAACTTCCATGAAGTTATTAATGCTGGGAATTTCAAAATTCACATACTCTGCATTGATACCTTCGGATTTGAATTTCTCATTAAAGTATCCGATAGAAAAAGAATGTCGCAGAGGGTAGCCGATTAAACCATATTTTTCCATAATTATTTATTGCTTAGTTGGGTTATTGGGTTTACTTTTTAGAAGACGTACTATTTCTTTTACTTTACCGTCAGGGTATTTGTCTTTATAGTATTCCGTCAAATCTTCGTATATCCAGAAATTATAAGGGCGGCCGATAAAGATATTGAAAGTGTTAGATGACTTCTCGGCGTCAATGCCTAATTTCAATTTTATATGGTTGTATATTTGGTCGTCAGGAGGAATAAGTCTGCAAGTTTTGGCTATTTCAGTCGTTATTCCATACATACCATGAGCTTCTGCTTCTTCGATTGCGAATTCCTTTTTTGTTATAGGAAAGCCATCAGAATTGAGTAATGTATATGTACCGGAGTTCTTTTCCTGAATAGATATACTGTATGATTCTCCATTGGTATAGGGAGATTTACTCTCTAAATCGGCTTTTATTTTTTCTTTAATTTCGTCCGTTTCTACATCTATGCCATATTCTACGGCAACGATATCGAATTTCTGTTCAGATTGAGAGGGGGGGCTGGTAATTACTAAACCTTGTTTCTGGTCAATTTCTTGTCCGTTCAGGCAGAATTTCCGGTCGAATACGGGTTCTTTCTTTGATTTCCAGGTCAGTTTACTGGAAAAAGTGATGACAGATGGTTCTTTTCCATCATTCCAGTCTATTTCTACTTTCTCATTATCGAATGTATGATCGCCATTGAATTCTCCGAAAGTCAGATAATATTTTCCGTCTTTGCTTACTCCTGTTTGCAGACCTGTGAAATAGGCCATATAAGCTCTGGTGCGTTCGTTTAGCGGAGCATCTTTTTCGTAAGTCTCCCCTTTGTAGATCGCTTTTATTCCTTGATTGGCAATAGAGCCTTTGGTGAGTGGATTCAGTAAGTCATTGCCTTGAGCATCCTGTACTGAAATGTAAAGAACTATGGGAGCAAAATCCCATATTAGGTCATCTCCTCCATTGTTTGCCGGATCACAAGAGGTGAAATTGATACAACAAAAAATGCAGAGTAGAAATAGTCCAATTGATTTTGTTGTTCTCATAAGGTTACATTATTAGGTTATTTGGTTGCGGTATAAAGAGTGCAGATACCAAAGGTCAGCCGTTTGAAGTTGACTTCGCTAAAACCGGCTCGGGCGATGACTCCTTTCATGACTTCCCCTTGAGGAAATACTTTGATGGTGTCCGGCAGATAGCGGTAGGCACTGTTATCTTTGGATAGAAGCTTACCCAATAATGGAATGACGACTTTAGAGTAGATGGAAAACAGTTGTTTCATCGGGAAGCGGTCCGGAGTGGTAAGTTCCAGAATTACAAGATGACCGCCCGGTTTCAGTACGCGGCACATCTCGGAGAGCCCTTTGTCGAGATCTTCGAAATTGCGGATACCGAAAGCTACAGTAATAGCGTCAAAATCATTGTCGGCAAAAGAGAGTGAAGTGCAGTCCTCCCGGGCAAAAGATATTTTATCCGACAGTCCTTCCTTTTTTACTTTTTCACGTCCCACATTCATCATACCTTCCGAGATGTCCGTGCCGATCAGTTCGGCAGGTTGCAGTTTGCGGCAGGCGAGGATGGCAAAATCCCCTGTACCGGTCGCTACATCCATCATTCGCTGCGGTTGAAAAGGGTGTAACCAGGCAATAGCTTTTTTGCGCCAGCTGCGGTCGATACCTAAAGATAAGGTATGGTTCAGCTTGTCGTAGGCATGTGCGATGTTGTCGAACATACGTTCCACTTGCTCGGTCTTTTTTCCTTCTTCGTCGTAAGGCTTGATATGTTGTTGCGGGTAATCCATTTTTTAGTTGATAGTTGATAGTTGATAAATGATAGTTGATAGTTGAAGAAGATAGTTGATAAATGATAGTTGGAAGATGACAGAGTTAATAGTTATATGCGATAAGCTGCATATTAACTATCATTTATCATCTATCAACTATCATTTATTATCTGTCATTTATCGCTTATCAGCTGTTCAAAAAAGTTTCGACGTTTTTGAATATACGTTCAGCGATATTGCTAGTATCTTCTTTCACGAATTTCTCACCGGTGATGTTTTCGAACAATTCGATGTAGCGGTCACTGATACTTTGTACGATAGCCGGAGTCATTTCCGGTACTTTCTGACCGTCTTTGCCTTGGAAGCCGTTTTCCATCAACCATTCGCGAACGAATTCTTTAGAAAGTTGTTTCTGCGGTTCGCCTTTTTCGAAACGTTCCTGATAACCTTCAGAGTAGAAATAGCGGCTTGAATCCGGAGTGTGGATTTCGTCCATCAGGTAGATAGTGCCATTGTGCTTACCGAATTCGTATTTTGTATCTACGAGGATCAGTCCGCGCTCTGCTGCGATTTCAGTACCGCGTTTGAAAAGGGCTAATGTATATTTTTCGAGAATTTCATACTCTTCCGGAGTAGCCAGTCCTTGTTTTAGGATTTCTTCTTTAGAGATGTCTTCGTCGTGCAATCCCATTTCAGCTTTCGTAGTCGGAGTAACGATGGGTTCCGGGAATTTCTGGTTTTCGCGCATTCCGTCCGGCAACTTCACGCCGCAAATTTCGCGTACGCCGCTTTTGTAAGTACGCCATGCGCTACCACACAGGTAACCGCGTACAATCATTTCTACCGGAAAACCTTCACACAATACGCCTACCGTTACCATTGGGTCCGGAGTAGCCATTTTCCAGTTCGGACAGATGTCAGTAGTGGCATCGAGGAATTTAGCTGCAATCTGGTTCAGCATTTGTCCTTTGTAAGGAATACCTTCAGGAAGTACTACGTCAAAGGCCGAAATACGGTCGGTTGCTACCATGACGAGTTTTTCGCCGTTGATGTTGTACACATCGCGCACTTTTCCGTGGTACACACTTTTCTGTCCCGGAAAGTTGAAATCTGTTTTTGTTAATGCTTTCATATGTTTAATTATTTATAATACTTCCTGTGTTGATATCTATCTTGGTGCTTACTTTTTCTTTTTCTCCACTGTAATATGTCACATTAAATATGGAATTAAGTACATTGGATTTTAAGGAATGTTCTATTAACTCTATTTTGGGTGGATTTATTTCTTCTACTGGCTTATTGGGAATTAATTCATTGTAGGTGTTTGACCATATGAGTCCCTTGTCTAAGCATTTTCTCGATATACTATATTCTCCCCAATCAAGAAATTCTGTATTTGAAATGGCGATATTGTGATAACAAGTTGGCCATTCGTATGTTTCCCCATAGTACATTTTCTCGAATATAATTTTACCAGTTGAATCGTATACTATGTTCTTATTTTCTGAATTATCATGTATAATGAACTTGTCTTCTCCAAAATTGGATGATTTTATAACTCCTATTGTTGTTACAGTTGCTATACTATCTAATTTATTTGTGTATATCATTGTGTATGTGTGAGTCTTGTTATGGGTATTAACATAATGGGCATTCCAATATAATAATATGTGTTCTTTCAAAAATAAACAATTATAAGGTGTATAAGGTATTGTTTCTACTTCTCCATATCCTAAGTCAACATTTTCTGATTTAGGTGCATATAAATTCCGTTCATGGGCGACTTTCTGATTTTGGTAAATACGAATTTTTAATATGCCATTAATTTCTTCTACTGAAACGCGAATTGATGTATCGTATGGAGATGTTTCGTTAATATAAGAATACGAAGAAACAGTTAGTATCTCTTCTTCATTTTTACTACATCCCAATATAATTATTAACAGTATTGTAAATATTGCAATTTTCTTCATTGTATTAATTTATTAGTTGTTTTTTCACTTCCCGTTTCTCCCGCTCGGCTTTCGCTTCTTTATCGAACTTTTCGTAAGCATCCACGATACGTTCCACCAGTTTATGGCGTACGATATCTTTTTTATTCAGTTCAACAAAACTGATACCTTTCACTCCCTTTAAGATACGGAGAGCTTGCACCAATCCCGATGTTTGTGAAGCGGGGAGGTCAATCTGTGTCATGTCTCCCGTCACAATCATTTTGGTGTTCATACCCATACGGGTGAGGAACATTTTGATTTGCTGTGTGGTAGTATTCTGGGCTTCGTCCAAAATGACGACCGCATCATTCAGCGTGCGTCCGCGCATAAAGGCTAACGGGGCAATCTGGATAATGTTCAATTCCATGTATTCCTTTAACTTGGCAGCAGGTATCATATCTTGCAGGGCATCGTATAAAGGTTGCAGGTATGGGTCGATCTTATCTTTCATGTCGCCGGGCAGGAAACCGAGCTTTTCTCCGGCTTCTACGGCGGGGCGGCTAAGGATGATTTTTTTGATTTCTTTATTCTTCAATGCACGTACGGCGAGGGCGATAGCGGTGTATGTCTTTCCCGAACCTGCCGGACCGATGGCAAATACCATATCATTCTTGGCGAATCCTTCTACCAGTTTCAACTGGTTTTCACTTCGGGGGATGATAGGTTTTCCTGTGACACTGAACACAATCACGTTTCCTGTCTGTTCCCCTTGCGGCGCATTTCCTTTTATAATGTCAATGATAACTTCTTCTTTCAGTGAATTATATTCGGCGCAGTACTTTTCAAGTTTGGTGATATTTTCTTCGAAAGCACACATTTCTTCCTCGTCGCCCAGCACTTTGATGACATTGCCTCGGGCAACTATGCGTAGCTTTGGATATAAAGCTTTAATTAACTGTATGTTGGCGTTGTTTACGCCGTAAAAAATAACCGGATCAATGTCCTCAAGAACAATCAGCTTCTCTATCATTAAGTTGTATTAAAGAAAAATTTCTGCAAATTTAATCAAACGTTTTGGATTCTCTGATTGTTTGGAGGTGAATTTTACTGCAAATCTTCTACTATCCACTTTTCGATGTTTCTTGTTTCATTACTGAAATTAATGCCTATTTTAAATATTTGTCGCTTGTCGGCAGCAAATGCTTGTGCATAATGTTTGTCATTGATTTGTTGCAGAGCTTCTTCGGCGGTTCCCTCTAGCTTGAATTCCATTACATAGATGAAATGATCGGTTTGCAGGACGAGGTCAATGCGTCCTTGTGAGGTATGATACTCTGCTTTTACATAGAATCCAATGAGTTTAAATACGATGAAGAGTACATTTTGATAATGTAGTTCCAAATCGCGTACCAATTCGTAAGGTGTATCGGCAAAGAAACTTTGCAGGCGGCGGAAAAAGGCATCATAATCACCTTGTTCCACTTCATCGACAAACTGCCGTATTTGGAAAGGAGATTCGATTACGTCTATATTGGTATAGAACGGAAGGAGGTATTTTACAAAACCTTCTTCTACTTCCCGATTGGGAAATCCCAGTCGATAAATTCCAAAGCGATTGTCGAATCCTTTGATCGTAAGATATCCACTTTGATAGATAACCGGAATAGGATTTCGGGACGTCGAATCAATGCTGTTCAGTACATCTGCATCCGTTTCTTCATGGGTGATACGTTGGAGATTATAATTGGATTTCTTTAGTAATTCTACCAAATAAGTCGGGGTGCCGGTCTCAAACCAGTAACTACCGAATTTCATCTTATAGAATGTGTTGAGTAAACTGAATGGGTTGTATATTCCTATGGAATTTTCTACGAAATGATAACCATCGTAACATTCTTTCAGTTCGGAGCAGACCTCCTCATAAGTCATTTTCTGCTTATCAGCTAAAATATGCAGGTCTTCTTCCATATTGTCGTGGATTTCTTTCTCTGTGATACCGCAGAGTTCCACGTATTGCTCATCCATTGAAATATCAATCAGATTGTTCAGATCGCTGAATACACTGACTTTTCCGAATTTGGTGACACCTGTAAGGAATCCGAGTTTGATGCATCCGTCTTTACTCTTTAATGCCCCATAGAAAGGCTTTAGTGTGTTTCGGAAATATTTTTGCAGTTCTTCGTTTCCGATAGCTTGCAGCATAGGTTTGTCGTATTCGTCCACAAGGATAACGACACGTTGCCCGGTCTGTTCGTAAGCCCGCTGTATGATGCCTGCAAAGCGTAAAGAAAAGGAAACTTCCGACGGGCGTGTGCCATACAGGCTTTCCCAATGTTCCAGATTGTCATTGAGTATTTGGTCCAGACTTTCGGTAGGATCATATTTCTCGATATTTAAATCAAGGTGTAATATCGGATGTTTGATCCAGTCTTTTTCCAGTTGTTCGATAGCCAATCCTTCGAATAGTTCTTTCTTTCCCTGATAGTATGCTTCAAGAGTAGATATAAGCAGACTCTTCCCAAAGCGGCGGGGACGGCTAAGAAAATAGTAACGGCCGGTTTTTACTAATTGGTAAATGAGTCTGGTTTTATCTACATAGAGATAACCATCGTTACGGAGACTTTCAAAATTCTGTATGCCGATAGGATATAGCTTGCTCATAATCTGATTCTTTTAGCGTTGGATTCATACAAAGATAGCTGTTTTCCATCTTAACACAAAATTTACCTTGAAGGTTTTATGATATGCTAGTCAAAGATTTTGAAAAAAGGTATTTATCGGGCGGTGATATGGAAACATCCTTGCTTCAATTCATATTTGATGTAGCATTTTTCAGCTTGTCGCAGGTCTCTTAAAACCTCGGACAAGACAAGTTTCAGTGTATCGGCACTTACATCCTGTAACGGTCTTCCATCCTTGTCTTCTACCTTTTTGAAACGTTTCCAACTGACATCAAAGGTGGCTCCAAAGCAGTGTGCCGAGTTGGCGGAAGCATTTCCGTTGCGACGGCGGAGGCGTTTCACATCGTTTTCGGTACGCAGTACGGAAGTAATAATTACCTGGTTGGGGTTTAGACCTTTGGCTGCCAATGAATCGAGGAAATTGGAACCGATTGTATCGAGCAGTGCACTGGCACGCGGTACGAGATAGGGGATAGAGTGTGTCAGTGAATCTACTACATAAAACTCATTGTCGGTAATATGAGTTAGCTTTTCTTTCATATCTTCTGCTGCTTCCCGGTCTGCCAATGGACGGATACCTATCTTTTTGGCTACTTCCAGATGTGCGTCATTCAAATCAGGGAAAGAACGTTTATAGCTGACGACGCCACGAATATTGCGTGGCTCATTCAGTTTCAGCGACATGTCTTTCTTTTTGCAGCCCGAAGTAAGCGTTGTAAGCCCAATAACTAGTAAAAATAGCGGTAATATGCGAAGCTTATAAATAGTCATTTTATATTTTTTGCTCGCAAATATACGCTATTTTTTCATACGTTCCATGCTTTGCATTATTTTCAATTCCATACTTTTGAGGTTATTCCAAAATATTCTCTGGTATTTCAGGATAGGTATTTAATATACCTATTATGGTATAATCTGTATTGTCAATTGTTGTTTTTAGTGTGGGTACTATTGTATGTTCGCTTCTGGTAAGAGCTTTTTCTACAAGTTCTTTCCAATCTACACCTAGAAATCTTGATATAAGATTTAGGACAGCATTTGCACTCGTAACCCCATCGTATAGCTCAAATCTTAATTTGTGAGGGGTGGGGGGAACTGATGCATCCGTGAAATTTTCTTGTTCGTCAGATGTATAATTTAATGTTAAATAAGGTATGGCGTATGTAGGAGACGAGTTGCCGGAACCGCTTTCTAACTTGGTGAAAAAGTCGTATGTTCCTTTTGCTATTGGAGTGTGAGATAGTTCGTCTCTAAACTCAATATAACGGAAAAAATAGCATTCTTTAGCTTCATTGTTAATCAGATAAACTACAGTGCCATTGGAAAGTGCCGGATGATTACTTTTTTCTATAGCGTACGCCAAATAGCTGTCTGTTATTTTAATTCTTAAATCAACTGTTTCGTTGGTGATATTATCTTTTACTTTCACCTTTGTTTCTCCTTTCTTTTTTGGGGTGACCCTTAAGCTTCCCATTCCTATCGAACTGGACAAATCTACATCTATATTTAAAATGTCAGTTTTTTCTACAGTTACGGTGTAGTCCCTGTTTCCACCTGTGATGGTGATATTGGTTGTTCCTAACAAAGGTCGTTCGTAATACTCTTTTTCGAAGGATAAAGAATATATCTTTTTTTCATCGTTATTTCCACAGCTAAAAAAGATAATTGTATAGAGAAATGACAGTAGTGCTCCAGGTAAATGTTTTGTCTTCATGATTATTCTGTTTTATAGTTTTGCAGGAGAGATATAGTTTTATAAGTTCCTGTATTGATGTTGGAGGCAAATATAAAGATTTTATCAATGTGTTGAAGTAAATAGTGTATTTATTTCTTGTCCTCCAGCTATTTTCATACATTTGTAGCGGTTTATAAAAATAGGCCACTTTTCCACTAAACATAACACACATGAAAACAGATTTCGATTACAATTCTATGCCCGTTA
>OGGP01000656.1_pt1 | contig 19582 bp, 8 predicted proteins | sample 1571261 | NCBI WGS metagenome assembly OGGP01 (sample SAMEA2581968, study PRJEB24529) | metagenome | biome: Human gut stool | place: China | collected 2011
ATCATTAATTGAATATATTTTAACAAGTCAGAAGTTTATTATATTAAACTTTTATAGATATTCCAATACATTATCGCTATATTTGCATAATTAGTTCATTATATCAAACTATGGAGTTTTATAAAGTATTGAAAAGCAGAAGAAGCATCCTCAGAATTTCGCAAGAGGATTTAGCTGAAATATCAGAGATAAGTTTATCCACAATCAAGAACATTGAACGAGGGAAAGGAAACTCTTCCTTAAAAACAATAGAAAAAATTTGCGAAGTACTTGGGTTAGAAATTTGCCTAAATGTAAAAAAAACAAGCTAAAAACAGTAATACCTATGAGAGAATTAGAAATATTCTGTAATCAAATTTACGCCAGAATCCTTACTAAACATTCAAAACAAGAATATACGTTTTGTTATGATGATGAATATTTATCAACCCTTCCCTCCCTACCATCTCATTAACTTTACCTAAATCTCAGCAATCCCACACAAACCAATACTAATTCCCCTTTTTTACAAATTTGCTACCTGAAGGAGCAAATAAGAAAATCTTCTGTCGGTTATATAAAATAAACGAAGAAGATTACTTCAGTATGTTATCTGCACTTGAAGGAAAAGATATAATAGGAAGCATAACTGTAAAAACACACTAAAATGAAAGAATTGTATATTTGCCCATCGACTTTGGCTTTGGGCTACAAAACATATAGTCCCGTAGCTCTAAAACGGCTTTTTGGAGGAAAAAAAGTTCCACCTTTTTAGACTTTAGCTTTGAAGAATATAATAATCGGCAAGAAATTTTCCACAATATGGGACATACATCAATATCCGGACTTCAAGAGAAATTTTTAGGAGTTTTAGACTGCAATCATATTCGTCTTGATAAAAGAAATGAATAAATAACATACATAATAAAACCTGTTCCTTGGAATTATTCACTACCAATGCGTGCAAAATTGCCGGTTAACGAATACTTAACCATGCAAATAGCTTCGCAAATATATAAAATAGAAACTCCTGCAAATGGATTATGTTTTGCATCTGCCGGACAGCCTGTATATATAACTCGTCGATTCGATATTAACACTGATGGAAGAAAAATTGCACAGGAAGACTCTGCTGTATTACTCAGGAAAAATGAGTTATCAGATGGCGCCCATTTTAAGCACAAAGGAAACTATGCACTGATAGCGGAAAAAGTCAAACAATATATTCCAGCATGGCATATAGCATTGGAGCGTCTCTTTCAATTAATAATCTTCAATTACTTTTATGGAAATGACTGTGCACATCTAAAGAACTTCTCCTTGTAAAGAAAGGGAGGGGGCTACTTATTATCTCTAGCTTATGATTTGCTTAACACCGCAATCCATATTGACAAAAACATCTTTGGCCTAGAAGATGAATTATCTCCAGCATTAGAAAAATTGATGTACATTCCTAATCCGGATATCCATGCAAAATGGACTTTATACATTTCGGAGAACTCATTGGTCTAAAAGTAGACATCTTACCATAAAATAGTCTTCTACATAGCACATTATTAAAAATAATATTTACAAATATCCAAAATTAAGAAACTACTACTTATATAATTTATGTCCGAAAAATGAGTGATTTTTCGGACATAATAAATGTTAATACGGTATATAATAAACCTGTTTATAAGAGCACATATAATTTATAGAACCAATTATCATAAATGACTAACCTACTTATAGGAAACAAATGAAAATTAATTTTTATTTTAATAGGTACAACCTCTGTTTTTACAAATATAATATTTTTCTATGAATTGCACTTGTGACAAAGGTAGATTCTTTGAAAGTATTCAGATTTCCGTTTTATTTCTTTCTGAAGCTGCACTATTTTTCGTACTTTTATCCCGTAACCTTATAAAATGTAATTTACATGACTGAAAACACCAATTATATTTTCGAAGAACTGTTTAAGGCTGCACAACCTAATCGCGGCCTGTTTGTAATGCCATTGCCTACTGGTGCTGGCAAAACGTATAACTCCTGCCAGATGATGGCTGAGGAGTTGAAGAAGGAAGATGCTAGACGTATCATCTATGTGACTGATGCCAAGAAACAGTTGGATGCTACCATCGAGGATATTGAAAAGAACCTAAAGAAGAATGGTCTCAAACTAAAGGAGCATGATATCTTACGTGTGTACTCACAAGAGGAGCAGTGGGAACGTGCCTTCACCGACCCTGATATCCGTATGAAGATGGAGGGGAGCAAACTGTTTCAAGGTGAAAGGACATTTGCAAACCTGAAACGTTTATACTCGTACACCGATGTTACGGACGAGATGGTTGAGGAGATTGGCAAGAACCGCCTGCATCTGATGGAGAAAGTACGCAGAAAGGTGTTTACTCCTATCCGACAGAAATACAAGAAGGAGCCTGATGAGGTGATAGCCTCTCATATACTCACAGAATGTCCGATTCTGGAGGAACTATATCCAGAACTATTATTCTACAAGAGCAAGATTATCGTGTTGACTGCCTCAAAGCTGCATACCACGGCATCGCCAAAGTTGGTACGTAAAGGTACACAGCCTTACTGGAAGCATATAAAGAACTCATTGGTAATTATTGATGAGTCTGATCGTGTGAAAGAGGCTGCAATGAAGCGTCTGTTTGATTGTGAGTGTGGTCGCAGAAGACGTTTTAACTTCTGGGGATTGTGCTACTTTATCTGTCAGCACTACCAAGAAGTGATGGATATGCAGAAAATGCCTGAATGGGCAGACCACAAGATGAACATTCAGGACATGTTGGAGGCAATAAGGACGAAAAAGAAAGAGTTAATTGATGACATTAATCCTCAGAAAATATTGAGCGGGCTTGAGTTGGAGGAAAATGTAAATCATGGCAACTTTATCTTTTACGACGAAGACCAGACTTTCTCTGCTGAGAATGTTGTTCTCTCTGTTCACAATAATAAGGAGGAATACACATCCTACCTACTCACGAAGAAGAAAACTAAAGACCAAAATGACAAAACTTTATCATTCGTGGCAAACCGCATAATGCTCTTCTTGAAGGACTTTGTACAAATTGTGGATAAGCATGCAGAAGTGTATGCTTCAATAGAAAACGAGTTGCGTAAGAAAAAAGGCACAAATACAGCTGTTGATTTGGAGGGTGATTTGGCATTTTACCACATTATTAAATATATGGGCATAAACGAAGGTAATACGGAGTATCGCTCTGCACTGCAAGAATTACGCAACGGAACCACTTTCCAGACTCCACGTTCTAATAACAGTAAAGAAACCGATGGCAAGTCTATCTATGATAAGGGTATCAGCTTCATCGAGATATATTCTCATGACAATGACCGCTATTCGTGCTGCTTCGACTATCACGAAATGAGGTGCATGCCTGAAAATGTGCTGTTGGAGATGGTTAATCACAACCGGGTGATAATGTGTAGCGCTACCGCTGACTGTCAGACACCTATCCACAACTATGATTTCAATTATATATCAAAGCAAGGCGTGAAAGTGGAGAAGATGGGCAATGAGACTTTGCATAAAATCGAAGAATATATTGCTCTCAACTATGCAAACCCTAAGGTGGAGTTCTCTCTCTACAATGAAGAAGAGACTCAACCACAAGAAATATTGGAAGATTACCTCGGTAAGTGCAGTTCAGCACTGAAGGATTGTTTAGACTTCGTAATGGATGGTAAAAACAAGTTTGACAAGAACAACTCTGCTCGAATAGTAAATATGTTGAATCATTACATGAAGTTTATGAAGAAGCCTGAAGCCAGAGCATGGCTGTACTTCCAGCCATTCTCATATACAGGTAAGAGTAGTATAGGAATAAAGAAAGTGTTGAATATACTACAGCAGGCAAGAGTGACAAAGCGTGGCGAAACATTTGGGGTCAACGTCATGGAGCAGCATGTTATTAACGATGAAATAACAAGAAGGCGCGCGGATATCTATCCTGAATTGAATGTCTGTTTCTTGAGTGGTGAGTATTTCAAGGATGACTTGGAGACTGTAGAGAAACTGTTGGCAGAACAGCCAGGACTAAAGATGTTCTGCTTTGTATGCTACCAGTCTGGCGCTGTAGGCGTGAACTATCTGTTTGATACCGATGCCAAATACCGAAAGAAACACTGTTTGGAAGCTCCAAATACAAAAGACCGCAAAGACACTCGCTGCAACTTTGATGGTATCATTATGGATAAGCCTACGAACTTTATCCCTCTGTTGGATGTGGATGATTACCTCAAAGCTTGCATCTCATTAAGTATTCTGGGAACTGACAACCAGTTGGTATTGAAAGAAAAATCGGACTTCCAGCGTGACTTACTCCGCAGAAGACATCATCGTATACTTGATGACCTAGCCGAAGTGTTAAAACGTAGAGAGATACAGATAAAAGCAGCATTGAAAAGCACACCTGCCTATGATGCCTTTTGCTTAAAATGGGCAGTACAGGCACTAGGACGTATCACTCGATCAACGGTGTTTAACAAGACCATCCATGTGGCTATAGGTAAGGATATGGCATACTCTATGATTATCGCCAGAAAACCAGAAGTTCAGACAGAACTGCTGAAACATGTGCTCAAGTCGATAGATGAAGATCCATGTATACTTGACCGAATTAATGGTAAAGAGTCAGAAGTTGACATTGCATTCAAAAATGGAGAACACCGTAGAGAACGACATATTAGTGAATTGGTAGGTATTAGTTTCAAGGGTACTGACGAATATGCCCGTCAAGCTCGTAATAGGGTGCATAAGATTCGTGAGTATGTGATGAAGCATCCAGAATTTGATAACAGGGAGGATATTGAGACTTCTATGCGCATGTATTATGTGCAAACAGAGGAGGCAAAGAAGATGAACCTGAACTATACAGACTCGTGCGTTCACATGGATGCTATCATGAGGCAGCAATTCATACGAGACTACTTTGAGAAGAACGACTATTGCACTGCATGGAAAGGCAAGGCATGGGTCATCTCACCACAGATTATTCAACAGGTTTACACTGGCTATTTCGGTGAGCAAGTGTTCAAAGTTATATTGGAGAACGCAGGTTGTACCATAAGCTCACCAAGAGAAGAGATTTGGGAGAGGGCCGACTGGGTAGTGAACGACCGACTGTATGTAGATGTAAAATACATGGTGGATGGTGACTTCAACAGGCATGTGAAAGCACAGGCTTGGGAAGGCAAGATAAAGGATTGTGGTGGCAAGTATGCCATAGTCAATGTACCTCGATATGCTGGTAACTACTCACATTCACTTACCCTTGGAAGTAATCCCCAGTTACCAGTTATAAATGGTCTGATAGATGTTGAAACAGGGTCCGTCATCGACAAGAACGTGCAGAATATTCTTGATAGATTAACAACTTAAAATAACTATGGAAAAGATAAGAACCAATCACATGATAGTGGAATTTCTCTGGAAAGAATTTCTGGAGGATTACGATTTCTTCAAGATAGAATATGATAATGTTGACTTCGACAACATTACAAGTATTTATTGCAAACTGGAAGGCTTGTACCCGAACAGTGCTATCTGTGCTTTCAACAAAATGGCTAAGAATACACAATCTGGCGAATCATCCAAACACCGCATATTCCTATTTGCTTCATCCAAGAAGGAGAAACTCACAATGGCACTGCTGCAGGAATGTCTGAAGAAAGTTAATGTCAAAATTAAACAGATTACCTATCGTCCTGCTTACGATGAAGGTATCCATACTAACAATATGCTAAACCTATTGTTGTCAATGATTCCAAATCGTAATAAAACCTTGAGCTATGCCCATGGTAAACTAATTTGTGGCACTTGCAGTAGCATATATAATAAAGGGAGAAGTGCAGGTGAGGAGTTGGGCCTGCATATTAGTTTCGATTACGATAATCTCTTGACTGCGCGCACATTGACTTTTGCCGAGGAAGATAAGGTAAAAAAGAATAACAAGAAAGATTCTCCGGTATATCATTTGGAGTTTGATGAAAAACGAATCTATTTTTCTTCCAAGAAAAAGAAGGGAACGAAGGAATACTATAACCATCCGTCTATTTTTAGAAAAGACAACAAGAATCACATACCTTTCCTAGGATTCAGTGATATAGAACACTTTGAGGAATCGCAGGCTTATCTTATTCGAAGTGTGCTGCAGGACTTTCTTACAACCTATTTGAAGTACGTGTCTGTTAATCCAATAGAGTACAAAAAGCCTACATTATTGAAAGCACAGGATGCAGAGTTCAGGAAAGAAGATGAACTGTTGCGTGATATGCTCTCTACCTCATGGATTGAGATAGCCTGTCATACCACCGAAACAGGTGTAGAAAAGTTACGAAATTTGATAGAGCAGAAATCAAGGGAGTACATCAAAAAGCTGTTTGGCAATAGCTTTGAAGGTTGGCATGAGAAGGACAAGCGTAGAAAACAAATCTGCATTCGTATCGTTGGTGACAAAGACCAGGAGGAAAAACTTTCTGATAGCGAACACCAAACTTTGGATTATAGACATTTGAAAGAGAAAATGGAACTGATAGAAAAGAAAATTCCTACCCAAGATGTGATGATTAAATCAGAGATTGAGGCGGCCACTATCAAGAATATCTTCCGCCAAATACTGATTAAGGACTATTGTATAAAGGAGGCACTGCCTCAGTATATGATAGACCGTTTCAAAGGATGCGTCATCACGTATGCAGAGAAAAAGAAAAAGAATCTGTATTACTTTGTACAACTTACCATTGGCAAAGACGGATCGATAGCTTACAAGGTTGGAGAACCGCGATTGACTCACGATGGCATGATTACAGTTTTGGGAGAGAATTTTGAATCGCACGAATATCATATTCCTGCATTTAAGAAGGGATATAACGAGAACTTTATCTATTGTATTGAGAAGGATGGTATCACATACAACATTTATGACACTTGTGAGTTTGTATTCCCTGAAATGGAGGAAATACACCAGGCACTCGTGAGATTAAAGAATGTACAAGTACCAGTTGAGGTATACCATGACCTTATGGATATGGTGCAAAGCAATGAGTCGAAGGTACTATGCAAGCAGCGTATTCGCGAATATGCAGATAATGTGTCCCATGACTTGTTCTATTCAGACATTAAGAAACTAGGTAAGGAAGCTCCACCGGAAGAGAAACTTACCCGGAAACTGATGCGACTTGTAACTAGTAAGTATAATATCAAGAAAGGGCAAGACTTCAGAACTGCAGGTCGCAGCGAGGAAACATTGGCTGCATGCGTTAATGTACATTACTGGAAACAGGATGCGAAGTTGTGGAAGTATTGCGCTGGCCCAAATACAAAGGGGAATTTTCATTCTATTAACCACAAAGTGTATGTGCGAGAAATACTCAGCGACATAACCCCTGACGAGGCCTTTGTCAACGAACTGATATACTCGTTGGGGGACGGTTGGAATAAGATAAACGAGTTTTCCGTTCACCCTTCAATTTTTAAATTTCTCAAGGAACGTTTGGAAATATATAAAGCTCAAGAACAATTAAATGAATTAACAAAAAAGGTAAAGTAGAAATACTTTTGGGGAAGATAATGACGCACAAAAAGTACACCATACAGTTTTATTTAATAGGAAGTGCTCAAAATATTATATAAATAAGAAACAGGATTCAGCTATAATTATCTTATATCTTACGCCGTCCACTATTTTGTGTAAAGTGGGAAACTACAAGATGCGAGTTTTATAATTGAATCCTGTTCCTAAGCTTAGATAAAAAACAAGACTACTCTCATCCTTGTTGGTGAAGTGGTCTCAGTGTGTGAGCCACAAATACTTTTTTATTTACCGTGATCTATGCCATAAATCTTATGTCCCATGAGAAAAATTGTGGTTGAAGTTCACAATGATAGTGTTTTTGTGTGCATATTAGGTGAGAATGGAGATAAAATTCAAGAGAAGTTTGGTATCTTAACTAGTAAATTAGACAAATTTCGCAATTTATTAATTGAAAATGCAATAGGCGAAGTTGCAATAACAAAGTACCAGAGTCTATCGGATACCTATTTGGCGAGTTCATGAAAATTATTTTTCACTAAAGTTAGAGAATTCCTATTATATTAAACAATTTCCTGGCAGGAAGAGTAACGGGAATTCAGCACCTTTGTCAGTATGACCGTCGGATATTCGACTTAAACAAAAAATTTGTCTATAAATTTCCCAAGTTGAATGTCTGTCTACAATGGTGTAATAACAGATTCAAAAAGTTATAAAAATGCATTGGAGTGTATACTTAATGGCGTGACAGCCCCGAAGTATTATTAGAGCAGATACATAGACGTACTCTTAACCGTGTTGGACCGGATATTATAAAAGATGCACTAATCGGAATTGTCAATGAAACGGGTGTGGATGTAATACGGCAGTTGAAGATGGAAATCGATTCAGCAAAAATACACAAGGTAGAATGCCTATTGAAAATGAATGAGCTTAGCAATAAGTACCTTTCAAAATAACTCACAAACAATCCCCTAGGGCAAACAGTGGTCAGCTACTACTATTATTGTAGAACGCAAAGTGGATATGAAATCGTCTCTCACGGCTTCCGCATTAGTCTCTTAGCAGGGATTTAAGCTCGTAATGAAGAAAGTGCCAATAAAATTAAATCCCGAAAGGTAATACATGGAAATAAATATCTTAGAAAGACACTGATAGGATGCATTTGAGACGCAAGTAACACCCGAGGGTCTTCCTTCAATAAATTCTGTTACACCCAAGTTATATAAAAAAAGTAAATGTGGCTATTCTTTGTTCCATTCCCTGATTATAATTCATCTCTACCTATTTTGACACTACAATCTGATTAACTGGCAAAGCCACCCGTTGTTAATTCTCCCTGTCCGTCAGTTCATTGTTTCATTGTGTCTTTATGTATTCATTTCCTTATTCGTCAGTTCGCGGCTAATTCTCTACTCATCTGTCACAGCTTTCAACATCGAAGTGCCTCCATCTATTAGATGGATATTGCACTTTGTAGCTGAGCATATCGTCATTTTCGTATAAAGAGTTTTCTAATCCAAATAGATAGTATATCAGACCTGTGATACCATGAAACAAGGATATTAAGTAGACACTTTACACCTCTTTTTTACCCTCCCAAGAGAAATAATCATCCTCTTTTCTCTTTTTATAGCAGATTGTTTTATATCTTTGTTTAACAATTAAGAATTTTGTAATGGACAAAACCATGAATCGGATAAAAAAAGTATTTGAAGAAAAGGTATCAAACAAACCTAGCTGGCAAAAAAACTGGAAAAAGTTTCTGTATTGTCAATTCTTATGTTTGCAATAGAAGACAGCCCAGTTTGGAAGTCTTATTTCAGATAGCAGAAGTCCTTCAAATGGACGTAAAAGATCTTATAAAATCCTCTAACAATGATTGAAGTCGGCAATATAATAAAGAATCTAATACCAACAGAAGCTGTTGTTGTTAACAAAATACAGAAATTAGGAACTATGTATTCGCTCAAATTTACAGGAGTAAATACGAATAAAAGCAGTTCCAAGGTGATTACAGAAGAACAGTTCAGTTCTTTAGAAGTATTGACATCTGATGGAGAGTTCAATTTCAAGGGCGATCCCGATAAATTTGTATTATTTGCAGAAGCAGAAAGAATAAATTCCGCTTATCAATTTGATCCTCTATTTGCCATCAATTGTAGTGTTGTAGATCCACTACCCCACCAAGTAGAAGCCGTATACAAATTTTTGCTTCCCCAACCTAAGATACGTTTTCTGCTGGCAGATGATACAGGTGCAGGAAAAACAATTATGGCAGGCTTATTATTGAAGGAACTATTAATGCGAAAGATCATTGAGCGTATACTTATTATCACCCCAGGCGGCCTGACCAAACAATGGCAAGAAGATGAAATGGGAGTAAAATTTAATATTCCGTTTACGCTTGTCAATAGAAGTATTTTTAATGCTGACCCTACCATTTTTCGCTCGGCAAATAAAGTGGTAGCTTCTATTGATTTCATTTGTCGGGAGGATGTGTTGAACATTGTCAGCAATACAAACTGGGATATAGTCATCTTTGATGAAGCTCATAAGCTATCGGCTTATGAATATGGGCAAAAAACATATAAGTCAAAGCGATATGAAGCTGCACACTTACTTTCTCAACAATGTGAACACATCTTGCTGTTGACAGCTACCCCACATAGAGGAAGAACTGATACGTTCAAAAAACTTCTTCAATTATTAGACGAAGATATCTTTGCAACAGAGGATATTGCTGCCGACAGAGTAAAAGAATTAAGTAAAGATGGGCTGAATAAGTTTTTCATACGCCGATTAAAGGAGGACATGAAAGACTGGAATGGCAACAATCTATACAAGGATCGATATACCAGAACAGTATCTTTTCAATTGACACCAGAAGAGAAGCGACTCTATGACAATGTTACCAACTATCTGACCAAGCAGAAAGAAGAAGCAGCCGAAACAAGGAACATTCATGTATCTTTGGCTTTGGCTGTAATGCAACGACGATTAGTCAGTTCTATTTTTGCCATCAAAAACACATTATACAAACGTTGGATTGCGTTACAAGGCATAGTGGATGAAGTAGGCAAGAATCCTAACATATGGAAACAACGTCAGAAGTTAGAAGAACTGGATGTGGATAGCATCGACCAATACGATGACCTGGAAGACGATGAACGGGATGCGTTGGATGGTATCCTATCTGACCCTCGAAAATTCAAACTGTTCACCACTTCAAAAAGTTTAGCAGAGATACAGACCGAAGCTCAAGAAGTGAAACGTCTTTATGAGATGGCGAACCACCTGTACAATCAAAATCAAGAAGAAAAGAAATACATTGAGCTAAAAGAGCTCTTGAAAAGTCAGGGAGTTATCAATGGTGAAAAACTGGTTATTTTCACAGAGCACAAGGACACATTGCTCTATTTGAGAGAACGTTTAAGCAACAACGGCTATAAAGTAGCAGTCATTCATGGAGGCTTATCGGTTGATGAACGCCGCCAGGCACAATGGGATTTCATGTCTCCTGAAACCCAAATACTCATTGCAACTGATGCTGCCGGCGAAGGTATCAATCTTCAATTTTGTAGATTGCTAATAAATTGGGATATCCCATGGAACCCTAATCGCTTAGAACAACGCATGGGACGTATCCACCGCTATGGACAAAAAAATGATGTACTGGTATTCAATATGGTGGCGGACAACACTCGGGAAGGACAAGTATTGTCCCGTTTACTGATAAAGTTGGATATTATTCGTCAAAGCATGGGTGATGACCGCGTTTATGATGTTATTCAAGATGTACTGAAGGATGTTAGTCTGGATGCTATTATAGCTTCCGTCTTTGATGGAAAAGAATCTTCCTTTGATAAGTTTATAGAGCAGGATGAAACCATCATTGAGAAAGTATTTCGGAATAAGATAGAAGAACAACAAAAAGTAATCGCCCATAGTGAAGTCGATTATAAAGATGCCCGTATCCTCAAAGAACATTCTGACGAGAAACGATTGCAACCGATTTATATTCATCTGTTTTTTGAAAGGACTTTCAGCTACTTAGATGGCAAATATAGGATGATACAGGACGGAATTTATCAAATGGAAAACATTCCGGATGTACTTTCCAAACGTCTAAAAGATGATTATAATATCTATGCTGAAAATATCAATAAATTATTGTTCTGCTTCGATAAGCACATATTCCTGGACTATCAGAACACCAATGCCATATTGGGTAAGGTACACTATATCAATCCGGGTAACGCTTTGTTTGATGCACTCATTGATTGTGTACGCGATTCTTTCAGAGACGAAATGCTGAAAGGTACGATTCTTGTTTCACCAGAAGATACTGAAGACTATTTTGCTTTTTACGTTAAAAATCAAATTACAGACAACCGTCCCAACAAAGGAGATGACAGTATAGCAAATGAACAACTTAGTTTTGTTTATCAAAATAATAATGGAGTGTTTCATGTAACTTCACCAGCCAAGTTTCTGGATCTGCATGCCCCTCTTCAATTTGCCAAACAAATCACTCCTCCTGCTCTTATAGGTAATGAAGAAGTCACCGAATGGGCATTCGAGAATATCACTTTACCTCTGTTCACCTCTACGCAAGAGATTGTAGAATCAGATGCTGCAAAGCGGAAAGAATATCTGCAGACTGCATTCAGTCAGATTATCATGGATCTGGACATTGAAATTAATGAATTGCAAGGTAAGGTGTTATTGGGAGACATAAAAATACAGGAAAAGCTGCTGCATAAGATGGAACGAAAAGCAGAACTACTCCGCAAAAAAGATGAACGCATACGCGAAATGGAGCAAATGGTTCAGATAAATCCCAAAGCTCCGGAAATATTGGGATGTGCTTATGTCGTCCCCCTCAGCCAAATGGAGTATGAGCAACATTATGGTATGAAAAGAGACGATGAAGTAGAAGCCATAGCTATAAACATGGCTATCGAGTATGAGGCTGCCAATGAATGGCAAGCGGAAGATGTTTCCAGCCAAAACTTAGGATATGATATCCGGAGCATCAACAAGTTGGATATTAAACGGTATATTGAGGTCAAAGGGCGTTCAGGAATCGATGGAGTTATGCTGTCGGAGAATGAAATGAACCGGTTGGCACAACTAGGAAACAGTGCATGGCTTTATATTGTAGTGAATTGCAAATCTAAGCCACAATTGCACCGTATTCAAAACCCAGCCAAGAAGCTCATCTTTGAACGGAAAGATAAAGGAGTACAATACTACCTGCCACTGGATGAATGGAGAAATAAAACTGAAAAATAAGAAAACATAGATATGACAAAAGCAAAAAAGCTAATAGAGGTAGCTATGCCGATTAAAGAAATATCGGCTGAAAGTGTACGTGATAAATCTATTCGTCACGGGCACATTTCTACTTTACATTTATGGTGGGCACGCCGTCCACTTCCTGTGTGCAGGGCTGTAATCTTTGCCAGTCTGGTACCAGACCCATTAGATGAACAATGTCCGCAGGCTTTTAAAGATGCTATACAGGAGTTGTTAGGAAACGATCCACTTTATGCACCTTATCCGGATATTCCATATACTGCCATATACGATCCAATGCCGGACAATCTGCGCAATCGTTTGCTGATGTTTATAGGCAAGTTTTCTCCAGTCTGTCAAGCTAATATGTTGAAAGGCAAAAATACAGCTTCGAAAGAGCAGTTAAGTGAAGGTTGCCTGATAAAATGGGAAAGTAAGAATGATAAGGTTGTTTTGACAAAAGCAAGAAAGTTAATCTGGGTTGCATACAATGCAGGACAGAATCCTAATGCTTCTTTTATTTCGTTAAGTCAATCATTTGATGCTGCCTATCAAGCTATTGAAGAAGCTGAAAACAATCTCTATAGTTGTATAGACCGTCATTTAGAAACTGATATCATAAAAGAAAAGGAGACTGCGCTACAAACTGCAATTGATTGTTTTCAAAAACAGATGCCAAGTGTGTTTGATCCATTTGCGGGTGGAGGTGCTATACCTTTAGAGGCAGCACGTTTGGGATGTCGCAGCTATGGCAATGATATTAATCCGGTTGCCCATATCATTGAAAAAGGAAGTGTAGAGTTTCCGCAAAAATATGGTAAGCCCATACGATATACAGAAGAGGAATTTCGTCGTATTTACGGGAAAGAGGGTATAGATATACTCATTGCCAAGGGAATTTCTATTAGCAACGGCATTATAGATATTCCCAACAGACTTTCTTTTGATGTGGAATACTATGCCAAACAATTGTTGGCTATGACAGAGAAAGAGGTAGGACATTTATATCCTGCTGATGAAAATGGGAACAAACCAATCGCCTACTATTGGGCAAGAACTGCTACTTGCTCTAATCCAAGCTGCAAAGCAGAAGTGCCCTTGTTGAAACAATTCTATTTGGTGAATACTTCATCGAAGAAGGTGTATTTGAATCCTATCATTAATGGGACAGATATTCAATTTGAGATTAAGGAAGGAGTTTGTTCAATAAAAGAAGGATGGAATAATCGGGGAAACATGACTTGCCCTTGCTGTGGAAGCATTACAGCTGTAAATCAGGTTAAACAACAGTTTAAGGTAAAAACATCTAAAGAAGTTTTATTAGCAATCATTTCTGAAACAAATAGTGGAAAGCTGTATACATCATCAAGTAAAAATGAATACATTAAGCCACAATCTGAAAATATAGATAAGCCTACAGATAGAATGGCTGTTGAAAATAATAGAAATTTCAATACTCCAGGATGGGGAATAGAAATTTATGGAGACATGTTCTCTGACCGTCAGCTATTTATGCTCCAATCATTTACAAAAAGCTTCTCTCTTTTAAAAAAGAGAATAGAGCTGACACAATATACTCAAGCTCTTTACACTTACCTAGCAATCTGGATTGATCGAATTGCTGTAGCTAATACTTCATTGGGAAGATGGCATAATGGCCGTGAAACTATTGAACATCCATTCAGCAGACAAGCTATTGCCATGGTTTTCGATTATCCGGAATCCAATCCTTTCTGTAGTAGTTCTGGCAGCGCAACAAACCAACTTGAATGGATACTGCGATATATATAATTCTTCTTTTTGTACTAATTTAAAAAATGCATCAAGTGGAGAAAGAAGCCAATTTGGAGGTAAACAGCTGACTGCTGTGGTTACAGATCCTCCATATTATGATGCGATTGCGTATGCTGATATATCAGATTTTTTCTACGTTTGGCTAAAGCGAACATTAAATGATACATATCCATTAAACTTTTCAACACCGCAAACACCTAAATCAGAGGAGTGTACTGCGCTAAAACATCATCATAACAATAGCGAACAAGAAGCTAAATTATACTTTGAAAAGAAGCTCACAGATATATTTGATGCAATAGAACAACAAACGTCTGATATAGTCAGTATAATGTTTGCTCACCAAACAACAGAAGCATGGACCACGTTGTGTAATTCTATTCTAAGTGCCCGCATGAACATAACAGGCAGCTGGCCTATGGATACTGAAATGGCAAATAGAAGTTTGGGACTGGCAAGTGCCGCACTTGAATCTTCTGTAACCGTTTCCTGTCGCCCCTCCGAACGTTCTGGTTATGGCAGCTTCAAACAAGTGAAACGAGCCATTGAAGAAAAAGTTAATAAAGAGGTAGAAAAACTTTATGGGTTAGGTTTCCGCGGCGCCGATCTATTAACAGCTTGCTTTGGACAAGCAGTAAGTGAATTTGGCAAATATGAAAAAGTAGAAAAAGCTGATGGAAGCGAAGTAACTGTAACGGAACTTTTAGAACTAGCAAAAACAGCAGCTTTCAATGCTTTGCTCAGAGGTTTTGAAGGAGATGAATATACCAAATTCTACATTGGCTGGTTGCAAATGAACGATATGGAAGAAACAGATTTTGATGATGCTGCAAAATTCACACGCATCGGAATGAATATAGATGTTAGCGACATATTCCATCATCATTTACTTATTAAAGATGGGAATAAGCAGCATTTAGCTTCCTACACAGAACGAATCACGGGCGAAATACAAGGTACTAACATCAATGATCCATTGATAGACCAAGTTCAACAGGCTATGATGCTATGGTCTAAAGAAAATCGTCCTAAACTATTGCGTCTTATTAAGCTGGTAGGTTCTGAAGCTAACAATAGTTTTTGGCGTGTATTGGCCTCCCTAAAAGAGTTACTCCCCGATGGAGATGACCTTAAACAAGTAAATGAGCTACTTGCTAATAGTGAGGAACTAATTCAGTCTTGCCAGAAGGATATAACCGGTCAAGCTACACAAATGAATTTAGGATTTTAATAAATACAGAATGATTATGAATGATAATTTATCCAAAGCACTCAGTATTTTTATTGAAGCCATGCGTCCGTTCGTCGTGGGTTTCTTACTGGAGAAATTTAAGGATGAGCCTTGGGAAGGCATATTCTTTGCACGGCTTAAACCGGACAAACAAAACACCTGGAATAAAGCTGTTCAGTCGCTATCCGCAGATAGTGACCGTAAGCAACTGGTAGATTATAGCAATCTATCAAGCTTTGCCATTGCCTTTAAACAAGAGCTAACCGATGAATTGGGAAATAGCAAAGAAGCAAATAAACTTATCAGCTATCTGCAAGAGATACAGGAAGTACGTAATAAATGCAATCACTATCAGCCATTGGATGAAGACGAGATAGACAGAGCTTTTGGCACTATGAAACTAGTAGCCAAATTACTTCAGATGCCTGATTTAGTAACAGAAATAGATACAATAAAAAATAGAGAAAATGAACCGACTATTCAAATAGAGACACCTGTCACTACAGAAGCTTCTTCTACAGTTTCTTTCTCCGAAGACTCCCCTCTACCGGCCTGGTATACGAATGTATATCCCCATTATGATATCCGCAACGGCTCACTGGATGAATCTGTTTTTGCAGCAAACCTTAGTGAAGTGGCTATGGGCATCGGACAAGAAGTGTATAGCAACCCGACCATGTTCTTTGAAAAAACCTATATCACAGCCGGATTGCGCGATATAGCCAACCGAGTTGTTCGTGCGTTGAACGGCGAAGAAACCGATAATCGAGTAATCTCCCTGCAGACAGGATTCGGAGGTGGTAAAACACATACGTTGATCTCTTTATACCACATTACAAAAACTGGAAAATCTCTGCTCTCTTCAGCCTATACTCAACATATTTTAGATAGTAAAGTAGCCCCTCAGTTTGAGAATGCGCAAGTGGCAGTGTTTACCAATAACACCACTGATGTATCACAAGGCAGAACCACCGATGATGGAATCACTATTTATACCTTATGGGGAGAACTGGCTTATCAATTAGGAGGTTTAGAAGGATACAACTTAATTAAAAAGAATGACATAGAACGGATTTCACCGGCAGCCAATTTATTTCGACCTATTTTGGAAAAGTCAGCCCCTGCTCTTATACTAATTGATGAGTTAGCAGACTATTGTAATAAAGCATCGGCAGTCATGATAGGAAAAGGAAGTCTATCCGATCAGACTATTGGTTTTATGCAAACACTGACTGAAGTGGTATCTTCTGTACCTCGCTGCGTATTAATTGCCACATTACCCGCTAGCGCAACGGAAGTTGCTTCATCGGCCATCGGTCAACAGATACTGACTGCTTTAGAAAACCGTATTGTCCGAGTTGGAACAAGTATAAAACCCGTCGAAGATGAAGAAATATTTGAAGTCGTTCGCCGTCGTTTATTCGACAATATTGGGAATCCGCAAGTGATAGAGCTTGTTTTAAACCGTTACAAGAATACATATCATAATCGGCGTTCCGATTTACCCAATCAAGCCGACCGCATGGAATATATTAACAAGATGCGCAAATCTTATCCCTTCCATCCGGAATTGATTGATATGTTTCGTTTAAAATGGGGACAGGATTCTCGTTTCCAGCGTACGCGTGGAGTATTACGATTATTAGCATCCATCGTGAAGGATTTGTGGACACGACGGGGATCATTAACTGGTACCCAGGCATTAATCCATACCTCGGATGTCAACCTTAGTAATCTGCCAACATTAACAGGTACTATAACCAGCTTGATGGGAAGTCAGTGGGAAACAGTGATTCATGCCGATGTCATAGGTACCTCAAGCAATGCTTATAAAATAGACAATGAAGATCCTAACAACAATATCGGCAAATATAACTTGACCCAAGGTATAGCCACTACCATATTAATGGCTTCATTGGGTAACTTGCAAAACAAAGGATTGACTATTGAGGAACTAAAACTATGTATTTTGAAACCTAGTGCATTTAATCATAGTGAAGTAAATAGTGCATTAAACAAATTGGAACAAGTAGCTCATTATCTCTATTCCACCAATGTTGGTTCACGCAGTTATTGGTTTCAATCCAAACCTAATATCAATATTTTGGTAAATCAGGCTAAAGCTGAAATAAGTCAAGCGGATATTTCGGGAGAAATTATTAATCGACTAAATGCACAAACCCGTAATGTATCAAAAATCAAGGTACTGGTTAATCCAGCCAATGATATTCCTGAACAAAAAAGTCTTACATTGGTGATACTCGGTCCTGAGTATGCAACACAACCAGGAAGTATAAATACCAAAACCAAAAAGCAAGTTGAGCAAATAGCCCAAAATAAAGGTTATAGTAGTCGAATATACAGAAATACTATATTATATTTGGCATGTTCTGAAATAGGTCTAGGTATGCTACATAGTAAGCTACTTGAGTATTTGGCTTGTGCGAAAATACAAGCTGAATATAGCGGGCAGATAGAACCAGAACAGAAGAAAGATATTTTAGAGCGTAAAGCCGAGTACGATAAACAAGCAAATGCTTTACTTATTGCAGCTTATAATATTGTATGTAAATACTCTGTTAGCGAGGGGATAGAGAAAATCGAGATTAAAGATTTTGCACAAGATTTTAACACGCAACTAAGTAGCAACCTTTTTAACAATATAAAAGAAGAAGAATGGCTGCTTGAAAAGTCAATTGGCCTCGGAACTTTACGCAGCAGTGGCTTATACCCTACAATAGAGCAACCCATACAAGTTAACGACTTATATGAGGCCTTTCTACGCTTTGATGACAAACCCATGATTTGTGGAGTGGAAACTGTCAGCAAAAGTATTCAAAGGTATTGCGAGAATGGTGATTTTAATGTAGCTTGTGGTGAACAAGGAAACTACAATCACATTTATCATCATGAATCTGTTCCATTCTTAGATGTTACCGATCCGCAATATTGGTTAGTGGACAAATCTATTAATAATCAACCAAAATCTGAAGAAAGTTCTACCGATGAACAGTCAAGTGCTTGGAATTCACCCACAGGAGAAAAATCGGAGCATACAGCCCCCTCCCAACCTGTAGACGAGTTACGGAAATTTAAATCCATCAAAGTCTCTGGAAAAGTACCGGTTGAGCGTTGGACTGATTTATTCTCCAGCTTTGTTGTTCCTCTCAAAAATAATGGTTTGGAAATAGAAATCTCTTTTAAGGCTAAAACCACAAGTTTAAATCCATTGGATGAATCGGCACAAATTTACAAAGTAGTAAAGGAATCGGCAATGCAATTAGGGCTCAATTTGGAAGAAGAATAGAATAAATAAAATAAAGTAAGAGCCATGAAATCTGTGACTCTTACTTTATTTTCGCTACTTATTATTGTACCCCTTTGAAATTAAGGAATGGATAATAAAACCGGACAAGCATCTACCAGTCAATCATATTTATTGTAAAAAAACGCAAGTAAAGATACAATTCGTGCAGAGATAGACTATTCAATATTACCCAGAAAGACAACAAAGTGAGTATTAAAATTTAATATAGATAAAGATGTTAATTAAAAATCATATTTTCACATAATAAAGCGCGTGACAACAATGTGGCAAATATAATGCAAACATATATAAATATAACATAATAAACAGAGGAAAAACATAAAAACAAAGAAGGTGTGTCAAAATGCACACCTTCTGTTTTTTACGCACAAAGCCCCGACTTTC
>OGGP01000673.1_pt1 | contig 19178 bp, 20 predicted proteins | sample 1571261 | NCBI WGS metagenome assembly OGGP01 (sample SAMEA2581968, study PRJEB24529) | metagenome | biome: Human gut stool | place: China | collected 2011
GATTTAAGGTTAATGAAGATTGGGTGTCTGGGATAGATACCCTTCTTTTTTTATAATACATTCCTTCCCAAAACCCATCCCTCATTAATCTCTTTCGTTGAAGAAAAAGCCGTACAGAGCTTGTTTTTCTCCCCGCCTCATTGTACATTTGCATCTATTACATAATTCAAAACATAAAAAGCTAATATTATGAGCATCAAATTCCGACTCACTGCCATGCAATTCCTGCAATTCTTCGTTTGGGGAGCATGGCTGATTTCATTAGGTGGTTACATGGGCGGTACGTTACATTTTGAAGGCGGACAAATCGGAGCAATCTTTGCAACCATGGGTATAGCCTCACTGATAATGCCCGGACTGACCGGTATCATCGCCGACAAATGGATAAACGCCGAACGCCTTTATGGCATACTCCACCTCATCGGTGCCGGTGCTCTGATTTATGCTTCAACTGCCACCACATACAACCACATGTACTGGGCCATGCTGCTCAACATGCTTGTTTACATGCCTACACTATCTCTGGCCAACACCGTATCCTACAATGCATTGGAAAAATATAAGATGGATTTGATAAAAGACTTCCCTCCCATCCGTGTATGGGGAACGGTAGGCTTTATCTGTGCCATGTGGGCTGTGGACCTCACCGGGTTCAAGGCAAGTTCGGCACAGCTCTATGTGGCAGCCATATCGGCAGCCATGCTGGGACTTTATGCTTTCACTTTGCCAGCCTGCCCCCCCATGCGCAGCGAAGGAAAAACGATGTTCTCCGCTTTCGGACTGGACGCACTGGTGCTGTTCAAGCGCAAGAAGATGGCTATCTTCTTCTTGTTCTCCATGCTGCTGGGAGCCGCCCTTCAAATAACAAACACATACGGCGACCTTTTCCTGGGTTCGTTTGCTTCCATACCCGAATATGCAGATTCGTTCGGTGTAAAACACTCCGTCATCCTGCTCTCCATCTCGCAAATGAGTGAGACGCTGTTTATCCTTGCCATCCCCTTCTTCCTGAAACATTTCGGAATCAAGCGTGTTATGTTAATAAGTATGTTTGCATGGGTATTCCGTTTCGGGCTCTTTGCCCTCGGAGACCCGGGAAGCGGACTCTGGATGCTCATTCTCTCGATGATTGTCTACGGCATGGCATTTGACTTTTTCAATGTATCGGGCTCGCTGTTTACAGAAATGGAGGCACATCCCAGTATCCGTGCCAGCGCACAAGGCTTGTTCTTCATGATGACGAACGGTGTGGGAGCCATCATCGGAGGTTATGCCAGCGGAGCCGTGGTGGATGCCTTCTCGGTATATGCCGAAGGCGGAGGACTGGTAAGCCGCGACTGGACACCGGTATGGCTTATCTTTGCAGGATATGCTTTAGTCATTGGTCTGCTATTTGGAATGGTGTTCCGCTATAAACATAATCCGGAAAAAATAGAGAAAAACTGATTGAGAGTCAGGTTGATTTAATAGGTATGAATAAGAAAAAGATAGAACTACAAGTACTAAACATTTCCAACAGCCAGGCGCAAGCGGGTGCCTATGCCCTGGTACTGGGTGAAGTGGGTGGCAAACGCCAGCTTCCGATTATTATAGGTGCCACCGAAGCACAAGCTATGGTCATCGAGATGAAAGGTATTGTACCGCCCCGTCCGCTGACCCATAACCTATTTGCTTCCGTTCTTGAGGTGCTGGGTGTAAAACTGATGCGTATTCTTATCTATAAAGTAGACAACGGGGTATTTTACTCTTACCTTTATATGAAAGCCGAAGAAACCATTCTCCGGATTGATGCGCGTACCAGCGACGCCGTTGCCCTGGCATTGCGCATGAATGCCCCCATCTTTGTCTACGAAGACATCCTCGAAGCAGAATGTCTGAAAACCGCCGAAGGTTCCACCGACCCGATGGGAGGCAGCGAACCGGACAAAGACGAACTGCTGCAGGAAGACACGATAGGCATACTGAAAACGGCCCTGCAAAAAGCAATCGAAGAAGAGGATTACGAACGAGCCGCACAGATAAGAGACCAAATCAACCAACTCAAAAACAATTTGTAACATGCACGTATTCTATACTCCCGACATACAGACCCACGCAGAACTGCCCGAAGAGGAAGCAGCACATGCCGTACGGGTCTTACGCCTGCAAGCAGGCGACGAGGTTATGCTGACAGACGGAAAGGGCTGCTTCTATCGCGCCGAAATCAGTACGGCTACCAACAAACGCTGCCTGGTGAATATTCTGGAAACCCTTCTGCAAGCCCCCTTGTGGAAAGGTCATCTGCACATTGCCATGGCACCTACCAAGAACATGGACCGTACAGAGTGGTTTGCCGAGAAAGCGACGGAAATAGGGTTTGATGAACTGACATTCCTGAACTGCCGTTTCTCGGAACGGAAAGTCATCAAGACGGAGCGCATCTCCAAAATTCTGGTTTCTGCCATCAAGCAGTCGCTCAAGGCACGCCTGCCCCAACTGAATGAAATGACAGACTTCAACAAGTTCATCACACAGCCTTTTCTGGGTCAGAAATTCATCGCCCACTGTTATGAAGGCGAAAAACCGCTTTTGAAGGATATGGTACATCCCGGAGAGGACGCTCTCGTACTAATCGGTCCTGAAGGAGACTTCAGCGAAGAGGAAGTCCGGAAGGCGACGGAAAACGATTTTATCCCCATCAGCTTGGGAAAATCAAGGTTGCGTACAGAGACGGCGGCACTGGTTGCCTGCCACATCCTCAATTTACAGAATCAATGATACTCACTAAAACAAAAACTATATGAAAAAGAACCTATTCTTCCACTTCTCAGTACTGGCAATGCTCATCGTGCTGATAAGCGCTTGTTCGTCCAAAAAGCCAGAATACACCAACGTTATTCCTTCCGATGCCTCGCAAGTCATCGCTGTCAATTTAAAATCATTGGCAGACAAGGCCGGTACCAAAGATAAAGAGACTAAAGAAGCACTGCAAAAGCTGACAGATGCCTTGAAAAGCGATATGAATGCAGCTACTTTCCAACAATTGGAGGCTGTACTGAAAGACCCTGCCAAATCGGGAGTGGACGTCAATGCGCCGATTTATGTCTTCAACGCTCCCTCGTTCCCCTACACCACCATGGTAGCCAAGGTTCAAAGTGAGGATGATTTGCTGAAGCTTCTGGAAGTTACGGAGAAAGAACAGATAATCAGCCATGTGGCAGAAGCGGACGGTTACAGTTTTGCACAAATCAACAAGCGGGCATTGCTCGCTTTCACTCCTACCACGCTTATGATGGTGAACTACACCGGCACATCGCAACTGGAAAAAGTCAAAGAAGGAATTCCCGCCTTGCTGAAACAGACCGGAGAAAACAGCATCAACAGTAACACCGCTTTCAAGAAAATGCAAAAGCAGGATGGAGACATCAATATGCTCATCTCTCCTTCCAGCCTGCTGAGTGCATACGCCAATCCGCTGAATTACGGAATATCCCACAATATCGACCTGAAAGACTTGAAGATGCTGGGAAGTCTCTCCTTCGAAAAAGGGAAAATAGAACTGAAAGTAGAGAGCTATACCGAGAACACAGAATTGAAAGCACTTTTCGAAAAGCAAATCAAAAGTACTTGTCCCATCGAAAACACGTTCTTGAAGTATTTCCCAAAATCTACCCTGGCGCTATTCAGCATAGGTATCAATGGAGAAGAGTTCTACAATGTGCTGCAAGAGAATGAGCAGTTCCGCAACGATTTCTCCATTACCAAAGCCGCTGAAGTAAAAGACTTGTTCAGTGCTTTCCACAACGACCTGACCATAGGCCTTATTAATGTAACCATGAACAGCAATCCTTCTTTCCTGGCCTATGCCAGCGTAAAGAACGACGCTCCCTTGAAAGCCCTTTATGAGAAAAAGTCCGAACTGGGACTGAAACGCGGCGAAGACATCGTGAAATTGAATGAGAATGAATATGTCTATAAATCACGCGCTATCAACATATTCTTCGGCATACGAGACAAACAGATGTACGCCACCAATGACGAACTGCTGTATAAGAATGCCTGTAAGACCGCCGACCCGTCTGCCAAAGAGACTGACTTCGCTTCCAGCCTAAAAGGCAAGCGTACAGCCTTTGTCATCAATGCGGAAGCCGTACTTGACCTGCCCGTTGTAAAAATGCTAGCTGGATTTGGCGGACAAGAGTATAGCACCTATTACTCGCTGCTCGGTAATATCTCGTATCTGGAAGCTGTCGGCAACGAGGACAAGGCAACCGTTACCCTGCAGCTGAAGAACAAGAATGTTAATGCGTTGAAACAGATTGTGGACTTTATCAAGCAGTTTGCAGGAATGTAATTTAAGGATTAGAGATTAAGGATTAATACCACTCATGAATAGGATTCACCTACGGCAAACACTACCTCAAGTGTTTGCCGACCGTGATGCCATTACCTCAGACGTATGGCATCGGGACATTACGTTCCACAAAGGGAAACGTTATCTCATAGAAGCCGCTTCGGGCACCGGAAAATCATCGCTTTGCAGCTATGTTTACGGCTACCGCAACGATTATCAGGGAATCATCAACTTTGATGAGCGCAATATCCGTTCACTCTCCGTCAATGACTGGACAGATATACGCAAACACTCCCTCAGCATTCTTTTTCAGGAGTTGCGTATCTTTCCCGAACTTACCGCCATCGAAAACATACAACTGAAGAACCGGCTTACCAACTTCAAAAAAAGGAAAGAAGTCCTTACCCTATTCGAGGCAATCGGCATTGCCGACAAGGTAAACGAGAAAGCCGGGAAGCTATCTTTCGGCCAGCAACAAAGAGTCGCCTTTATCCGCAGCCTCTGCCAGCCTTTCGACTTCATCTTCCTGGACGAACCCGTCAGCCATCTGGATGACGAGAACGGAACAATCATGGGCAGGCTGCTGACAGAAGAAGCCAGCCGCCAAGGAGCGGGAATCATAGTGACTTCCATCGGCAAACATCTGTAATTGGATTATGATGAAATTTATCAATTATAAATGTGGCTAATATGAACCGACTTGTTTGGAAACTTCTCCGCCAGCACATCAGTGTCGGACAGTTGGCAGGCTTTTTCCTCGCCAATCTCTTCGGCATGATGATTGTATTGCTGAGCGTACAATTCTATCGTGATGTCCTTCCCGTTTTTACGGAAGGGGACAGTTTCATGAAGAAGGATTATATCATTGCTACCAAGAAAATCAGTACTTTGGGCAGCTTTGCCGGGAAAAGCAATACCTTCTCCAAAGATGAGATAAAAGACCTGAAAGCCCAACCTTTCACCAAAGGGGTAGGCGCGTTCACTCCTTCCTTGTTCAAAGTCTCTGCCGGACTCGGTATGCAGGAAGCCGGTATCCGCTTGTCGACAGAGATGTTTTTCGAGTCTGTACCCGACGAATATGTGGATGTCAGTCTGGACAAATGGCATTTTGATGAAGATACCCGGATAATTCCCATCATCGTTCCGCGCAATTATCTGAACCTCTATAACTTTGGCTTTGCACAAAGCCGGAGTCTGCCGAAACTCTCCGAAGGTTTGATGAGTCTGGTACAGATGGATATCATGATGCGGGGCAACGGACGTGTGGAACAATATAAAGGCAACATTGTAGGATTCTCCAACCGGCTGAATACCATTCTCGTTCCCCAATCCTTCATGGACTGGGCCAACAAGAATTTTGCACCGGAGAAAGAAGCTGAACCGTCCCGACTTATTGTGGAAGTGAAGAATCCTACCGACACAGCCATCACCGACTATTTCCAGCAAAAGAATTACGAAACCGAAGGCAACAATCTGGATGCCGGAAAGACAACTTATTTCCTGCGTCTCATTACAGCTATCGTCGTGGGCGTAGGATTGTTCATCAGCATTCTGTCATTCTACATCCTGATGCTGAGCATCTTCCTGCTTCTCCAAAAGAATACGGTAAAACTGGAAAACCTGCTGCTGATAGGATATAGCCCGACGCGGGTAGCCACGCCTTATTATATACTGACAGTAGGGCTGAATGTACTGGTACTGCTCCTCGCCATCGGCTGCGTGGCATGGGTACGCAGTTACTATATAGAAGTAGTCCAAAACCTCTTCCCGCAACTGGAGAGCGGTTCACTGCTTCCATGCATATTGACCGGTTGCCTATTATTTTTTGCTGTATCACTGCTGAATATTTTGGCAATAGGCAAAAAAATTATCAGTATCTGGAAAGGGGGAAAATAAAGATGGGAAAAATCCATCCAACAGATATAAAGTTCATGGTATTGTTGGTATCATGTCTCAGCATGGCATTTCCCATCTCTGCCAATGACTTTCTATTCACTTCCATTGACACCTCGCACGGTCTGAGTGATAACCAGATACGCTATATCCTCCAACTTCCGGACGGAAGAATGGTATTTACCACCACCCAGAACGTCAATCTGTATGATGGAGCCAACTTCACCTCTCTGCAGCCTACCCCCGAATATATATATCCGCTGAAACAATACAAAGGCTTCTACCATGTCTATCTGAGTGGTGATTCCCTCTTGTGGATAAAGGATTACCAACGGCTGATGTGCATCAATCTCCATAACGAGCGATACATTGCCAACCTGGACTCCGTCTTTCAACAGAAAGGTATGCAGCATCCCATAGAGGATTTGTTTGCGGACGAACGGGGGCTCGTCTGGGTAATCAGCCATGGCGAGCTGTTACAGCCGGAACTTTCCTTCCGATTGAAACTGTCTGAAGACCGAGGAACAATACAAGACCTGACTGCAGACGAAGAATCTCTGTATCTGTTCCATGACACGGGAGAAATCGTGTGCTATGATGTAAAAAACGGAAAACAACAGTATGACATTGCCGCATATCCCCAAACGGAACAAGAAAAATTCCAAAACACCTCCCTCATACTCAGAGGAAAAAACGGATTCTATCAGCTGCGCAACGGCTCTAAAGGAGGATTTTTCCATTTCGACCTCCATAAGCGAGCATGGGAGAAGTTGATGGAAACAGAGTATACCCTCAATACACTGATGATCTCCGCAGATGAGAAAGCATACATCAGCTGCATCCGTGGCTTTTGGATTATTGACCCCGAAAAGAGGACACGCCACTACATGCCCACCTTGAGGACCCGAAAGGGCAACGTCCTTGCTACAGAAATCAGTCCGATTTTCCAGGACCGGCAAGGAGCTTTATGGCTCGGAACATTCAACAGAGGATTGCTGTACTACCATCCGGCCTTATATAAGCACATCCACATAGACAAGAAGGATTTCCCCCTATCACTTGAAAGAAATACAGCCGTAGCAAACTTTACGGAAGACCGGGACGGCAACATATTCATAAAGGACCGGACAGCTATCTATAAGCTCGACCTGCAGGAAGACGGCAACCGGATACTCATACCGGTAGAAGCATCCACCCTGCCCAAAGAGCTACAAGGGGAGTACGGTTCGGAAGCGGCATTCGTATCACATGACGGAACGCTCTATTTCGGAGACGCCGACGGATGCAACATCTTTTCCCCCAATCCGGAGCCCCCATCTTCCAGTCTGCCCTATCCACCGGTTTTCACGGCAATCCATGTGCATGGAGAATGCATCCTCCCGGGCAGAAGCTATGAAAACCGGACTATACTACCCGAAGCCTCTCCTTATGTGAAAGAAATATCATTGAGCCACAACCAAAACTTCCTTACTCTCGAGTTCTCCGCATTGAATTACTTCAACCGCGAGCACACCCATTACCGCTATCAGCTGGAAGGTATCGACGCACAATGGGTAACCGCCGGCAACATGAAGCAGAGCAACGGTATTCTCCAAGCTCCCTATACCAACTTGCCACCGGGAAGCTACACCTTCAAGGTAATGGCCTCTAACGATGGAAAGCATTGGAATGAAGAGCAAACGGCCCAGATAAGCCTGACAATCCATGCCCCCTGGTGGAAAACCGGTGTTGCATACGTCATCTATATAGTCTTGTCAATCGCCATCATTGCGGCAAGCATCCGCCTCTACATACACCGCACCCGGAAGGAGATGGAACGGAAACACAAAGAAGAAATCCTTTTGCTCCGCATCCGCAACTTGATAGAGCAGTGTAACCGTTATGAAGCGGAACAAAAGAAATCACCGGAAGGAAAAAACATAACTTGTGTACATAGCCATACCGAACCTCCCCAAACAGAAAACAAGCAAGACGCATCCGAATCTGTTTTCCTGACAAAAGCTATCGAACTGGTGGAAAAGAACCTGCATGTACCTGGCTACTCCGTAGAACAGCTAAGCCGCGACTTGTGTATGGAACGCACCGGACTTTACCGGAAACTGGTAGCCATGCTCGACCAGTCCCCCAGCCTCTTCATCCGCAACATCCGCTTGCAACGCGCGGCACAACTCATCCTGGAAGGCAGCCTCAGCATTACGGAAATCGCAGAGCGTACCGGCTTCAGCAGTTCCAGCTATCTCAGCAAATGTTTCCAGGAAATGTACGGCTGCCGTCCCTCGGAATATGCGGAGAAAATGCAGAAATCAACCTGAGTATTGTTCCGTTTCAACAAGATTGTTGCCACCTAAAGGGGATTCAAGGCTACTTTTGCAGCATAATTTTAAAAGAACCATGAAAATGAATTTTATGAAAAGAGCCGGCTTCGTGCTGACTTGTGCAACCATGCTTGCAAACTTGTGTGCCGCCCAGAAAACAAGGAGTGTAAAAGGAGAAAGAGAGAAAACAAGGGTAATTGATTGACTGATAGAAATGTATGTCTTTTAGTGTCTTTGGATGCCGAGTAGCGAAATAGCAAGAAAAAGCGGATTAGAGCAAACTTTCCGTTTCTAAACCGTTACCCGTTCTGACAGGCGAAAAATACAGCAAATTGATGACGTTAAACGTCTGGTTATAGCGTTGTTTGTCTGTGGTTTACATTGTTCGGATAACTCATATTGAAAGTAATTTTACGAACTAAAAATGTGAGCGTAATGAACAACGAACTAAAGGTGTCCTTCTATCTCAAACGAGAGGGGAACACGGAGAGAACAGAAACAAATCCCGATGCCATTTACCCGATTGTCGGGAAAATCATCATCGGCAACACCATCGCACAATTCGGCTCAAAGTTAAAAATCGAAGAGCGACTTTGGAGTGTAAAATCAGGTCGGGCAATGGGCAAAAGCCGTGTTGCCGTTGAACTCAACAGAGAGATTAATAAAATTAATCTCTCCATACATGCGCACTACAAGGGCATTCTAAAGCGAACCGGAAAAGTAACCGCTATCGAAGTGAAGAACGCCTTTCAAGGAATTGCCACAGCACAAAAAACACTGCTTGTCCTGTTCGGTGAAATGATGGAAGATTTCAAAGGGAGAATAGGCATCGACAGGGCACAATCCACCTACAAGCAGTATGAAGTCCTTTATAAACAGCTTAAACAATTCCTTCGGGAAGAATACCATATAGAGGATATTCCCCTTGCCGAGTTAGATTTGTCTTTCATCGAAGCATTGAATTTCTTTTTCCGTGTAAAACGCAAGATGAAGCCGAGAACCGTTAAGGCTCGGATTGTCTTGCTAAATAAAGTAATACGTTTGGCATTGCATCGAAGAATCATCACCCGTCCGCCTTTTGACGGGTTTGAATTGGAAAAGACGGAACTTAAAAACAAGTCGCTCACCAATGACGAACTGGACTTGTTAATGAAAACTCCCCTTAAATCAGACACACAACGGTTTATCCGTGATATGTTCCTGTTCTCGACCTTTACCGGCTTGGCTTATGCAGACGTGCATAAACTCTCTTGGAAAGATATTATTACCGAAGATGATGGTAGCTTGTGGATTTCAGCCAACAGGCAAAAATCACATACGGAGTTTAATGTAAAACTATTGAATATCCCTATCCGAATCATGGAGTATTACAAGGGGTTGGCTCCCGATGGAAAAGTATTTCCGCACATGAGTTTAGGACAGGTAAATGTCGGCTTAAAACGAATTGCAAGGAACTGTGGTATTAATCGGGTGTTATCCTACCATATGGCAAGGTACACTTTCGCTTCCCAAATTTGCCTTTCACAAGGCGTTCCGATTGAGAGTGTGAGCCGGATGTTAGGGCACAAGCATATTGAAACAACCCAACGCTACGCACGCCTTAACAATGAAAAGATAGGCAACGATATGCAGCAACTATCTGCACGTCTTGCCACTAAATTTAACTTTTAACAATTCCAAATACAGATATTATGCAAAACAATAGAAGCACTTTCGCTATACTCTTTTACCTGAATACCAGCAAAAAGAAAAAATCAGGTAATTGCCCTGTCATGGGGCGTATCAGTGTGGACGGTAAAAGCTCGGCTTTCAGCACAGGTTTAGAGTTACCTCCTGAAAAATGGGATGCCAAACAGGGAATAGCCATAGGCAAATCAAAGGAAGAAACAAAAATCAACAAACAGATAGAAAACTATCGGGCTGAACTTGTCCGCCACTATAAAACCTTACTGGAAAACAAAAGCTACATTACTGCTGAAATCCTAAAAAACGCTATCAAAGGAATTGGAATTAAACAAAACAGCTTAATACAGGAGTTTGCAGCCTTGATTGAAGAGAAACGGCAGTCTGTCGGCATTTTGATAGTAAAAACCACTTATACACATCTTTATCGTGCTTATCAGCATTTGAAAGAGTTTTTAGGGTACAAATACGGGGTAACGGACATTCCGTTTACCCAAGTCGATTTTGATTTTATAGAATCGTATGTTTACTATCTAAAAGTCAATTTGCAATTAAGCGCAAGCACAACCAACAACACAATAAAACCATTGCGCAGGGTTGTAATGAGAACCTTAAACAAAGGTTTGATGTATCAAGACCCGTTCTTTGGTTATCGTCCGCAGCGTATAACCATTACACGGAAATGGTTATCTATGGATGAAATAGAACGGTTGATGCAAATAGATATGAAACATGAGAGTGCCAATTTTATCCGTGACATGTTTCTGTTTTCGACCTTTACGGGGCTTGCTTACGTGGATTTAAAGAACTTACGGCATGATAATATTGTACGGCAAGAAGATGGCAAACAGTGGATTGTCTTAAATCGTCAAAAGACCGGAACTACTTCCTACATTCCCCTACTTGATATTCCGTTACGGCTTATTGAGAAATACAGGAATACGGCTTTTGCCGGGCTTGATGGAAAGGTCTTTAGGCTATGCACAATAGAAAATGCTGATATTCATCTGAAAAAGATAGCCAAAGCAGCCAATATCGAGAAACGGCTGACCTATCACATGGCAAGGCATAGCTATGCAACCCTTTGTCTTTCAATGGGTGTTCCGATAGAAACGATTAGCCAAACATTGGGACATCGAAGCATTTCCACTACCCAAATCTATGCGGAGATAACCCGTACCAAAATCAATGAGGATATGACAAATCTTGAGGAACGAATTGAGGGTAAATATGTATTATCAGGAGTAATTAATGAAAGTATAGCTAAAAAACAAAAAGGAACGCAAGCTGATAAAGTAAAGAAGTAAATTTAGACCTAAATAATTGAATTGATAATAAAATTACTGTATCTTTGTGTTATTATGGCACTTAAATGTATTTACTATGGCTAAAAATACTCGTATTGATATAAATGAACAATTAAACTCGCTTTGCCTTAAAAAATGCAATAAAGAAAAGCGTAAAGAAGTTACAGAGGAAGATTTGTGTACTGAAACTATTTCCGAAATGGATAAGTTACCAGTAAGATGTGTTGGTGCTTGGGCTGTACAAAAGATACACCATTTGGTTCAATATTTTGCTATTTTTTCATTGGGTATGAAAAATAAGTGGGATGGTAAAATCAATTATATTGAAATCTGTAGTGGACCTGGACGGTGTATCAACAGAGAAACTGGCTTTGAATTTAATGGAACATCATTATGTATTGTACAAAATGAGGCTTGTAAGCATTTGAATAAAGCATTGTTTTTTGACTATAACGAAACGGTTGTTTCTACCTTAAACTCTCGCATTAATGCAAATAAAACGCCTAATGCACTTGCTCTTGTTGGAGACTATAATAATCCGAATAAAATATGCGATGATATAATTAGAGAAACAAAAGGAATAGGATTATACCTTATATTTATAGACCCTACTGATTGTAGTATCCCTTTTTCCCTGCTGCAGGTTTTGAAAGAACGATTGAAACATGTTGATTTTATTGTAAACTTTGCCATCAAAACAGATTTTAATCGCAATATTAAAAATGCAATTCAATCTCCTGATACGCATCAGAACGTTATAAATAAATACAAATCTTTTTTGGGTTCTGATGATTTCTTTCATAATCCATTGATTGAAACAGCATCATCTAAAGACTTACGTTCTCTATTTAGAGAAGCATACGTCAATAGCCTCAAAAAAATTGGTTATCAATTTTTTGATTTTAAACCTATTGAAAATTATTATGATTTAGTGTTTGCTTCATCCAATGAAAGAGGGATTGAATTTTGGGAAAAGGCAAATAAAATTCAATTTGATGGACAACGCCAACTTTTTTGATACCTTTGCAGAATGAAAGATAATATAAAACATGTTTTTGGCACTTATGAGTGGGCAGTTCAGAATGCAAATTTCATAAGTGGTTGTAGCAATAATTGCAAATACTGTTATAGTCGAGAAATGGCTATTAGGTTCAAGCGTAAAACAAGCGAAAACTGGCATATTGAAGAGATTAACCAAGTACAATTAGAAAAGAAAGTCAAGAAAGTAGATGGATTCATAATGTTTCCATCAAGCCATGATATTACTCCTATAAACCTATCAAGTTCTATTATATTTTTAAGAAAATTACTTCTGGCAGGAAACAACATTTTAATAGTGTCAAAACCACACTTTGAGGTAATCAAAGCTATTTGTGATGGCTTTGAAGCACATAAAAAAAGTATTCTGTTCAGATTTACAATAGGTTCTATAGATTCAAATGTTTTAAAATTTTGGGAACCTAACGCACCTAATTATGAGGAACGAAAAAAATGTTTGAAATATGCCTTTGAAAAAGGATTCGAAACGAGTATTTCATGCGAACCGATGTTAGATAGTAAAACATTGAAGTTAGTAACTGATTTAGAAGAATTTGTAACAGATTTTATCTGGATAGGAAAAGCGAACTTTCTTCTTCGTAGATTAAATATGAATGGAATATCTGATGGTGAGACGATTAATAAAGCGAATGAGTTAATTCAATTACAGTCTGATGCTAATATTAAAATCCTGTATAGGAAGCTAAAGAATAACCCTAAAATCAAATGGAAAGAAAGCATCAAAAAAGTACTAAATTTGGAAGTGTCTACAGTGAAAGGATTAGATGAATAGACAGCAAATTATATTTGTTGAGTTATTTTTCTGTATTCAAAGGAAATATTTTGTTCTTAGCAATTTGCTATGCAAAAATAATATATCTATTTTTAACCTATATCTTTTCTTTTTTCTCTGATAAACATCTCCTATATGGAAAGAATGAATAAGGCAACACTTTTTGGAAATTTACTCTTTTGAGGAACGAAAAAGGAAGAAATTTTCAAAAACCGCTTGCGGCTCGGTGTTGCCGTTTTATTCTTGGAATATAACTTTGTGTTCAGAGAAAGAAAGGATTAATTAAGATTATTCCATTGAAAAATAAGACATTAGATTGGTTGCTGCTATTGCGTAATTCTCACCATCTATGCAGTAAAAGCCTAATTTCTTGGCAAATGTACTGCTTTTGATGTTGGCACACTCAATGCCGATATAATTGAAACCATATTTCCGGGCTACTCCGGTCAAAAAACTAAGAAAGTGCGTTCCGTGCCCTATCCGTTCTTTGCTAAAACTCAATCGGGCGATAATCAGGCAATCAGGTGGAAAACGGCTTTCAACCTTTCTAATACGCAAATATAAATCCACCCGGCTATTTCTTCGGGTGGCTATTATATTATCCACTGTCAGCCATACAAGCGATTTTCGATACTTAAAACGTTCCATCAGATAGCGGTCTATATCGGCTCTTAGTTCTTCATACTCAATCATCGTCTTATTCCTTTCTTCTTTTTCTTCTGGCGTTTCTGTGCCTGTAAATCTTCTGACAAGGTTGCATCGTAATTGTTGCCATCTCCCAATGAAAAGATAGATAATAGAGAATCGCAACTACCGTTATTTTGCTGGCGGTAAGAATGTTTTTCACCTGCCTTACTATCAAGGTTGCAAGAAATATTGTTTTCTTTTTCACTGGATTGGAATACTTCTTTTTTCTTTTCGCCAGTAAAATTTTGATTCTGTAATTCAAGTTGTTCCGAAATAGAACCGTTTTTTATCGTGTTGTGATAGTCAAACGATTCGGATAATTGGCGGTCGTAGCCAAACAGCTTATCAAAGCCCTGTTCCGCTTGTTGGAACAGGTTCACACGGTCGAAGCCACCTTTTATTACTCCGTTCTTGGTGTTTTTGTGATTGGTAAGCGGTGATAGCTTCTTTTTATTAGCTTGGTCTTTTCGGCTCACAATCAAATGACAGTGCATATTCAGTTCGTTGTCGGAACGGCTACGGTCGAAATGGATTTTACCGTAAAACTTTATATCTTCTTCGGATAGTCCTTTGTTGAAGTTCTTGGCATATTCAGGAATAAAGACTTCCCGAATATACCGCTTCATGGATTCGGCTTTCTCTTGTTCAGTGTTCCCCATTGCCCGAAGTTCGTTTTCCGATGGGCTGACATGGATAGCGTAAAACTTAGCATCCGTTTTCAAGAGTTGCCCGATATTGGTATCTATATCTTTTATGACCTTCGATTTGTAGATATTATCATCCGTCAGGTCGAAAAAGCCATCGGTATAGATACCCTTTTCCATTCATTCCGAATCTTCATGCTCCATGTATGAGGCTAATTGTCGGCTGCTCCCTGCATTGTTATATATTCCTCTTGATGGCGGAGCGAAATCTATGTGCATGGTTCTATGTATTTATCAAATTGACGATTTCCGCTTTTAGGTTCTCTTTCCGTTTGCCGTCCATCACACCACAAGTTGAGAACTCCGAATAGAGTTGTATCAGTTGGAACATTTTTTTATAATCCCGTTGGTGTATCTGATACAGGGCGGTAAGTTGCTTCCCCTGCTGGTTGATTACATCGGCATGTTTACCGAATTGTTCACTTATTTTTTGCAGTACGGCTGTTTGTTTCCCCTGACTGGTTTCCAGTTGAGAAAGAATAAGCGTTTCCAATGTCTTACCAATACCATCAAACCGAACTGCAATAGAATTAGCGGTTCGTATCATGGGATTCAGTTGTTCTTCCTCGTAATGACGGATGAAGCGGATAATATCGTCCTGCCGTTTGTTTATCTTCGCCAGTTCCGATTTTACGGATTCCGGTGCTTCCGATGGGTTGATACACGCTCTATCAATATAGACAAACGCCAGCCTGACTATTTCCCCTTTTTTCAGCGAATAGCGTTTACAGAGCTTATCTATTAACTTACTCGTTTGTCGGTCTATTCCGATGGTGGTAAGTGTGGGTATATTATTGGTCTTATCCATGATTATAACTTTTTTATAAAGAAAGTAATATTCATTCAGTTGATTATAAGCGAAATGCGTTTTCGACTTATAAACACTGTTATAAACGGTTACGAATGTAACCCATTGAAGCCGAAGGCTTTGCCCCGCAGGGCAAGAGGGAAGAACAGGACTTGTCCAGTTCCCTCTTGCTTCATTTAGCGAAACGAGCCGAGCCACAGAGCGAGGCGGTTTCTGCTAAATGGGGAGCGATGTCACTTCATCAGGTGGTAACATTATCCACCTTGTTTTGCAGTAGTTTGCCTATCGAGTTGGTTTTCCTTTTTGAACCGTTCATAGGTCTTACAATCGGCATTTTCTTGAATAAATGTTCGGATGTCGGCTGCACGATAATAGGTCTTATGACTTATCGTGAAGTAAGGGAGTTTGCCACTTGCCCGATACCGTTGCAGGGTTCGGAAAGATACTTTCAGCAGGAAAGCCAAATCTTGATTGTCGAGTATCTTATCGTTTTCGTCCAGTACCTTGTCGGTATTGATAAGGGATTTCAGGTCTTGCCCGATTTCGGAGAGCTTTTTTGATAGCCGTTCCATCCACTTGTCGAAGTTTTCGTTGTCTATATACATTTTGCTTCATTTTTTAGTTTAACATTATTGTTTTCAATCGATTGATGAAGCAAAGTTCGGCAAATGAATGTAAATAAGTTAGGGGTGTACCAGTGGTACACCCCCATAAATAGTTGCTAAATTGTTGATTTACAAATAGCCTTTCTTCTTACTTTCTTCGATAATAGCTTTACGAAGTGTATCTAAAAATTCAGTTACTTTGGATGGCTTACGCTTAATAACGCTTTCATGCTTCTTGTGAACATCCCCCAATTTGATATTGAAGAGATATTCAAATGCTTTTCCAATTTCTGTAAGGGGGGATTCTGTTCCAATATGCGTTACTACTCTCTTAGATAGGAATAGTCCGCTAACAAGCTCCATTATTTCAATAAGATAAGTTTCATCTGTTAGGTGTAGCGGGGATGATGGTAAGCTATTCTTTCGGTTCTGGAATTGAACCGGATATTTAATTCGCATATTGAGTATACGAAGTTCTGTGTTTACAAGTCCTATTGCTTCATCAATAAGCAATAACAAGGCATTTTTCCCCCTGCTCAAATTGTACTCGATGCGATTTAAGCCTGTTAAGTCCAAAGGAGAGATAACGTAACAATACAGTGTAGTCTTGTTCATTTATAGCAATGCTTGCCAAGTGATTGGCAAGTTCTTGTAATGCTGCCGTAAAATCATTTACGGTAAACTCTTTTTGTGAGTATTCCGACAATAACCGGAAAAATCTCTGTTCGGATAATTCTTTCATGATTCACACAATTAAAGATGTCTTTTGATTCTAATATTCTGTTTTTTATTTATGGTATCATTATATAAACTCCCATTAAATTTTTTATATTGAGCGTTTTTATAGATTTCCACCAGTTTTTTACTATAATCCTGAATCACCGCATTGGATTTTTGGAATAAGTTGGTTGCTAAGATTCCGCTTCCCAATATGCCGGGATTACAGACTACTGTATCTTTTTTTATAGCGTTCATAATCAGCTCTGAATACGTATAATCCTTAATGCCTGCCTTGTTAAATTTCTCAGACATGGATTTATTGAGTGCCTGTTTATCGTTAATGGTCATAAATCCATACCACAACAAACACTTCATCCCCAATTTGGTAGCACTGATTAATACATCAAGATAAGTATTTGCATTGCTATTGGGTTTATCTATCTCGTAAGGGTCTATATGTAGAAACGTGGATTTGGGTAATGACGGCAATAGCTTTAATACTCCATCAATCGAATCGCAGTTAAAGGTTCTAATTGATGGTGCAACAGCTTGGTGTCTTACAAATGATTCAATATTCTCCAGTGCCTCTTTTTCTAAATCAAAGAATAGACACTCCTTAACATCATTATTCAATACTTTCATGGCTAATGCTGGAGAACCTAAATAGTTTCCATTTGCCATGCTTTCACTCTCTAATTGATAATAAAGGGAGTTTTTTAGTGTAGCATCTTTATTCGCTTCGTTCAGGAAGTGATAAATACCATATTCTTGTTCGGGAGTATGTGTCATTGTATAGATGGCACACGCTGAATTTGTTTCTACATATATCTGCGGTTTTTCTATTTGAAGAACCTCGCAGAGAACAAGATGTTTGAGAACATCGGGTTGTTTGCCGAAGTGAGTGTAAGTTACCATAATAATTCAGTTTATCATTATGGTGGCAATATTAGGTAGTAAAAAGCGAAAAAGCCTTGACGAAAGTCAAGACCTCTATTTTTGCAGTTGTTTTTTGCGGATTCTACTTAGAGTTTCAGGAGTTACACCGAGAAAAAGTGCTATTTCCTTTAAAGTTATTAGTTCTTGCAAATCAGGACATCTCTTCATTAACGTCTGATAACGTTGTTCAGGAGTATCGCAATAGAACCCTAATAAGCGTTGGTATATCTCTGCAAACATGGTTTCGGCAATACGCCTGCCTAAACGCTGTGTTTCCATATCGGTTTCCCAAAATTGGTTGAGTTTGCTTAGAGATAGTAAATAGACCTCGCAATCAGTTGTTGCCTGTATGCTAACCGTTGCATCGGTTCTATTAATTAGAGATGGATAATCACATACGAAATCATTTTCAAAACTGTAACCAACAATCCATTCGTTACCGTTTGTATCTATGCGAGTAAGACGGAATATACCAGATGCAACAAAGCCTATATGGTTAGTTTTATCATTTTGACGAACCATATATTCATTTTTTCTAAATACTTTTAGTGTGCCACTTTCAAGAAATAGTTTTTCTAATCTCGTAGTATCTACACTTTCATTCGCATTGAATTTATCCATGTTAAATGCTTTGTAATTACAAAGATACGAAGAATGATGGATATATTAGGCAAGGTTTCAACAAAATGATTTATCTTTGTGGTAGAGTTATTTGAAGCAATGGAAAAACACAGCAGACTAAAGAAGTTCGCTCGTTTCTATATCGTTACCCATTGTTATACTCTTCTTCTTCAAAAATCTATTATTCAATAGATTACAATCACATTTCTTGTTTCTTTGAACACAGAGCGCACACCTCAAGGAATGAAATGCACCACACAAGGAATGGACATCCGTGTGGAATTCTATTCGCCTTCCATTGTGCGGGTTTACAAAACTCCCGAAGGCAAACCCTACAACAAAGAAAGTCTGGTAGTGGTCAAATCACCCGAAACGGTCAAAGTGGACTTTTCGGAGGAAGCAGGACAAACCGTGCTGAAATCTTCCATATTGAAAATTCTTGTCAATCCGGCAACCGGAGGCATCAGTTTCCATACCATCGCCGGCAATGAGCTGCTGAAAGACAAGGACTACGGCACCTCTTTTGCCGATAAGAATGATGCCGGCACTCCCTCCTATCAAGTAAGGGGCTCTTTCCTATTGGATAAAAACGAACCCATCTACGGAGTAGGACAAGTGATGGACGGCAAATTCAACCGCCGCAACTCCATGCACCACATGCAGAACGAGAACAAGGCAAGCGCATGGGTCAGTGAATAGATTCCTCCTTTGGAAGCCGCATAGCTTTCGCTTCCC
>OGGP01000678.1_pt1 | contig 18990 bp, 9 predicted proteins | sample 1571261 | NCBI WGS metagenome assembly OGGP01 (sample SAMEA2581968, study PRJEB24529) | metagenome | biome: Human gut stool | place: China | collected 2011
AAAGAGTTTTTTCATATGTATATTTGCTATCTCACCTTACAAAGGTAGGGAGAGCTGTTCAATTAAGAAATAGAATATTATCCATATATATGGCGATTCGTTCAAATATGAAAAAAGAACAACCCGATACTGTAACCGGATTGTTCTTTCCTTATAAACTTATACTAAATAAAATAAGACTTTTCTTACTCTTTCGGTTCTTCCGTTTCGGATGTCTTCAAAGTTTCGGCGCCCACATAATAACCAAGGTTGGTACCCTGATTATATCCCATGTTCTGCATAGCCTGCGACATATCATAGTTATGGTCTGTCATCAAGTGCGGCAGACGATGAGTAGTAGGATGATTCGTAGAGAATATATAGATTGATTTGTTATCATTTGAGCCTAAAATAACTTCTTCACGATAGTCACCCAAGAAATCTCCGTAGTAACAAGGATTGTATTTGGTTCCATGGTTACCATCATTCGTTCCATACGCATCTTTGAAACTTAACAAACGTTTCTTATTCGTTTTATTAACATCCGGATTGTCTTTATAACTTACAATGCAAGTACGGTCATACATTTCCCGTGTCGATTGTCCGCTCCAATAAATAGCCACATTATACATCACACCATTAGCAATGCCAGTAGGATATGTAGTAGAAACCAATCCGGTACCATTACAACTGAACATACCTTCTTGGGTAGAAGACCAATATTCAAAATCCGGACTATCCGGGTCAACATCCGCTACTATACAACGCCCGACATCACTTGCATCTACCGGTAAATTTCTTCCATGACCAGTAATCATACTGCCATCTCTTGCATCAATCACCTGACAGGCATATCCATTTCCCTGACCTTCATAATCTTTTGATTCTTCAAAAGAAGCAACAATCTGCAATCCGGAACGGTCTTTTATGAATTTTCCGACATGCAATATATCTCCATGCCCATTTCCACTACACCATAACTCGCTTCCATTATCGTCAATAGCTGCCGAACCATACAAAATCTCATCCCTTCCATCACCGTCCAAATCAGCAACACGGAAACAGTGTGAACACATCGCTAACCATTTAGACGAATGATCTGCTGTATCAAACTTCCAACGTGGAACCAATTCATTACCTTTTAAGTCAAGTGCCCAAACCTGCCAATTCTTATAAATACCTCTACTGATTATCAAACTAGGATTAGCCACTCGCGCTCCGGTTGTTTCATCAGGAATACCATCCAAATAAGCAACACCGATAAAGAAGCGATCCATACGATTGCCAAAATCATCTCCCCAATATTCACTCCAATACTTGGCACGTGACACTTTCGATCCTTCTCCTCCACGTGGAATATTATCTATACGAGTTATTTCACGTCCGTCATATCCCCTGCAAATAGAGATATATTCGGGACCCTCCATTATCAAACCGCAAGTAGTAGCTGTAGACGGGTCATTCTGATCTCTCGCAATAGCCGCTCCGGAGTACCAACCTTTACCATCTGTTTGACGATTACGATAATCATTCACTTTCCCATTTGCGTCAGTGATAATCTTGCCATCGGCAAACTTTGTACCTTCGGAAGTACGGAAAGCAATTTCACACAAACCGTCACCATCAAAATCATACAAGATATAAGAAGTATAATGTGATCCGGAACGGATGTTAATTCCCAAATCAATCCTCCACAAGAAAGTCCCGTCCATTTTATATGCTTCCAACAGAGTAGTACCATTAAACCAAACTCCCATATTCGCTCCGTCGTATGGTTCTCTCTTCACCACAATCTCTAATTCACCGTCACCGTCCAAGTCACCTAGCTGAATATCATCAGGAGAATATGTAATCGATGCATCGGGTACATTCATGTTTAATCTAATTTCATGATAAAACTTTTCTGCCATTTCAGAAGTAAATGTATAATCGCAAAGCGTTTCAGCCTGATTAGCAAGAGTAACCCGATATACATTCGTTTTTGATACATCAATATCTGCATCCACCCAGGAAGTCGTATTTGAAATAGGTTCTTCATTCAATTTCACTTCCGTCTCACCGTCTACTGATTTATAAATATCAAAAGCAACATTAGACGGATCGGTCTTCAATAATCTCCAGCTAATCAATGCGGATGCAATCCCTGATGCGTTATTGGGATCAGAAGCCGAAATAGGATCATAACTCACCCACATGGCGCGGCTACCCGTTATAACTTCAGTAGGCAGAGGCGGCAACTCCTCTTCCGTCTGATTGCCATTGTTCACTTCAACGACGGGGTCATTATCCGAGCAGGCAACTATGGCCAGCAGACAAAACAGCCCCAGTATTATATAATGTTTCTTCATTTCTTTCGTTTTTTTATTCTATAAACATCCGTTCTATGCAAGAATATCCTATTTCTATTCATCAGTATTCCGGTTAAGTTACCAACCCGGATTCTGCTCCAAATTAGGATTTTTCGATTTTTCACTCTGAGGAATCGGGAAGAAATACATCTTATCATCCCAACTTCTTTCTTTTACCTTACGTTCATACGTATAAGTATCATCCCCATTCTTCGTAATCTTCATTTCAACAATGTTCTTGAAATGTTTGTCCCCCTCCTTCCAACGACGTACATCCCAAAAACGATGTCCTTCAAAAGCCAATTCTACCATACGTTCATTCTGATATTTCTTCCAGAAAGCATCATTGGTCATCCCTTGAGGGAATCCGGGCATTCCGGCACGTGTACGGACTACTTTGATAGCATCTACAGCCGAAGTTGTAAATTCATTATCCGTTGCATACGGACTACCCAGATACTTATATACAGCCTCTGCATAATTCAAATAGAACTCTCCAAAACGGAACGTAATCCATGAATGATAGGTCTTTGAAGCTGTACCGGCACGCAAATCTACTGCCGTCTGACAATACTTCTTCAGATAATAACCTGTCGGAGTTCCGCCACTCAAAGGTTCCGCATTTAATCCGCCCTGATAGGTTTGCAGAGGAACAGTATTCCAGTTAGGCCATTTTTCGTCTCCATTCTTGGCAATAGTCAGATAGAAACGAGGGTCGCGGTTGGTATAATAAGGATTAGTAGGATCGTAGTTATCCAACTCGTCCGGGCGCAACCCTGTATCCTTCATCTCATACGCATCCACCAGTGTCTGTGTGGGACAGTTTCCACCTTTACAATTTTCCAACCCTACCGGGAAGTTATATCCCTCAAAAGAATTAGTGGTAGTAGTGGCACGACGGAGAAAAATCAATTCATTAGTAGCGTCATTGTAATTGTCCTTGCTCCAAAGTGATGAATAATCCTCCACTAAGAGTTTTGCCTTTTCAGCAAACCCATTACTGTCATCTAAAATTTCCTTATTGGCTTTAGCTGCACGATACCACAGTTCTCTATTATCAGTCGGGTTAAACAAAGGACTTGCCGCATACAACGCAGCACGAGCTTTCAAGGCCAATACCGTTTTACGGTTGGCACGTCCTGTTTCCGCCGGACTACTAGGCAATGCCATATCTCCCAGTTTACTGTAATCGACAATAATCTTATCCTTTATATCATCACATTCGGCTATGATATAATCAAAAATCTCCTGTGCCGGTCTGCGCGATAACGTATTCGATTCTTCGGCTGTTAATATATGGTCGCTAAACGGCACATCTCCATATTGCCGTACCAAGTTAAAGTAGAAATATGCACGAAGGAAACGCACCTCATACTGGTAATTGGTATAACGGAACATTTGTTGTGCATAATCACTGTTCAAAGCCAACTCGGGAAATGTCAGTCCGGTAAACTTCTCCAGATATAAATTACAATTGGCTATCCCTTCATAACAGGACGTCCACATACTACTTTTAGCATTTGACGGACTCCAAGAACCATTGTAAAAGTCTTCAATCTGATTTCCCGAATAAGCATATTCAGCCTCATCAGTAGCAGAACCAAGAATTGCCCCGCTATAGTTTCCAAAGTCCACATCCATGGACAAATAGATATTTGTTATCAGCCCTCCCACATTACCGAAGTTGAGCTTCACAAAATCCTCATCATAGTTATTGTACTCATGATATTCCATCTTATCTGAGCAGGAACCGAGTGCGGCTACACACATCATTCCGTAGATAATGTTTTTCAGTTTCATTCTTTCGCTTTGTTTTTATGATTAAAAACCAATCGTAACACCGACTACTACACTCTTATTCAGCGGAGTCGCTACACCATAACATTCCGGATCTGCCACATCAATGTGATCTGAACAGAACAAGTCTGTTCCTCTGACATATAACTTGGCACTCCCCAATATCTTAGTCTTCTTCATCCATTCTTTCGGGAATCTGTAATACACCTCCGCATTACGTAACTTCAAGAATGACCGGTCTGCCAACCAAACCGTATTAGCCTGATAGTTATTGGCATTACTCTGTGAACTCAAACGAGGATATTTGGCATTTTGATTTTCCGGTGTCCAACGATTCTCATAATAATGAGTAGAAAGTGTCGTATTATTTATCAACGGCCAAAACATACTCTTCGTATTCAAGACAGCAGAATAGTTACCTGTTCCCTGAAACATTACATCTACTCCAATCCCTTTCCATTCGGCTCCCAAATGGAAAGAATAATAAATTTCCGGGGCTGTCGTACTATAACCAATAGCAGTTTTGTCATTAGCATCAATGATTCCGTCTCCATTCACATCTTTATATTTTATGTCTCCCGGCACTACCGTACTAAAGTTTTGCGGAAGGCTGTTTGCTATATCTTCTTTATCTTTGAAGAAACCTTCAGCTACCATTCCATATACTTGTCCCAACCGATTTCCTGTTTGCACAAGATTCTTATACAAACGCGGTTCTTCCAGTTGTTCCTTAATTTCATTCTTATTCCAAGCAAAATTACCGCCAAGATTAAACACTACATCTCCTAACCTTTTCGTATAGTTAAGTCCTAGTTCCACGCCATAGCTATCAACGATTCCGGCATTCTCGAACGGAGCATCTACGCCCAACACATCGGTATATTTTCCTTCGGAAGAGACCCAAATATCTTTTCTCCGTTGGTAATAGCCTTCTGCCGTCACGTCCAGTCCATTGAACAACACGGCATCAACACCAACATTGTATTTATACGCTTTCTCATGTGTCGAATTAGCAGTTGCCAGGCGCCCGATAATAGTACTTCCGAATTCAGAGTCGTAACTACTGTTAAACTTATATTGCGTACCGGTAGTCGTATAAATCTGGTCCCAATAGTCATATACGGTAGTACTTCCGTCTTTAGGCAGATAATCAACATTGATCACTCCAAACGAAGCGCGCAATTTCAAGAAGTTCACCCAAGACACATCTTTCAACCATTTTTCTTCCGAAAGCACCCAAGCAGCAGAAATGGTAGGCGAGAAAGCCCATTTATGCCCCGGTGCCAATAAACTGGAGGCCGAGCCAACCAATGCCAGATCCAAATAATAGCGATTAGAGAAGCCTACATGATTATACCAGGATACATTTTGCCGATAAATAGTAGTGTTCAATCCGTATGAATCACGATACTCATAATCCCATTTGAATTGAGAATACACATCCCACTTCCGAAACGAGCGATTGTAATCGACACTACCTGCAAAGTTAAATTGGCGCGCCCAGTTGTCAATACCTGCACCCGAACCCATTTCACTGGATTCGCCACCTGAAATGGCAGTATAAAACGGACCGTTAGTTGTCCAGCTTGTTGCATAACCGGCATACGTATAAGTCTTGCTATGGTCTTCCAGAATATTGGAATAGTTGTCATAAGCTAAACGAAAGTTTGCTCCCAATCCTTTCAGCAAACCAGATAAATCTTGTGACAAGGTAAGGTCGGCAAACAAACTGCGAGAGTGTCCTTTAGAATAAGCAGCTCCCTGCGATTGTGCGACAGGATTCGACGTGCCCGCCCAAGTGGTACTTCCTCCCCAACTGCCATCTTCCGTACGAACCGGAAAAGCTGCAGAAGGAATCGAATAAATCATATCCCATAGGTTAACCGAAGCCCCCGGAATCCGAGATTCGGACAAGGTACCGAGAAGATTCAACTTCAATTTGGTAGTGGCGGTTAAATCAATATCCAGATTTGTACGCAAATTAGCACGTGAATACATATTCTGTGTAGAATATCCGTCATTTGCATTCGGGGTCTTGATAAACCCTTTGTCTGTTAATAAATTCGCCATAGTATAGTAGCGGAACTTTGTTCCTCCTCCACGGAATTCAATCGTGTATTTATTAGAAACTCCTCTGTCTTTAAAGGTTTCATCAATCCAGTTCACATTAGGATAGAGATAAGGGTACATACGGGAAGCTCCTCCACTGCCTACTCCATTACGGAAAGCATCGACTTCTTCCGGAGTATACCGAGCTCCCAAACCTTCATATCCACGCGCTTCATTCACTGCAGAAGCATACGTAGCCGCATCTACAAATTCCGGACGTCGAGACTGAGTGTTAATGATGTGATCATACGTAAACGTTATCTCTTTTGTTTTGTACTTACCACGCTTCGTCGTAATCAAGATCGCACCGTTCACTCCTTTGTATCCGTACAATGCCACAGCCGCGGCATCTTTCAGGATGGAAACGGATTCTACTTCTTCCGGACTCACCAAGCTCATGTCTCGTTCCAAACCGTCAACCAGCACAAGCGGTGTACTACTTGACAAGCTCTGCAAACCACGTACATAAAAGGTAGGATCTGCCATTAAACCTGTACTAGCTGCATTCTGCAAAGTAGTAAGGCCCAATCCATATCCATATAAAGAATTGGATATATTCCGGGAAGACCGCTTATTAAACTCTTCATTATAGGTGGTAGAAACAGCTGCTGTTGATTCATGACGATTGAATGTCCGGTTAGCTCCCACATCAATAGTCTGAGCTGCATATCCCATCACAATAGTCATCGGACCATCAGTCTTTGCCACAACTGTGGTAGAGCCTTTGTCGACAGAAACGACACTCAAACGTTGTCCTTTCTCGACCGCAATCTCGAATTTACCATCTTTATCAGTTTCAACCCGGGTCTCCACTGCGCCACCTTCCACATTAACGGACGCTCCATAGACTGGGTTTCCCGATTTATCAACAACAATACCTATAATGTTGTTGTCTGTATTCTGCGCTCTGACCGGAATGCTCAAACAAACTAGTAAAGCCAGTATCAGAATCTTATTTTTTCTCATATAAATCAATATTCAAGTATTGTTTTAATCTGTTTCGTTGTCTCACATTACCAACCCGGATTCTGAATCAATCCATACCCTTTGTTAATTTCCGTTTGCGGGAATGGAGAAAGATACCATTTGGAATCAAATCCGTATGTCCACCAACGACGAACCGGTTTAGATAATTCAAACCTTTCATATTCAAATCGAGTAGGTTGCAATGCTCCTTTGTTCTTATCTCCTTCATTCCATTTTGTATTACCTGTCATGCGATTACCGGTATCATCCAAACGATAGGCAAGTAATCCATGCAGACGTTTCTCGAAACGATCGGCACGTTTGTAACGGACAAGATCAAAGTAACGGCTATCTTCAAGCCCCAATTCCCGAACACGTTCACACAGCAATTCTTCCAATAAGGCAGCTTTGTCAGAAAGTAAATTCTTATCTGTAACACACTCCGCCAAATCTTTCTTCAATCCCACGCGGGCACGTACTATATTCATTTGGTTAATAGCCCCCCGGTGATCGTTCTTAGCTTGAAGCAAAGCCTCCGCATAAGTCAAATAAATATCAGACAAGCGAAGATAAACCCAGTGCGTATACTGACGTTGGTACTCAGTTCCCAAATAATATTTCATATTTTTATAACCAGTCGCATAGTTACCTGATTCAAGTGCAGCATTTTGTCCTTCATCGTATCCTCCGACCCACAATTCATAAGGTAAACCGGACATTGTTCCTGCACTCCAGTCTAACATCTTCGGCAATCCGTTTACCATGCAATGCTCATACAGACGAGGATCACGGGTTAATACGATTTCCGACAATAGTTGTTCTCCATTTTTGAATGTTCCGGTCAGGAACATTGCATCCAACTTACCTTCTGTTTCCGTCTTTTTCCAGTCAAACGGAGTACCGTCGGCCCATGGGAACATCTCCACATATTCCTGTGTAGGCGGATATTCGGTACGACAAAGTGACGGAACAGCCCAGGAATGCCACATATAAGAACTTGAGTTGAAAGCGTCCGACATATTCGTGCGAACAGAATGTAAGACTTCCTTGCTGTTCTGACGAATATACCCCATACGATATGCCTGACGATACTGTTCCGGTGTTTCTTCCGAAGCCTTATTCAGGCTATACCCGCCTTGACTCTCCAGCTCTTTAAAGAATGCTTCACAAGCCTTCAAACAGTTATCCCAAAGTTCCGCATGATAGCCGCCGTACCATACCAGACGTTGCTGTTCAGCCTCTGAGTTTCCTCCTGCATATCCGTTGACATCGTTAAACAACGGAGAAGCGGCAAATTGCCAGATTTTGCATTTCAATGCCATCGCACCGGCCTTTGTCCAGTGTCCGGCCTTGCTAGCAAGATCGGCATCAGCATAAGCCCACACCAATCCGCCGGAATTGATAGCATCATCCAACATCTTTATCATGTAGTTAACAGTCTCCTCTACCGTAGCACGGGGGATTTCATAACCTGACTCCGTACCGGTGAATGAAGCATATAACAATGGAAGACCTCCATAATGACGGAACATATCAAAATAGCGTGCCGCAATCAGGCATTTAGCTTCTGCCACCAACTGAGTTTTTTCAGCATTATCCATACCCGGCACTCTATCTATATTTTCCATTAGCAACCAGCACCAACGCACTACTTCCCATACCATTTCCCGTGTATATGGGAAAATATTACCACGCGTGCCATAGTTGGCATTGAGAGAACCCAAATAATACTGCTGATATACAGTCGCATCACTAAAATAAAGTGACCAGCAGTCTGTTAGCGCATCCTTCTTTCCTAAATAAGGACTGGAAGAATCAGGAATATTACCGTTACTGTCCGTATTATAAGGTAATCCGTAATACTGTCTACTGTAACAGGTATTCAAAAATTGGCGCGTATATTCCGCACTATTGAACACTGTGTCAATAGTAGCATTTCCGCCCGGTGCCTTATCCAAAAAAGAGTTTCCGAATTTAATTTCGTCCACACATGAAGTGGAAACCAAACAAACCGCCGCTCCCAACATCGCACCGATGAACCATTTATTTTGTAATTTCATTGTATCTTTCCTTTATCTATTTTAGAATCCTAATTTCAAGCTCAACGTATAAGTCTTGGACAATGGATAAGAAGGTGCATTAGTAGCTCTTGCCTCCGGATCACCCCACAAATAAGGTGTAATAGTCCACAAATTATATCCTGCAAAAGCCAACTGACATGTATTCAGTCCAAGTTTCTTCATTAATGGGAAGTGAAAATTGTATGCCACCTGAAGAGTTTTCAAACGCAAGTATTTGGCATCTTTCTCATATAAAGTGGAAGTAGCATAATTATTCTTTGCATTATCAATGGTAGCTCTCGGATACTCCGAAGATTGTGACGGATTTTCCGGTGTCCATGTATGATCTAAATGGTATGCCAACAATCCTCCCTGCTCGCTATTGGAAGATGAATAAAACGGTTGACGAAATACATCCGAAATCATACGACTTACATTCCAGGCCCCTGTCCATTGAGTACTTATTTCCAAATTCTTCCAACTGAATCCTAAATTAATACCTAGCATATATTCAGGATCGTCTGTAAAGCCATAGTCATAACTTGCATCATTTGCATCAATCTTACGGTCACCATTCAAGTCAACATATACTGCATCTCCATTTTGAAGAATACTCTCGTGAGTGGGGAACGGACGATTAAATGTCTGCTCATATAGCGCAGGTGTATCCTCATCATAGAAGCGCCAGAAAACATATTGACTACGCGAACCGATACGGTGTCCCTTCTGATATTGATATAAATTATTCTGCGGTGCTTCCTTCTTTTCAAGAATCTCATTCTGATTATAAGAAAGGTTAATACCCGCCCAATAACGGAAATTATCGCCAATCTTATCGTTCCATTTTAAAGAAAGTTCCCAGCCCCAACTGTCTACACTTCCTAAATTTGAATAGGGAGTAATGAACCCTAACATTCCCGGAGCTGTACCGTCACGCAAAAGGATGTCATTACGACGTTCTTTATAATATTCAAAGGTTGTTTTCAGACGGTCATCAAGGAAGTTAATATCAACACCATAGTTCCGTTTCAGAGCTTTTTCCCATGTCACAGCAGGGTTATTCTTAGCTACCTCACGCGCACCCAGACTAACAGTACCATTATCTGTTCCGAATCCATATCCCCAGGCGTTAGTTGCTCCTCCACTTGCCGTTACACGATTTGCCAAGTCACCTAAACCGACATTATATGGATCAGCCATATACATAAACCGCGATCCTCCAATATTATCGTTACCTACCAAACCGACACTGGCACGTAATTTCAAGAAGCTAACCACCGACTTCAAAGGACGGAAAAACTTCTCTTCACTCATCACCCAACCTATAGAACCAGCCGGGAAATAAGAAAAGCGCAAATCGGACGCAAAGTTTTCCGAACCGTTATAACCCACATTAAACTCTGCCATATAGCGGCTCTTCCAATCATAAGTGACACGTCCGACTAATCCGACATATCCATGAGGAATGTCCGAATATAATTTCGGATAATACTCTTTCTGTTGATTATACAAAACTAAGGCTGTCACCGTATGATCACCAAAAGTACGATTATAATTAAAGCTGGCTTCCATATACCAATTACGTGCTTTGCCTGTAGTATACGAATACTTCACATCTGTATTCTCTCCAAACTTACGATAAGCAATACTACCGTCATCCATCAATACAGGAGTGTATGTAGCAATAGACCCACCAGAACCGACTTTATTAACTGTAAACGAGCTGTTATAAGATCCCTTCACTTTAAAAGAAAGTCCTTTAGTCAAGAAGTCCATTTTTTGATCCAGAATCACATCCACATTCAGCGAATTGTTGCTGGTCTGGCTGAACCCATTTCCATAATATCCCATACCTGTACCTCCTGTAAATGGTAATTTCAGTCCGTCTGAATAAGTCTCATCGCTCGAATTTACCAATTTTCCATCTATGATTCCCGGACTGGAGAAAGGAGTAGCATAATACATATTTTTAATCAATCCGGAAGATCCCTGACTCGTACGCGGTTGATCTGAATTATTCACATTACCACTAATATTGAATGACAAAGTAGTCGTTTTAGTGACATCCATATCCAAGTTTGTACGATAGTTAAACCGACGGTACTGATAGCTTAAATTATAAGGAAGATCAAACTCACTAAAAAGTCCTCCTTGCGTATAAGCACCTGCAGAGATGAAATAACGTACTTTATCTGTTCCTCCCGAGATGTTCAGATTATGCTGGCTCTGAAGCGTAGAGCTTTTCATAATATAGTCAGCCCATTGTATATTTGGGAAACGAATAGGATCGGAACCATCTGCAAATTTTTGAATCACGCCATCACTAAATAAGGCAGATTTGCCATCACCGGACATCATTTGATTATGAAAACGGGCATAGTCATAGGAACTTGCCTGTTCTACCATTTTTGTAGGCATCAATACAGAAGCAGAAGTAGTAAACGAAATTTTCGCCTTTCCTTCCTTTCCTCGTTTAGTTGTAATCAAAATGACCCCATTTGCTCCACGAATACCAAATACGGCTGTTGCCGAAGCATCTTTCAAGATAGAAATGGATTCAATTTCATTCGGGTCGATATCACTCATACTTTCACGATCCACACCGTCTACCTGAATTAACGGTGAAGAATTTTCCCAAGTAGCTTTACCACGAATAAAAATTTCAGCGGCATCCGCTCCCGGCTCACCGGAATATTGTACGGTAGTCAAACCTGTCATCTGCCCTCCTAATACATTGGAAACCGAACCTACAGATACACGGGTCAATTCTTCTCCCTTCACACTAGCGATAGCTCCTGTCATGGTCACTTTCTTCTGCGTACCATAAGCTACGATTTCCACCTCTTCAAGTGCTGTCACATCCTCTACCAGAATGACTTTCATGTCATTTTTCGCTACTACTTTTTTATCGGTATAACCTATAAAAGATACTTTCAATTTCGCACCGGGACGTACATTTATTCTAAATACACCGTCAATATCGGTAATTGTACCATTAGATGTTCCTTCCGCAAGTACACTTGCTCCAATTATCGGTTCGCCTTGGCTATCTACTACTGTTCCTTTTATAGTACTTTGCTGCTGTACAACTTCGATGGCTGCCGAAGCTGTTTGCAATCCCCATGCAGGTGCAAAAGTTGCTATAGTGAAAAACAGAGCGACAGGTAAGGTTGTCCCCTTTATAAAGTTTTTCTTATTCATATATGTATATGTTCATGATATAAGTATAATTTTAACGGACTTTATATACCGTCATTATTTTAGAATGCAAGCATCATACGGAAATAACCGGCACGCGAATCACGTTCACAAATTATGTGATATCTTCCACCAGCCATACCGTGTGTCCATTGGTTGGCTGGAGAACGCTGTGTGCTACTCCAATAGTGTCCACTGTTAGTTCCTGACTCGACAGAGGTCATCTCATCACCATTTACATTCTTGAGACAACGGTTAATAACACTCAAATTCTTAGCGACTGTATCCCAACACATTATAGAGGGCAAATACCAAGGAGTCACATTTGCCGGAATAGCTTCCGCTTCACGATAAGCCTTGATATACGCATAAGCATGGTCGCAAGTAGAAGGACTACCCATACCTTCGTAACACATAGTAAGTAACTGTGTATTATTGTATCCCATTAGTGCTGGGAAAACCAATGAAGCATCATTCTTGTTAACATCCTTCTCTGTGTTACAACCTACAAACTTGTTTGCCCAATTCTCATCTGAAGTAAACCAGTCTGAATAATAACCGGACTTACTTGAATGGAACATTTTCAAAGCAACATCATTTTGTTCACTATCTTTTACCACAGAATTCTTAATAGATAGCACTATACCGTGCGTACATGCAGGGAAATCGCGACGCAAAGCATCAACTTCTGCTGAATAGAGTTCAGTATGTGTTACACTGGGTTGTGAATTTCCTACATAACATACAATACCAATCACATTCTCCGGCACCGTTTCCGCATCTACTGAAACTATTTTTCCATCTGCACAAAAATAGTCTCCTACCTGCAAAGTATGGTTGATTTTACTTTTATCTTCGATGGTATACATTTTCGCCGTTCCTCCTTCCAGCGTACCTTTAGCTTCATATTCCATCTCACTTACTCCAGAATAAGTACCCTTAATTGAGAATTCCTTCTTCGGATTAACCAAGAAACGGTATGTATCCGTACTTTCCTGATAATAAGGAGTTGCTTGAGTATTGTTCACTGTAAACGAACCGGCTGTTAATGGTAACAAATAATCATCTATACCGCCATTTGTAAAGCTATAGGTCAAATTAGGCATCTTCACTACCGCAAGAGCCATCCGATGTTGCATAGTAAAAGCGATCTGTCCTTTCAAACGATCCCCCTGAACACTACCCGTACTCGTCATCAAATCATATTGTGTATAATTTCCTTCATTTTGTTCACTGCCTATTTTCCAATTGTTGACGTATGTTTCAAAAGGATCCACCTTCGTCGGATCAAAAGTCACATTCGCATTATACGGATAGTATGCATAAAAAGTCATCCGCTGAAATTGTGAACCTTTGTATTCAATAGGATCCCCTCCATCAGTCAATTCCCAATAGCCATCTGTCAGTGTGAATTTCCGATTCTTGATATCCTCTACCACCGTTTCTCCTCTTACCGCAAATATACCGATAGCATCTCCGTTAGAAAATCGGGTAGTATATCCATTCTCTGTAGCACGTGTCTTACCACTTTCGTCCATAAATCCTTCATCAGACACACTAATCTGAAATCCCTGCAAAGAATCCGGTGTTTCTCCGGTGAGTTCTTCATTTTGCGAGCAAGACGCAACTATGGCTGCGCCAGCCAGAAAAAGCATTGATATATAATTATATATTTTCATAAATCTCATGTTTATATTTTTAGCATTTTTATCTATATTAGATTGGTAAACAGATCACTTCACAACAGGCTGTGGAGTTACGGTTTCTTCTGTAATATTCCAACTAGGATTAGTTATCTCTGTTCCAGTTTCAGCTATACTCGGGTCGGATGTTATAGGATCGTGGTTTTCATCCTCCCATCCTATTATTTGCGTTTGTTCTGTAATTGTCAACACATAATTATTGTCCTCGTATTTATTTGTCTTGATGATGTAATTATAAGAAAATCCTGATTTCAATTCTGTCAAGTTAGCAAACTCGGCTTCATAAAGATAACCGTTCATTCTAGCTTGGATAGTTACTTTGCCTTGCACCTTCTGTGGCAGTAAAATAGCTTGTACTGTATAATTATCCTGCTCTCCTATTTTATCCCAATAAATATCATCTTTATCCGTAACAGGGTCTTCACTGACTGTTGTCTCCCCTGTTTTAGGATTAAATGTACCATTATTCTTAAGCCCAATAAGATAACAAGTTATATCTGCCAAGTCCACACCTTCGCCAGCTTGAAACTCCAATCTAATACGACTCATCACATGATTGAATGCTAATGTCACGTTCGGGGTTTGTGATGTAGCCTTCCCTTTGGCAAAAAGAAAATCTATCTTCGCACGTTCTTCTGCTGTAGCTTGATTTTCACTAGCTGTAGTCACTTCTAATGCAGGTTGTTCTTCACCTGATGTACCAGAAAATGGAGCGTATGCCACTACATCATACTCTCCGGAACCTAATACCCAAATTTCTTCTGCATTTCCTCCTTTTGCTGCAAAAAGACCATTGCCTTTGTATTTGTAATGAATATTCACTTGTTCCGTACCACAAGTGATTCCTACCGAGTCTTCTGCCTCCCAGTTTGTTTCCGTAGCTCTTGTAACAAGATTGCTAGCCTCATGATTGTTTATTACTGCACTAAAAGAAACTTTCGCTCCCGTATCACCGGTAAACTGAATATCAGTTTCTTTAATATCGTTGCTACATCCTGCTAAAAGTAGTAAGGCAACAGCAGTTGTGACATAGTTTTTTTTCATACCATGTTTTTTAAAGTTAAACATATTTTTGTTGATTAGTAAAATCGTCGTAAAGTAAAAAAGACAATGGCTGCATTCTTTTCCAACCAGCAATTGAAATAAATGAAGCCTTTTTTTTGTTGTTTTCCATATTCATTAGTTATATCTGTTAAGTTAAACAAAAGTTAGATTCTCTTTTTAAACATAACTTTTCACACTCTACCTGTGAAAAAGTGTTGCAAACATAACGACTTAATCAAGATATAGCAATGCAGAATCGTACAAATGCATGGAAAATACCGTCTTTTGCACGATATTCCATGCTGTAGGAGCGATTTTCGATTAGTACCTAATGACTATGAACCTTTTTGTTTCTATTTTATTGTATGGAAAATAGTAATTTATAAACCTAAAAATGATATGGCGAATTTTTCAATTGTAGTTGTTCCAACTAAAAAATTATCAAATGGCAGACATCGAATAAGGATAGCCGTAGCACATCATTCTCAAACCAGATATATATCTACCCAATTTACTTTGGATTCTGCCAGTCAACTAAAAAATGGTCGAGTAGTAAGGCATGAGAATGCAGCGAATATGAATGCTTGTCTTCGGAAACTAATCAATGAGTATGAAGAAATTATTACATCGATCAGCTATTTACCAGCAATTTCATGTACCGAGCTTATACGTATAATTACTTATGAACAAAAGAAAAAAGGTATAACCTTTCAAGCTGTTGCAAAAGAATACATGAATTTCATGAAAGGAGAAGAGCGGGAGAAATCTTATAAACTTTATAAGATAGCTTCCGAAAGATTAGTCAAATATATGAAAGGGGATTTTCCTTTAATTCAATTGACACCTATACATATCCAAGAATTTGCCAAAGTTCTTCACGAGGAGAATCTGGCAGATACAACTATCAGAATATATCTGACTTTGATAAAGGTGATATTAAATTATGCCGGTAAGATGAATTATGTATCTTACTCCATTCATCCTTTTGTCCTCTTTAAGATGCCGGCAAGTAATGTGCGGGAACTTGATTTGTCAATAGATGAACTGAAGAGAATACGTGATGTCCGGCTTTTAAAGCCTTCTTTATCCATGGTGAGAGATATTTTTATGCTTACCTATTATTTAGGCGGTATCAACCTGAGAGATTTATTAGTATATGATTTTAAAAATAAGAACGATATGCGTTATGTGCGTCACAAAACACGTAATAGCAAGAAGGGAGAAAATGAAATTGTATTTACTTTGCAGCCTGAAGCAAAAGTGCTCATAGATAAATATATGTCGAGAAATGGGCATTTGCAGTTTGGTAAATATTCATCTTATAAACAAATATATAGTTTAGTCTTCCGACATATAAATAAGGTAACAGAACTTTCGGGGGTAAAGAAAAAGGTTACTTACTATTCCGCCCGAAAGACATTTGCACAACACGGATATGATTTAGGCATTCAAATTGAAAAAATAGAATACTGTATCGGACACAGTATGAAAAATAACCGTCCTATCTTTAATTATATTAAGATTATGCAAGAACATGCCGATAAGGTGTTCCGTGCCGTACTTGACCAATTGCTATAGTATAGATAGTTTTTCACTGCTATTTTTAGTTCCTTCTTTTGCTAATCGATTTCATTCCGATCGCTATCATTTTTTCGTTCCACTATAGTTATCCGCAAAGTACACTATAGTTACCCTTGCGGATAACTATAGTCAAACGCAAAGATAACTATAGTGGAACGAAGAAAGATTCGCATACCGGATAACTCATAATAGGTAAAAAAGATATTAATGGTACTAATTGTTCAAATCTTATCCTCAATTGATTGCTAGCTGTATGTAGTCGTTTGATGCGCAGGTAGTTATGTTTAAAAAGAGAATCTAACTTTTGTTTAACTCTATAATAAATACGCTATGTAAATATATTAATATCATACAATATATTATACTACTAAACCTCTATAAAGTACTACGTTACAGGAATATCCATATAAAAAGAAACAAAGAGTCTTCATTAGAGGATAAAAAGATAAATCAACAATAAAGGATCTATAAACCAATATTTATAACTTAATAATTAAAGTATGAAAAGCAACCAAAAAGGTAATCACCTGTATGCCTATAAGGATACTATCCGACGGCTATTTCTTCTCACTTTGTTCTCCTTTTTAATAGTAGAATCTTATGCCCAGAATAAGACAATTTCGGGCACAGTTACAGATTTTACCGGAGAACCGGTTATTGGTGCCAGTGTGTTGGTTAATGGTACTACTAATGGTACAATTACTGATTTAAATGGCAAGTTTTCTCTTTCCAATGTACCAACCAAAGGTACAATCACTATCACTTATATAGGATATAAAAAACAAGAAGTATCCGTAGCAGGAAATACCAACTTTAAAATTACTCTTCAAGAAGATACCGAGACCTTAGACGAAGTAGTAGTTGTAGGCTATGGAGTACAGAAAAAAAGTGACGTAACCGGTGCTATGGCTCGCGTAGGTGAAAAAGAACTGAAAGCAATGCCTGTAAGAAATGCACTAGAAGGGATGCAAGGTAAAACAGCCGGTGTAGATATTACATCCAGTCAGCGTCCCGGAGAGGTGGGCAACATTAATATTCGTGGACAACGCTCTATTAATGCGGAACAGGGTCCACTGTATGTGGTAGACGGTATGGTAATTCAAAATGGAGGCATTGAAAATATCAATCCTTCCGACATTGAAGCTATTGACATTTTAAAAGATGCTTCAGCCACAGCTATTTATGGCTCACGTGGTGCCAACGGTGTGATTCTTGTAACTACCAAAAAAGGAAAAGAAGGTAAAGTGACCCTAAACTATTCCGGTACTGTCACTTTTGAAACGCTACACGATGTTACAGAAATGATGTCTGCCGCCGAATGGTTGGATTATGCCCGCTTAGCCAAATACAATGCAGGTTCTTATGCTTCTGCCACTCCAACTTATGAAGCCGATAAAGCTGCATTTGGTAGCGTAACTGCTTCATGGAAAAACATCGAAAAAGCATGGGTAAATGGAGTCTACGATCCATCTTTAGTAGGATCATATGACTGGGCTTCGCACGGTAAACAGACGGGGATCACTCACGAACATACCTTAAGTGCATCCGGAGGGTCTGACAAATTCCAAGGCTATGCCTCATTCGGTTATTTGGATCAGAAAGGTACACAACCAGGGCAAGCATATGAACGTTATACGTTAAAAACCTCATTTGATGTGACTCCTGTCAATTGGTTCAAAATGGGATCTTCAATTAATGCATCTTATTCCACTCAAGACTATGGATATAGTTTCTCCAAGTCTGTAACCGGTTCGGGTGATTTCTATAGCGCATTAAGAAGTATGATTCCGTGGACAGTACCTTATGACGAAAACGGTGAATATGTCCGTTATCCGAGTGGGGATGTAAATATCATCAACCCTATTCGTGAATTAGACTACAACACCAACCAACGCCGCACTTTCCGTGCTTCTGCCAGTTTGTATTCGCAAATTGATTTCGGTAAAATCTGGAAACCACTGGAAGGCTTATCTTATCGTCTTCAGTTTGGTCCTGAATTCCAATTCTACACTTTAGGAGTCGCTAATGCAGCAGATGGTATTAATGGAGATGGTAACAATGGCGCACAATACAAGAACGAACAAAAACGTGCATGGACATTGGATAACCTGATCTATTATAACAAAGCCCTGGGTCAACATAATTTAGGCATGACATTGATGCAATCCGCTTCTGCCTACCATTACGAGATGGGAGATATGAGAG
>OGGP01000688.1_pt1 | contig 18696 bp, 12 predicted proteins | sample 1571261 | NCBI WGS metagenome assembly OGGP01 (sample SAMEA2581968, study PRJEB24529) | metagenome | biome: Human gut stool | place: China | collected 2011
ATTTTCCAATTTTCATATCTGTTCCCTTTTTTTCATTCCAAGTTAACAGATTCTTCTTTTCCTACAGAAAAGCTTATTTTCTTGCTAGGATTAGTAATAAATTCACCATATGGTGACACTACTTTTCTAGGTTTTACATCTTTAATTTCAAATTTTCCAAAATCTTTTATTGTTAATTTTTTATTTTCTTTTAAAACTTCAAACCAAGAATCCCAAAAATTATTAACTTTTGACTCTATTATTTCTAAGTCTTTTATTCTAAGTTTTTTTCTATATTCCAACATAAACTCTTTTTTATTCATTTAATTTCCTCCTATAAATCATATAATTATTTAATAAAATCGCTTTTAAATATATTATATCAAAATTAAAATTTAATTCAAATATTAACGGACAAATTGTCCGTTGTAATTGATTTTTTACCTGACTTATGATACAATTTTCTCATAAAATTTGAGGTTTTTGTCCTTGTTAATTTTTAGTATAATAAAAGATTAAGTTATCTAATTTTAGAAATGATTACGTTTTTGTACCTTGTGAATATAAAAATTAATACCTCAAATTCTATTAAAAAAAGGAGTTGATACTCCTTTTTTTAGTCTTCATGGAAACCTAAATCTGCTGGATTAATTCCTCCAGGAATAAAATGTATTTCTCCTCCAAACATTTCAAATATATTTCTTAAAGTTCTTACTTTTTCTATTAAATCTAATATATCTTTATTTAATTTATTGGATAAAGGTTTCCCAGGTTTCCAATCATTAATTACAGTACTACTATCTCCAGATATTTTTTTTATATTCTTTTGATTTGCAAGTAATAAAGCTAAATAAAGCCCATATAACTCTCCATAATTATTATCTTTTATATCTTTACCTAGATTATAGTTTCCAAATTGATTTAATTTATCTTTATAGTATTCTAATTCATGTAATAAAGAATTTCCAAGATAATCAGTGATCCTCACTTCAGTACCTAACCCTCTTCCAGTTCCACTATCAAAGAAAAGAGTATCATTTTTGAATAAGCTTTCTTTTTCTTTAGTATATAATTTCTTCATATTTTTTGTCCATTTATCGGCTTCAAAAAATACTTGAAATACCTTTAAAATATGAGATCTATTTTCTATAAAGCGATCTTTTAATTGAATATCACTTGTTATAAAACTTGTTAAGTCATCTAAAAAGAAAACAGCATAGTAAAATCTTCCACTATTTCTTAAATAAAATAACCATTCTTCAGCTTTTTTTTCATCATTTACTTTTTTCCAAAAAAATTGTTTACCCTTTATTATAAGTTCCGCTTTTTCTTTGGAGTCTACAACAAACTCTTCTCTTGTATCTGGCAAAAAAATTGCATATTTTTTTTCGTTTTCTGGAGTAACAAGTATATCTTTTTGATGTATTTTAACATTATTAAGCCATTTTTCAGCTTCCTCTTTAGTGGAAAATTTTCTACAAAGATTTGATTTTCCATACACTCTATATTGTACATCTTTAGGATTTTTTAAAATAAGAGTACTCTTATTTTCTTGAAAATAAATACCATAATATATTTTTTGCTTATTTTTTTTCGTTGGGGGAACATCTTTACCAGCTATTTTAACTTTTTCAAGCCATTCTTCCGCTTCTTCTTTAGAAGAAAATTTTCTACAATAATTAAGTTTAGAATGAATTAAAGTATTTACTTCACTAAAATTAGAAGAGATAAAAGTAGTATTATCTTCTCTAAAATAGATAGCATAATATTTCTTTTTCTGTTCTATATTTTTTATTTCATTATTACTGCATTTTTCAAGCCATTCTTTTGCTTCTTCCTCTGATGAGAATTTTTTAGATATGTTATTTTTACCTTTTCTTAATTCATTAAATCCTTCTAAAGAATCAACTATATCATATTTACCAGAATCTATATAATAAATAGCATAATAATTTTTATCCATTATTTTCCTTTCATTAATTTTTTAATATTATTTTTAATAATATTATACTAAAATTAAAATTTTTTTCAAATATTAGCGGACAACTTGTCCGCTCTAATTGATTTTTTACCTGGTTTATGGTACAATTTTCTTATAGAATTTGAAGGTTTTTATGCCTTGTTAATTTTTAGTATAATAAAACTGACAATTATTAAAGTCGTAAAAAGAAGTGGTTTTTGTACCTTGTGAATATAAAAAAATAAAACACCTCAAATTCTAATAAAAAAGGAGTAAAAGCTCCTTTTTTATTTTGTAATAATGTTTCCACTAAATGTGCTACAGCTTCCATTAACATTTTCTTTAACAGTGATATTTCCACTCATCGTTTTGCAATTTCCAGAAACATTTCCTTTAACAGTAATGTTTCCACTCATATTTTGACAACTACCATGACAATCTCCATTAATAACTATATCTCCTGATTTTGTAGCCACATTTATATATTGAATATTTTCTATTTTTTCAATAATTATATTTTTTTCTTCTTTTTGTTCTGGTTCAATTTTTTCTCCATCTATATATATAACATTGTTTTCTATAACTATGTTTTTCCCATGATATTCTTTTCCGTTAATTATAATAGTTCCATTAAAATCAGATTTTTCACTATTATAGTTTCTATACTCTTTGTACTCTTTAATTAGATCTTCAATTTCCTTATTATATATTTTCATTTTAAACTCCTTTTTTTAATTTTTTCTAATAATTGTGCAAACACTGTCTGCACAATTAATTATATTTTAATGCTTCTGATAATTCATTTGCTAAATCTGCAATACAGGACCATAAATAATTGCTTTCTATTAAGTCCTTAGTGTAATATTCGATGTATATTTTCTTAGTTTCTTCCCAATTATGAGGATAAAGACAACATCTTTCTTCCATTTCCTCTCCATAACTTTCAATTTCTTTAAACAACAATTCTAAAACACCTAAATATCCTATTCCTCTATCTTCTAATCCAAGAAAGTCATCTTTTTTATTTTTTAATTCTTTCATACATACTCCTATTTATAACTTTTACATCTATTAACTCCATCTTTATGGTATCCTCTGATAATTAAGTCAGGAATTAAAGTACAATACCATTTTTCTTTATAGTTTCTAGTACTTGTTTTTTCTGGAGCTTTAATAACTCTATATTTTTCATCACTTACTACTATAATTCCTATTTTATCTTTATTTTTGTTAGGATACTCATTTAATATCTTAAAAAAATGATTTTTCATCTCCAATGGAATAACCATATAGCTTTTATCAAAAAGATTTAATGTGAAAAGAGATTGTTCTATAAGCTTATTGAAGTCTTTTAACTTTAATTCATATCCTATAATTTCATTTCTATTTTTGTATTCTACAATGTCAGTTCTAAAAAAGAAATTTCTATTACCAACCTCTTCAAAGATTAAACCACAAGTTTTCTTTTTCTTCAATAAAGTTACAAATAGATCTTGCATTTCCCTTTCTGATGAAAACATTTAACTCCTCCAATTTTTAAAGTCAATTTCCCAGACAGTGTCTGCGGAATTTAAGTTTTTATTTGTTTTTTAGCCTATATATTTGTCGTCTAATCTTTTTGAAAGGCGTTAAAATCAATTTTACGGCGTCTGATTTTTCTCTTTTAAGTGTTTTTCCTTCAAAACATATAAATATGCTTTACTGAACCCTGTTATTTTTGAACATTCTGAAATTTTTATCTCTTTATTAATCCATTTTTCAAAAATAGATTTTTGATACTCTGACATTTTTCTTCCAGTTCTTTTTGGTATATCAGTAAATAACATTCTTCTTATTTTATATATTGTAGATACACTATACCCAGTTAGATCTTTACATTCTTTTAAAGAAATAACTTTTGTATGGAGCAGCTCTATAGCTTTTCTCTGATCTGCTGTCATATTATCAAAAGCATTTTCTCTTCCTACAGGTTTATTCTTTTTTCTACTTATAATTCTTCCTTTTTCATCTCTTGGAAGAACATCATAAGCTTCCCTTTGTCTTGTTTTTCTTTTTTCATTTTCTTTTTCAGCAAAATATCCAAGTAAATGTAAAATTAAAGGTTGTAATAATTCTCTTTCTATTTCACTTTTTCCATAAGTGTTTAAAAGAGGTTGTTCCAAGAACTCTAGGAATACTCCTTTTTTATTTACTAACTCAAAAGTTTCTTTAACTTCTTTATTATTTCTTCCGAGCCTATCTAGCTCTTTTATAACAATAGTATCTCCTATTACTACTGTGGCAAGAAGTTTAAACCAAGAATCTCTTCCTACAAATGTTGTTCCTGTACTTTTATCTACAAAAATATTATCTATAGATACTCCTACTTTTTTTAGTGCTTCAATTTGTCTTGTTTCATCTTGTTCTCTAGTAGATACTCTTATATAACCATATTTCATAAAAGTTCACCTATAAAGTTTAGACTTATTCCTAAAATAATTCCAACCATAAAAATCAAAAAAGTTTTAAATCTATTTTTTTCTTTTTCAATTTCTAAATTTTTTATTTTAGTTTTTAAAAAATTTAATTTTAAATACAATCTAGTATAATTTAAAAAAACTTCATTTTCTAAAATTGGATTATTTATATTTTCATAATTAATATTAATTCCTTCTTCTTTTAATTTTATAATTAATTCATTTTTATTTTTAATATTAAAAAAGTTACTCATAAATTTCCTCTACCATTTTTTACTTAAATTATATTCTACTATTTTTTAAAAGTCAACTGTAATAAAAATAATAAAAAAGATAAAATTGGAGTATTTTTTCTTTTTTATTCCGTAAAAGTTTACTTGATTAAAAATTAAAAAAAATATTAAAAAAGATATATTTTTTTGCAAAAAAATTAAAATTCTACAATCTATTTAAAAGTAAACTTTTAAAGAGATTGTAGATAAAAACTTAAGAAACATTTCTTACTTTTTTAATAAAGAATTGTAAGAAAATTTTTTCTTATGATATAATAAAAAAAATAGCAAATTATGTTGTGAAGTTAAATTTCGTTTTTTTAAAAAAATTATGAATAAAAAAAATAAAAATATAAATAGAAATTTTAGAAGAAAAATAAATATGAAAAAAAAATTGAAGAACCTGAAAAAATTAAAATTTTAATAAAAGCTGCTGAAGAGGGAAATCTTAAATCACAATATGAACTTGGAAAATATTATTATAGAAATTCCTCTTTGGAAATAGATTATTTAAAAAAAGGAATTTATTGGTATACAAAAGCTGCTGAAGGAAATTATCCTGAAGCACAATATGACCTAGGAATATTTCATATACAGGGATTTGGTTTTGAAATAAATTATAAAAAATCTTTTTACTGGCTTGAAAGAGCTGCTAAACTAAATCATCTTGAAGCTCAATGTGAACTAGCGTTTTCATATGAAATTGGAAGAGGAATTGAACAAGATTCTCTTAAAGCTTATGAATGGTATAGAAAAGTTGCTAAACAAGGTTATCCTAGAGGATTATTTAGATTAGCTCTACTTTATGCAGATGGTAATGGAGTTCCACAAGATTATGATAAGGCTTATCTTTTATGTAAAATGTATGCTGAAAAAACAAATATTAAACCTTTTTATTTAAAAGAAAACTACTAAGAAAAAAACTGCCCCTCCATCTTAATTAATAAGATTTTGTTGCATTATTTTTTACCAACACAAGATATTGTGTATTTTTTTATTGGCCATGAACTTATATACACAAGATATAGTATCATATTAATGTTGCAAATTTACATTTATTCTATTTTTATTTTGTTTATTTCTTTCTGCTATTGTTTGGGAAATAATATCATACATAATTTTGTCTTTTTCATATATTTTTCTAAACTCTTCATCTTTTAATTCTTCTTCTAAAAAATCTCTAAATTTCATCTTTCTCCCCCTATTTAAAGAATCTCTTAACATTATTATAACATATACTTTATTATATGATATAATTAAAATAAAGCGGTGTTATTATGATAAAAATAAATTTAAAACTAAAAAAATATTTAGAACTAGAGATAAAAGGAAATAGAGTTTTAGCTATGACCTTAGATAAGTTATTAAACTCTTTAGAGATCAGAACAATATTAGTTGAAGACGTATTGTTTATTGCTATTTTTCTCTATGATATAGGTTGGCAATTTTTTTGGATAAATGGATCAGAGATTGAAGAAAATAAAATAATAATAAAAGGTTTTAATCTTTCTTATAATAAGGAAGTCTTTAATTATGAAATTAATCTTCCAGATGAGTTTATAGATAATATTAAAAATAAGACACCAAAATTAAAACCAATTGATTTTAAAGAAAAAGTTAAATTTCTAAAAAAAGAGTATAATTCTTATATTTTAGCAGATATATGTACTAATAGATATGTTCTCCATAAAGATTTAGATTATGAAAAATATTGTATAGAAGACAATTCAAAAAGTCTTATAAAAGATATTAGAAAAATTGATTGTGATGTTATACATTTTGATTTAACAAAAGCATATGAGAAGTACTCTAACATAGTTGGAGATAAAATAATCCTTCTAATAGGGATAGAAGATTTTAGTTTTGATAATGAAGTAATAGATCCTGATATTTATCAATATAACACTATAATTAAAGCTAAAAGGGGAACTGGATCATTAAAAACTTTCTCTGGACTTAAACCATTTTATGGATTTGCTTTATTTATAGATTTAGATGAAAAATATAAAAGATTAACTAGGAAGAAATTAAATAAAAAGATATTAGAACTAGAGATAAATTAAACTTCTTATCTTTAATAAATACTTGAAATAGCTTTATATTGAAGAAATTCAAATAAAGCTATTTTTTTATTTTTGAAATTTATGTATTTTTTGTAAAAAAAATAAAAATGTTTTTTTATAAAACTGTTTACTTTTTGTTTTTTTATAGTATAACTGTATTACAATTATAGACAACGTATATACCTTAAAGTCTTATTTTAAATAGGAAAAAATTACTTTACCTATTTTAATCTATACTTATCTTTATTTCATTCTTAAATTTTCCTATTTTAGATATTTTTATAATTTTATTCTTTTTTAATGAGAAAGGAGTTCAAAATGAAACTTAAAATAATATGTTTTTTAGTTATTTTTACTAATTTTCTTTTTGCTTCACAGCAAGAAATAAATAGAGAGGAAAGACGTAGAAAGGAAGAAGAATTTAAAAAAATTGAAAAAGAAGATAGTTTTAATAATAAATATCCTACTAATGAACTTGATAATATTACTTCAGAAGTAGGAAGTGAAATAAAGATAATAGAAGTTAAAGGAAATACAATATTATCAAAAAATAAAATAGAGAATTTAAAGAAAAAATATGTAGGTAAAAGAGGGGGAAAAAACGTTATAAATTTTGTAAAAGAGCTTGAAAATCTATACTTAGAAAAAGGGTATATAACTACTAGAGTAAAAATTGATATAGAAAACTCTAACTTTAAAGCAGGAAAGATTCAATGTATTGTAATTGAAGGATATATTGAAAATATAGTAATGAATGGAGAAAGTAATAATTCCAAAATTTTTGCTTCTTTTCCAACAAAAGAAAAAGAAGTTTTAAATATAAAAGATTTAGATCAAGGAATAGATAATCTTAATTCTATTTCAGCTAATAATGCAAAGTTAGATATACTTGCTGGAGAAAATCTTGGAGGAAGTATTATTGATATTAAAAATGAAATAAGTAAAAAAATTTCTGCTGCTGTAAATTACAATAACTTAGGGCAAAAAAGCACTGGAGAAGAAAGAATAAAGTTAGCTCTTACAATAGAAGATTTTTTAGGGATAAATGACTCTTTTACAGGAAGTTATCAAAGAAAATTAGGACGGAATAAAAAGTATAATGATAATGAAAACTTCTCTTTCTATTATAGAATACCTTTTAAATATTGGGAGTTTTCTATCATTAAAGATCAATCAGAATATAAAAATACTATAACAGGATTAGGACAAAGTTATAAATCAACAGGTATTTCAAAAAATATGAACTATTCTTTAAGAAGAGTTATACATAGAAATGAGGTAGGGAAAACAACACTAGGTTTAACTTTAACTAATAAAGAAACAAAAAACTATATTGATGATGAAAAGCTTATATTAAGTTCAAGAAAGCTTTCTGTTTTAAAGTTAGATATAGGACATCAAAGAAGACTTTTTAATGGAATGTTTTTTGGAGAAATTGCATATTATGAAGGATTAAAAAGATTTGGAGCAGAAAGAGATGATTGGGAATATAAAGACTCAACAAGTCCTAAAGCTCAATTTCAAAAATATACTATGGATATTAATTGGTATAAACCTTTTAAAATAAATAACCAAAATTTTTCATATAGATTTAGTTTTAGTGGACAATATTCAGATAATATTCTTTATTCCTCTGAAAAAATGAGTATAGGTGATGATACTACTGTAAGAGGATTCAAAGAAAATTCTATTATGGGAGATAAAGGAATCTATATTAGAAATGAATTAGCATACAATTATAACTTTTTAGAACCTTTTATAGCCTATGATATAGGAAGAGTTAAAGATGTTACAAAAGATGAATATTATGAAAAATATGGTACTGAACTTAGTGGAGCTTCTATTGGAGTTAGGGTTTACTTTAAATATTTTACAGCTAGTATAACTTATTCTAAACCTCTTACAGCTCCAAGATATATAGATAAAAACAAACAAGAGATATATATTACTTTATCATACCTATTTTAGTTTAGGGGGGATAATTTATGAAAAATAAGTTTTTAAGAAAGTTTTTTATTTATATTTATATTTTCTTTAGTATATTTACTCAACCAATAATAGCTGCTTCTATTGTTGTGGACCAAAATAAAAATCAACAACTACATTTAGATAAAACAGCAAATGGAAAACAAATGGTTAATATCAATGCACCTAACGAAAAAGGTACATCACATAACTTTTTTAAAGAGTACAATGTAGGAAAAGATGGAGTTATTTTAAATAATAGTAATAAGAAATTTGAAAATACTCAATTAGGAGGACTTATTTATGGAAATCCTAATCTAGTTAATAAAAAAGAAGCAGATAAAATTCTAGCTGAAGTTACAGGAACAAATAGATCTAAATTAGAAGGATTTACAGAGATAGCAGGGAAACAAGCCAATTTTATTTTATCTAACCCTAATGGTATTTTTGTAAATGGAGCAGGATTTATAAATACTCCACAAGCTATCCTTACTACTGGAAAAGTTGTTTTAGATAAATTTAAAGAGTTAAAAGGTTTTGATGTTGAAGATGGAACTATAGTTATAGGTAATCTAGGATTAGATACTAGAAATATTAGAAAAGTGGACCTTATATCGAGAACAGCCGAACTTGAAGGAGCAATTTATGGTGGCGAAGAAGTAAATGTTATTCTAGGAAGAAATGAGTATGATTATACTACAGAAAAAGTAACAGCAAAATCAGATAATGGTGAGGAAAAACCAAAAATTGCTTTAGATGGAAAAGCTTTAGGATCTCTTTATGCAGGTAGAATATATATTCATAGTAGTGAAAAAGGTGTTGGAGTAAATAGTGAAGCCACACTTCTAGCTGATACAGGAGATTTAACAATTAATGCAGATGGAGATTTAGTATTAAAAGATATTCAAGCTAAAAAAAATATAGATCTAACTGGACAAAATATTTCTATTAAAGAAAAAGCTATTTCTGAAAAAGAAATAAATTTAGTTGCTAATAAAGATATTATTAATACTGGAAATGTTTCTGCAAATGAAAAAATTAATTTAAAAGGACAAAAATTAGAAAATAAAAAAGATATTATTGGAAATAATGTTCATTTGGTTACAAATGAATTAGAAAATAAGGGTACTATCTATGGAGAAAATGATCTTACTGTTACTAATAATAAAATAACTAATGATACTAAAGCTGTAATAGCTGGAAGCAGTTTAAATCTTAATTCAAATACCATAGAAAATAAAGGTAATATTCTTGGAGATAATGTCATTCTTAAAGGAAAGGATACTAAAAATACAGGATCTATTACTGGAGAAAAAGAATTAATTATTACTTCAAACCTAACAAATACAGGTAACGTTCAAGGTAAAGATAAAATCAATATTACTGGAAATATAGAAAATAACAAAAATATAAAGACTGAAAATGAATTATTAATTACAGGAAGTATTGATAATAAAGGATATATTTATGGAAAAAATACTTCTATAAAAGGAAAAGTAATTAATACTGGAGATTTTCTTACTTTAACAGCTTTTAATATTTATGGTGATGTGGAAAACTTTAACAATTTAGTTGGAGGAGATAAATTAGTTCTTATTAGCAAAAACATAAAAAATAAAGGAACTATATCTGCAAAAGATATAGAGATAACAACAGATCTTCTTAATAACTATAATTCAATAACTGGAGAATCTACTTCTCTTAAAGCTAAAGAAATTAATAATTATGAAACAATATATGGAAAAAATTATTTATATCTTCAAGGAGAGAATTTTATTAATAATAAATTGTTTCAATCTTTAGGAGATATAGAAATAACTCTAAATAATACAATTGAAAATACAGGAGATCTTTTTGCTAAGGGAAATATCCAATTAAAATCTACTAATTTAAAAAATGATGGAAAAATAATCTCTGAAAAAGATGGAAACTATGAGACTAAAAATACAATTTCAAATAGTGGAATATTACAAGGAAATTCTATTACTTTAAATAAAATTGATAATAAAGGAACTGTTGCTTCTGTTACAAACTTTACTGCAAATAGTTTAAAAAATAGTGGAACAGTATCAGCTCTAAAAAATCTTAATATTAATGATGTAAGTAATGAACAAAATGGAAAATTAATATCAGGTAAAGATATAATTACTAAAAATTCTTTAAATAATAGTGGAATATTATCTGCAAAAGGAAATATTATAGCAAGTAATATTATTAATAGTGGAAATATTTTAACAGATAATACCATCACTTTTAATAATCTAACTAAAAACAGCGGAATTATAGAAGGGAATAATATTAATATTGAAAATACTGATGTTTTAAATAATTCTTCAGGAACTATTAAAGCCTTTAATGATAATTCTACTATTAGTATAATAGCTAATAACCTAATAAACTCTGATGGTAAAATACAATCACAGGGAAATTTAACTCTAAATATATTTGGAGATTTAACTCTTGAAGGAACTTTTACTGGAAATAATCAATTTAATATTACTGCTAATTCATTAGTTTCTAATACTGATATAGAAAATAATGGAGATATTATTTTAAGTTTAAATGGTAATTTTGTAAATAATAAAACTTTTATTAGTGGCAAAGATGTTGATATAAAAGCTAATAATATAAGTAACTCTGGAACTATTGGAAGTGTACAAGGATTTTTAGCTAAAGTTTCTGGAACTCTTCATAATCTTAAAAATTTAATTTTAGGCTCTGGAGAAAATAATATTATTGCTGAAAATGAGATAAAAAATGAAGGTTTTATCACTTCAGAAGAATCTTTAAAATTAGATAGCGGACAAATAAAAAACCTTGGACAAATTGCTTCAGGTAATCAATTGACTATTACTTCAGATAATAATATTGAAAATAAAGATGGAGCTTTAATTTTTGCTAACAAAGATATGAGTTTAAATGCCAATAAAGATATATTAAATGAGAAATCAGAAATATATTCAGGAAGTAATATTGTCATTACAGCAAATGAAAATGTAGTAAATAAAATAGGAGATATTGAAGGGCAGAATGACATCACAATTACTGCTTCAAATATAGAGAATATTGGAGAAGTAATAGGTTCTCACGAAATAAAATATGTTTTAGGTAAAGATCTAAACCTTGATACAAGTAAAATAGATAAAGATCCTATAAGAAAAAAATCTAATGAAATATTCAATAAAGTTTATGATGAATTTGTTAAAGAGGGTAGAACAGAATGGGAAAATGATGTTCATCTATATGGTGGAGAAAAAGTTATTAGTAACTATACAAGTAATCTATCATATATATCAGCAGGAAAAAATCTAACTTTAAATGCTAAGAATAATATTTTAAATAAAGAAGGAAATATTCTTGCTGTAAACGATGTAAATATCAAAGCAAAAAACTTAACAAATGAAACTTATTTAATAGATATTACAACTAAAGCAGAGTGGCGTCAAAATTATGAAATGCATGGTGACGCTATGTATAAACTTAGATATAATCAATACTATTATGATGGACAGTTATATAATCATAATCGTGATAAGGGATATACAATAGTAAAAACTGATATTACATGGAAAGTAGGTTCAGATAAACCTACTTTAATATCTGCTGGTGGTAAAGCAAATATAGATGTTGTAGAAACAATTGGAAATGGTACTCTTTCTAATAAAATATATGGTGTTGATGAAAAACATATTAATACAGAAGAAGTATCATTAAATGAAAGTAATATACAAAAGACAGGAACAATTAATACAGAAGAATATACAAAAATTCCTACTGGTGATAAAGGATTATTCAAAGTAAATGAAGAATTTATTAATAATAATACATTTGAAATAAGTTCTGGAAATAATTTAGTAAAAAATGAAAGTAAACCTGGATTCTCTTATCTGATAGAAACAAATATAAAATTTATAGATAAGGGATTCTTCCTTGGTTCTGATTATTTCTTTGATAGAATTAATTTTAATCCTGAAAAAAATATCAGACTTCTTGGAGATGAATTTTTTGAAACAAAATTTGTAAATAGAGCTATTTTAGAAAGTACTGGAAAAAGATATCTTAATGGGGCTACAAATGATAAAGAACAAATGCAAATTCTTTATGATAATTCTATTGTAGCTATGAAAGATATGAATCTTTCTATTGGAATAGCCCTTACTGCTGAACAAATAAATAATCTAAAAGATGATATTATTTGGTATGTGGAAGAAGAAGTAAATGGAGTAAATGTTCTAGTTCCTAAAGTTTATCTTTCTAAAGAAACTCTTGCTTCATTAGGAGATAATCAAACTGGAATATATGGTGGAGATAGCTTAAATATATCAGCTTTAGCTATAACTAATACTGGCAAAATTCAATCTACAGGCGATATTATAATAAATACTGATGAACTATTAAATAAATCTATTCTTGGAGATTATAAAGCTAAAATTAATGGAAATAATATTAACATTGTATCAGTAGGGGATATTAATAATATAGGTGCTGAAATAAATGCTGAAAATAATTTAAGCTTAGAGTCATTAAAAGGAAATATTGCTAATAAAACTATACTTAGAGAAAATGTTATGAGTGATAATTACATTGCTTCAAAAGTTGAAAATAGTGCTAGTATTACAGGAGATAATATCAGTATTAATGCTAATAAAGACTTTAAAAATACTGGTGCTTTAGTCAAAGCTGATAATAATCTTGATATTGAAGCTGAAAACATTACTGCTAATACAATTGAAGTTCATAATTATCATCATACTGGTGGAACAAAAAACTATACAATCAATGAATCTCTTGAAAATTTTGGTAGTAGTTTAGAGGGAACAGATATTGTTCTTAATGCCAATAAAGATATTAATATTAAAGGTTCTAATATTGTAGCTAATAATAATCTTAATTTAAGTGCTGGTGATGATGTTAATATTGTTGCTTCAGTTGATACAAATTATTATGAACATCAAGAAAGTAAAAAGAAAAGTTTTGGAAGAAGCAAGTCTAAAACTGAAGTTAAATATTCAACAAAACATAACAGCTCTAATTTGATCGGAGAAAATATAAATATAACAAGTGGGAAAGATACTGCTATAATTGGAAGCAATATTCAAGCTGGTACTGAAGGAAAAGCTGAAATAAATGCTGGTGGAGATATTGTTCAAGCAGCAGTAAAAGATATTAATTATAGCTATAAGAAAACTACTAAGAAAGGTTTCTTAGGACTTACTGGAAGTTCAAAATCAAGTGAAAGCTATAAAGAAGAAGCAATAAAAGCTAATACTATCTCTGGTACAGGAGGAACAACTTATGTAGCAGATAAAGGACTTATGCTTGAGGGAGTAACAGTAGTTTCTACAGGAAATGTTACTTTAAAAGGAAAAGATGTTAATATAAATCCTACTGAAGAAAAATCATTCCAAGAAGTAAAACAAAAGAAAAAAGGTTTTTCTAGTTCATTTGGTAGTGGTGGAATAAGCCTATCTTATGGTAAAAGTAAAGATGAAATAAAAACTACTACTACAGAAAATATAGCTTCAAATATTGTTTCTCAAGGTAAGGTAACTATAGAAGCTAATGATGGAACAACTAAAATAAAATCTGCTGACATTTATGGAAATGAAGGAATTGACATCAGTGGTACAAAAGGGGTAGAATTAACTACAGCTAAAAATACTACTACAGTTGATGAAAAACATAAATCAACAAGTATAGGAATAAGTGCTGGAGTTCAAAGTAGTATAAAAAATACTATAGATAATATTGAAAATATAGATGATTTAACAGATTTTAGTGGAAATTCTTATGATATAGCTAATACTGCTTCTGATCTTGTAGGAGCTATAAAAGATGGAGCTGACGCTATAGGCAAAGTTACTTCTGATATATATAAAAAAGAATCTGAAAATTCAGCTTCTGAAAATATTGAAGGGGTTTCAAGAGATGTTAATAACTATATCAGTGTATCTGCTGGAATAAGTAAAAATAAATCAGAATCACACTCATCTAGTAAAACAACTGTAAAAAATAATCTTGAATCTAGTGGAGATATAAATATATCATCTTCTAAAGGTAGTGTTTTAATAGAAGGAACAGATATTAAAACAGATAAAGATCTTAATCTTAAAGCTGATAAAGATATAATAGTTCAATCTTCTAAAGATGAATACAACTATTCAAATAAATCTTCATCTAGTGGAGTAAGTGCTGATTTAACTATTTCAACTGATCCTACTAAAATTTTTGGTGGAATAACTACTTCTCATAATAAAGGTAAAGGTACTGGAGAAGGTATTGAAAATGTAAATTCTAAATTTGAAGTAGGTGGAACTCACAGATCTGAAGCTGGAGAAACAGTTAAATATGAAGGTGCTAATGTTGAAGCTAATAAGGTTGATATAAAAGGTAAAGATGTAATTATAGCTTCATCTAAGGATATTAGTAATTCTGAATCTAAAAATAGTATTGGAAGTGTTAAATTTGGAACATCTCCTCTTCCTACAGAAATAAATATCAATTATAGCAAAGCTGATGGAGAAAAAGAATGGGTTGGAGATCAAACTTCTATTATAGCCAAAGAAGGCGGAACTATAGAAAGTAAAAACTTTACTAACAGTGGAGCAATAATAGGTTCTGAAAGCAAGGAAAATAAGCTAATTGTAAAAGCAGATAATGTAAATGTAGGTAACCTTAAAGATAAAGATACCAATAAAGTAAGTGGTGGCGGAATCAATATTACAAATAAAGGTGTTCCTAATATTTCTGTAATAACTGGTGGACAAGATAAAAGACAAGATACTAATGCTACAGCAGTAAATACAGAATTTATAGTACAAGGGGAAAATAAGAGTGCTGAAGAGCTAGGATTTAATACAGATTTAAATAAAGCCCAAGTAATAACAAAAGATGAAAATAAAGTACTTGACGCTGACCTTCATACAGATCTTTTAAATAAAGATGAAAGAGATAAAATAGTTGAAGCTGGACAAAAAATAAAAGATCTTGTTGAAGCAACAGTTAAAACAAATGATGGTGGAATATTCAATACTTATAAGGAAAATAGATTTGGTAATCTGTTTAATGAGTATGTAGAAAATACTGGAATAAGTGGATTATTTTCAAATAAAAATATTTCTTTAGAAGAAAAAGGAAAAGTTCTTAATGATATTGTTATAGGTTTCTTAACAAGTAGAGGTTATACTGGACCTATGCCTGAAATAAGGATAGGAGAAAATACATTTGCTATTGATAGCAAAAATTCTAGTAAATTAAATGAAAGAAAAGAAAATCCTAATGGACCTCAAGAAATAATATATATTTCTAAAAATGACTTAACAAGTTCAGAAATAATGCAAGTATTAGGACATGAGCTAGGACATTTAGCAACATATGATAAAGATCAAAAAACGGCAGATAATATAGAAAGTAAAATAGATAAAATTGAAACTGGTAAAGATGGAGATTATACAGAATATCTTGCTTCACTAAAAGATAAATACAATAATCTACCTAGTTTAGAAGAATCTTTACAACTTGAAAAACAAATACCTAATGAGTATAAAGAAGAATTAGTGATCTCAACTTCTACAGCTCTACTTATGGCTGGAACAACAATAATTGCAATTCAATTATCTGATGAAGAGCAAAGAGTATTAAGAACTGAACAAGCAAGAAAAGCATTTAATGAGTTTAAAAAAGATTTTGAAGATACAATGGAAGAAGTAGAAATATATGCTTTCTTTGCTGGAGAATATTTAAAAAAATATGCTGATGATTGGAATGTAGGATATAATGGTACTCTAAATCAAGATAACTTCTTAGAACTTCCTGAATCATTAAAAGATAGATCAACTATTATACATGAAAATCTTCCTCCAAATACAGAAAATCTTGGTTCTCTTGGTGGTTTTGATTTATTACCTGAAGATGATGTAAATACTAAAATACCTCCAACTAAAACAGATGAAGGTAAGGAATTTGAAGGAAATATAGTCGATCCTTTACCAGAACCAATAGATAAAGATAGCCTAACTACAGCAGATAAAAATCCACCTAAAGTAGAGAATAATCACATTTTATTTATAACAAATGATGGAACATTAGAAATTAAAAATACTGATATTCCAAAAGATTATACTTTAAATGAAGATGGAACTATAACTGGACCTAAAGGTGGAGAATATAAACAAATAGGATATACTAAAGAAGGAAAAATTATCTTTACAAATAATAAAGAATTTTTCTTGTTTGAAAATGGCGAGAAAAAAACAGTTTCTTCTCCTAAAACAGGTGGAGTTATTTATACTGGTTTAACAAGACCTCCATTAACAAAAGCTACAAAAGATAAAATAGCAGAAAGATATATTGATAATGGAGATGGAACATTTACACATAAATTAACAGGTAAAAAAATAATTGGACCTATAGATTATGGACATATATATAGCTGGGAAAATAGAAGATTAATAAAAGCTGCTGAATCATTAGGAATGGATCAAAAAACATTTAATCAATATGTTAATAGTCGAGATGATATTTTCCAATTTGAAAATCATTATGAAAATATAAGTCATAAAAATGAAAAATCTGGAAATAATTTAGAGTATGAAATTGTAAATGATATGAAAAAATTTTTAAAGGAGTTGAAATAAATTGATTAGAAAAGAAGAACTTGCAGAAAAAGAGTTTGAAGTATATTCTGCATTAAAAACTGGGGATATAGAAAAAGCAGATATAATGTTTAAAAATAAAGAAATAAATATTTTTAAATTAACAGATTCTAAAGCTAATTGGTTACATGAAATATTAAAAAGCATACCAAATAACACTCCTGTTAAATCAGTAAAGTATTTGATAAATAAAGGTATCTCTCCTATTGCTAAAGATTCTTATGGAGTAACACCACTCCAATATGCTATGAGAGGAAAAAATATTGAAGTAGCTAAATTATTATTAACTTTAGGTGCTGATCCTAACGTACAAGACAATAAAGGCGATTTAGTTCCGTTTAAAATGGCATGTTGTATTTATCCATTTAATAAAGAATTAGTAGAACTGTTTCTTAAATATGGAGCAGATATATACTCTGTTGATAATACAACTGGAGAAACTTGGTTAGATATAATAAACAATACTAAACTAGAAGAATGGAAAGAAATGAAAAATTTTTTAAATAATTACGAAGCAAAATTAAAAGCAGAAGGTAAACTTCCACCTAAGTCTGAAAAGAAAATAATGATAGTTGATAAACCATTACATGATGGAAAGTCTGAAATTAAGATAAAAGAATATGATAATTGGCTTGAACAATATAATGAGTTATGGAGATTATTAGTTCCTAAACGTGGTAAAGCTCTAATTATTCAAGGAGAAGTTTTAAGAGTCTGTGGTAAATTGGAACATGAAATTTTAGATAATGGTAGAATCAACTGGGACAATAGCTTTGAATTAATGTGTAATGCTTTGAAAAAATATCTTATTTCTAGTGAAAATCCATTATCAGAAGAGGATAATAAAAAAATAAAAAGTATCATTTTAAAGATAAAAAAAGATACAGTGAAAGAGAAAGATTTTGATAAATTAACAGAACTTTGTACAAAATGGGTTCTACTTAATCCAATACCCATTAAATTGAAAAATGTTCCATACAATAGATAAATCTTAATATTTTATAGGCAGCCTAATTTATTTAGGCTGCTCAATAAGGTATTAAAGTAATCAAACAGAAAAATATTATATTTTGATTTTTTCCATATTTATGGTATTATTACTATATAGAGTTTGAATTTAAATTGATTAAAATCATTGTAAAAAGTAGGATATTTATTAAGTTTTTTACCTTGTAAAATTTTAGAAATATTCAAAAATGTCTTCAAACTGCTGTTTTTATACCTTATAAATATAAAAAATAAAACATCTCAAATTCTATAAAAAAAGGAGTATAAGCTCCTTTTTTTATTCTTTGTGTTTTGCAAGTTATTTTTCCAATAAATTGCAATATTATTTTCCAACTTTTA
>OGGP01000694.1_pt1 | contig 18566 bp, 11 predicted proteins | sample 1571261 | NCBI WGS metagenome assembly OGGP01 (sample SAMEA2581968, study PRJEB24529) | metagenome | biome: Human gut stool | place: China | collected 2011
CGGCTCCCGTTTTAAGAAATTTTCTTCTTGAAAAGTCTGACATGGTTTTATTTTTTAAGGATTAATAATTATTTCAGGATTATTATTGGGTAATAATCCATATCCATTCTTCATATTTCTTCTTTGTTCCCATTTTTGGCCTATGGTGTTTGATGCCGGTTTTTCGTAGATAAGTATGTTTCTCACTTTTAGCACCTTATTTAAATAAAATGATCCCGTTCGACTAAAGCCGATGAGACAAACTTTTATTCTTGTGTTTACAGAGGCTGGTGTGTTCATAAGATGTTGTAGATTTAAGTACAAATATCTATATATGTCTGATTCTCATCAACGAAGAATTTGGCTGAGAATAGACATGGCAAAGCTAACTAAATAAGTAATTTCTTATCTAGTTTACATAACTTTATGTAGGTGTGGTGTTGATAATTATAATTAACAATCAATTGATTAATTACAAATAAATATAATAAAAATGTAGAAGAGTTAGAATGCCTTTTTTTTTGAAATGACCAGAATATATTATATATTAGTCAGATTATTATAATTACATTTTCAATTTTATTAAATAATCAAGCAGGCTTTTGGGGAATATCTGTGCAAATATGCCCTTCAAGGGAGAAATGTACCAAATTTGTCCCTGAATTGGATTATTTGGGACGGTCTATTCTATTTGAAAGTACTATTTTTGCCACCAGATAATTATTAACTTAACAAATAATCCATGTATTATGAAAACAATTCTTAGCGCATTGGGACTTTCGCTTCTGATCTTTACGAGTTGCGGTGGACAAAAAAAGGTTGAAGTAGATTTTATTCAGGACAACATCGACAACGCTGTAGCACAAAACACAATTCAGACAGACATTATCGAGAAATCCGGTAAAATTCTGAATCCAAGAACAATCAACGAAGATGGTAGTATCTCGTATATACCTATTGATGACTGGTGCTCCGGTTTCTACCCGGGCAGCATATGGCTGACTTACAATCTGACAGGAGATAAGAAGTGGCTGCCTTTGGCAGAAAAATACACAGAAGCCCTCGATTCTGTGAAATATCTGAAATGGCATCATGACGTAGGCTTTATGATCGGCTGCAGCTATCTCAACGGTTACCGAATGGCAGACAAGAAAGAATACAAAGATGTCATTGTGGAAGCAGCCAGATCATTGTCTACCCGTTTCCGTCCGGGAGCAGGCGTTATTCAGTCATGGGATGCCGATAAAGGCTGGCAGGGAACACGCGGATGGAAATGTCCGGTGATTATTGACAATATGATGAACCTTGAACTGCTGTTTGAAGCTACAGCTTTCTCCGGCGATTCTACTTTCTATCATATAGCAGTGAAACATGCGGATACAACGATGGCTCACCATTTCCGTCCGGACAACAGCTGCTATCATGTGGTAGACTACGACCCCGAAACAGGAGAAGTACGTAAGAGACAAACGGCACAAGGATATGCAGACGAATCATCATGGGCTCGCGGACAGGCTTGGGCATTATACGGTTATACCACTTGCTATCGCTATACAAAAGACAAGAAGTATCTTGATCAGGCACAGAAAGTGTATAACTTCATCTTTACCAATAAGAATCTGCCGGAAGACCTCGTTCCTTACTGGGATTACGATGCTCCAAACATTCCGAACGAACCTCGTGACGCTTCTGCAGCCGCCTGTACGGCCTCTGCTCTGTACGAACTCGACGGTTATCTGCCGGGCAATCACTATAAGGAAACTGCTGATAAGATCATGGAAAGCCTCGGCTCACCGGCTTATCGCGCCAAAGTGGGTACGAATGGAAACTTTATACTGATGCACTCTGTAGGCAGTATCCCTCACGGCCAGGAAATAGATGTGCCTTTGAACTACGCTGACTATTACTTCCTGGAAGGATTGATGCGCAAAAGAGACCTGGAAAAGAAGTAAGAACTGCCTTGCCTGTACTTTAGCCGGATGTGTGCATATATTAGTCTCTTCCGGTGCATTAACTGTTATTCTTTATATCATGATAAACAAATCAGTAAACTTATTGATGGGTGGCTTGACCCTCTTTGCAGCGCAAGGCTGTAAAGCTCCCAAACAGGTGGCAGAGCAGGCGGAACATCCAAACATCATCTATGTATTTCCTGATCAGTATCGCAATCAGGCAATGGGCTTCTGGAGTCAGGAAGGTTTCAGAGATAAGGTAAACTTTCGGGGAGACCCTGTGCATACTCCTAACATAGATACCTTCGCACGTGAATCTATGGTGCTGACTTCTGCTCAGAGCAACTGTCCGTTGAGCAGCCCCCATCGTGGAATGTTGCTGACCGGTATGTATCCGAATCGCAGTGGTGTACCTTTGAACTGTAATTCTACACGTCCTATCAGCTCTTTGCGTGACGATGCGGAGTGCATAGGCGACGTATTCAGCAAGGCCGGTTATGATTGTGCTTACTTCGGTAAACTTCACGCTGACTTCCCGACCCCGAATGATCCGGAGAATCCGGGACAATATGTAGAAACACAGCGTCCGGTGTGGGACGCTTATACGCCGAAAGAGCAGCGCCACGGTTTCAACTATTGGTACTCGTACGGTACGTTTGACGAACATAAGAACCCGCATTATTGGGATACGGACGGCAAGAGACATGATCCGAAAGAATGGTCACCGCTCCATGAGTCGGGCAAAGTCGTTTCTTATCTCAGAAATGAAGGAAACGTGCGTGATACGAAGAAGCCATTCTTCATCATGGTGGGAATGAACCCGCCGCATAGCCCATACCGTTCGCTGAACGATTGTGAAGAACAGGACTTCAACCTTTATAAAGATCAACCGCTGGACAGTCTGCTGATTCGCCCGAACGTAGATCTGAATATGAAAAAGGCGGAATCCGTCCGTTACTACTTTGCTTCTGTGACCGGAGTAGACCGTGCTTTCGGCCAAATTTTGGAGACACTGAAAGAGTTGGGATTGGATAAGAATACAGTGGTCATCTTTGCCTCCGACCATGGCGAAACAATGTGCAGCCAGCGTACGGACGACCCTAAGAACTCTCCCTATTCCGAGTCTATGAATATTCCGTTCCTGGTTCGTTTCCCCGGTAAGATTCAGCCCCGGGTAGATGATCTGTTGCTTTCTGCTCCCGACATTATGCCTACCGTACTCGGCTTGTGCGGACTGGGTGATTCGATCCCTTCCGAAGTGCAGGGACGTAACTTCGCACCTCTTTTCTTCGATGAAAAGGCGGAAATTGTTCGTCCGGCAGGTGCGTTGTATATTCAGAATCTGGATGGAGAGAAAGATAAGGATGGGTTGGTGCAATCTTATTTCCCCTCTTCGCGCGGCATTAAGACGGCTCGCTATACATTGGCTCTGTATATCGACCGGGAGACTAAACAGTTAAAGAAAAGTCTGCTGTTTGATGACGTAAACGACCCTTATCAGCTGAATAATCTGCCTTTGGATGAAAATAAGGAAGTTGTGGAGCAGCTTTATCGTGAAATGGGAACAATGCTGAAAGAAATCGACGATCCGTGGTATACGGAAAAGATTCTTTCGGACCGTATACCTTACTGACGCCGTATACTAATACAGTTTGTATGACACCCGGGTCTCATACATACCGACACCCGGATCTCATACGTGCTGACACCCGGGTGTCGTGCATACTGAGACCCGGGTGTGGTAAGAACTGCCATTAAACAATTAATGATCATGAAAGCTGTTTGTTTTATATTTCTGTTCTTGTTTTGTTCTTTGTCCTCTTATGCGCAGGTCATAGGGTTTGAAGAAAAGGTTCCCGAGACGTTCAATGTTTCGGGGAAAGGTGAAGTGAAACTTTCTTCTCTTTTCTATAAAGAGGGAGAAAGTAGTCTGGAATGGGATTTCCAACCTGCCTCGACACTGGACGTTCAGATAGAACCCTTATCGCTGAATGCCAAAAAGGAACAGCAATTTGGTATTACCCTGTGGATATATAACGAGAAACCCCAACAGGACTCTATCCGTTTTGAGTTTCTAAATAAGGCGGGTGAAGTCTCTTATTGGTTCACGTATCATCTGCAAGCGACAGGCTGGCGGGCTTGCTGGATATCTTTCGCCTACATGAATGGTGATAAGAAAGATAAAAATATAGTTTCTTATCGTCTGGTCGCTCCCGACCGTAAAGGGCGCATCTTTCTGGATCGCCTGACCTTTCCGGAAAAGAAGATGAACCTGCGTACGACACCGGATCAACAACTACCAGCTAACAACGGTCTTTCCAATCGTGACCTCTGGCATTGGTGTCTTGTGTGGAAATGGGAACAGCAGTCTTATGATGTCCCCTTGCTTTCTAAATTGACAACCCGACAAAAGAAGGACTTGAAAACAATCGAACAACGCCTGACTGAATTTCTCGATGTGAAGAAAGCTCCGCAAGGACAGATCAACGCTGCCTATAAAACTTTTGAAAGAGCAGCCATTACTCCCTCCACAGCCGGAACCGGCTTTACCGGAACTCCTGTTGTAGCACCGGACGAGCAAGACAAGAAGAAAGGGGAGATGTCATGGAATGATATCGAAACGATGCTTGCCGGTTTTGCATACGATGCCTTCTACAATCAGAATGAGACATCGAAGAAGAACTATTTTACCGTATTCGACTATGCAATGGATCAGGGATTCGCTTTTGGCAGCGGCATGGGGACGAACCATCATTACGGCTATCAGATACGTAAAATATATACTACCGCCTGGCTCATGCGGGACGCGATTTATAAACATCCTCACCGGGATGCCTATCTGTCCACTTTACGTTTTTGGGCTGCTTTACAGGAGACCCGTCAACCGTGTCCGCCGGAACGGGATGAATTACTGGATTCATGGCATACGCTCTTGATGGCAAAGTTTATCTCCGCCATGATGTTCCCCGATGCAAGAGAACAGGAACAGGCTTTGAATGGTTTGTCGCGCTGGTTGTCTTCATCGCTGAATTATACTCCGGGAACTCTCGGCGGTATCAAAGTAGATGGAACGACCTTTCATCACGGAGGTTTCTATCCCGGCTATACAACCGGAGTACTGGCTACCATCGGCCAGTTTATCGCTCTCACCAACGGGACCGGATTTGAACTGACGGAAGAGGCACGGCAACATATCAAGTCCGCCTTCCTCGCCATGCGCAATTATTGTAACCTTTACGAATGGGGGACAGGCATTAGCGGTCGCCATCCTTTTGGCGGAAAGATGGGAAGTGATGATATAGAAGCATTTGCCAATATTGCATTGTCAGGAGACTTGTCCGGTCAGGGAAATACATTCGATCATGGACTGGCCGCCGATTATTTGCGTCTGATACGTGATCGGAATACAAGGAATGCACATTTCTTCAGGAAAGAAGGTATTCAGCCTGCACAGGCTCCCCACGGCTTTTTTGTTTATAACTATGGATCGGCAGGTATTTTCCGCCGTGCAGACTGGATGGTGACACTGAAAGGATATACTACAGATGTATGGGGTGCTGAAATCTATGCGAAAGATAATCGTTACGGACGTTATCAAAGCTACGGCTCGGTACAGATTATGGGAAAAGGAAATCCCGTCTCCCGTGCCGGAAGTGGTTTTGTACAGGAAGGATGGGACTGGAACCGTCTGCCCGGTACGACTACCATTCATCTTCCTTTTGAACTCTTGGACAGTCCCCTGAAAGGTACGACGATGGCACGGTCTACGGAAAACTTTTCCGGAAGCAGCTCTTTAGGTGGCATGAACGGAATGTTTGCAATGAAACTGACGGAACGTGATTATGAGAACTTTACTCCCGACTTTGTAGCCCGTAAATCCGTCTTCTGTTTTGATAACCGGATGGTCTGCCTCGGAACAGGCATCACGAACAGCAATGCTGACTATCCTACGGAGACCACTCTCTTCCAGACGAAATTTAACGGCAAAGAGCAGAAGACAGGTAAGGATAACTATTGGCTGCACGACGGCTATGATAATTATTATCATGTAGTTGACGGAACCCTTCGTTCACAGATAGCCGAACAGGAGTCGCGTCATGAGAAAACCCGCGAAAAGACTAAAGGAACATTCTCTTCTGCCTGGATTGAACATGGCAACGCCCCGAAGAATGCTACTTACGAATATATGGTGCTGATTCAGCCTTCAGTTTCGGAATTGGATGAACTGAAGAAATCGCCTGCATACGAAGTATGGCAACGTGACCAGACTGCGCATATTGTCTATGACAGGAAAACGGGTATAACCGGATATGCTGCTTTTGAAGATTACCGGTCTGCTGACGATAAACTGATTGCTTCCATTCCTGCTGAAACGATGGTCATGTATGCGGCAGAGGGAGAAAAAGCGATTCGTCTCAGCGTCTGTGACCCGAACTTGAATATTGCGGAAAAGACGTATACGACAAAAGAACCGAGCCGCTCTGTTCATAAAATAATAGAGCTGAAAGGCCGCTGGAGTTTGTCGGAGACACCGGCGAATGTAATGCTTGAATATAAAGGTGACCATACGATACTGGATGTAACTTGTCAGCATGGACAACCGGTGGAAATGATTCTTGAAAATAAATGAAGAGAGAATTTAAATAGGTATTGATGTTTGTGTTTCTATGAAAGAAAGAGGGTCGGTTCAGCGAAGAATCGACCCTCAGTTTTATATGCGATTAATGAGACAGCTTGTTATGGAGAGCTTGAATTACTTGTTTAATCTCCATTCAAAACCATCCTTCGTATCTTTCACCTCAAATCCGAGTGCAGTCAATGTATTACGGATTTCGTCGGAAGTAGCCCAGTCCTTGTTGGCTTTTGCTTTCATGCGTTGTTCAAGAAGCATATCAACGACTTTGCCATAAGCGGCTTCGCGACCGTCCGAAGAACCTTTCTCTTCTTTCAGCCCCATGATGTCGAAGCAGAACAGGTGGAAAGTTTCTTTCAGGTCTTTCAGATCTTCTGCGGAGATCGTTGCATTTCCTGCATTGATATTATTGATGATGCGGGCGCCTTCGAAAAGCTGTGCGATGACAATAGGAGTATTCAAGTCATCATTCATAGCTTCGTAGCATTTAGCACGCAGTTCTTTCACGTTGATACCTTCCGAAGTTGTTGCGGCAGGAGTGATCTTGTCGAGTCCTTCGATTGCTTCTATCAAACGTTGCAGCCCTTTTTCCGAAGCTTGCAACGCTTCGTTGCTGAAGTCTACAGTGCTGCGATAGTGAGCTTGCAGGATGAAGAAACGGATGGTCATCGGAGTGTAGGCTTGTGCCAGCAACTTATGAGTACCGTTGAAAAATTCATCCAGCGTGATGAAGTTGCCGAGTGATTTACCCATCTTCGTACCGTTGATGGTAATCATGTTGTTGTGCATCCAGTAGTGAACCATGTCATCACCTTGCGAAGCTACCGACTGTGCGATCTCACATTCATGATGCGGGAAGATCAGGTCCATTCCGCCTCCGTGAATATCGAAGTGCTCGCCCAGATACTTGCGTCCCATGGCGGTACATTCGGCATGCCATCCAGGGAAACCGTCGCTCCATGGAGAAGGCCAGCGCATGATGTGTTCCGGCTGCGCTTTTTTCCAGAGGGCGAAGTCGGCGGGGTTACGTTTTTCGCTTTGTCCGTCGAGGTCGCGGGTGGTATTCAGTACGTCGTCCAGGTTGCGGCCGGAGAGTTTGCCGTAATGATAATCCTTGTTATATTTAGCTACGTCAAAGTAGACGGAACCTTCGCTTTCGTAAGCGTATCCGGCGTCCAGAATCTTCTGTACGAGCTGGATTTGCTCGATAATGTGACCCGAAGCGTGCGGCTCGATGCTGGGAGAAAGTACATTCAGTGCTTCCATTGCCTTATGATAGCGGTTCAGGTAATACTGAACGACTTCCATAGGTTCCAATTCTTCGAGACGGGCTTTCTTGGCTATTTTGTCTTCTCCTTCGTCAGCATCATGCTCCAGATGACCGACATCGGTAATATTGCGTACATAGCGTACTTTATATCCTAAATGAGTCAGATAACGGAAGAGTACGTCAAATGTGATGGCGGGACGGGCATGTCCCAAGTGAGCATCACCGTACACTGTCGGTCCGCATACATACATGCCTACATGCGGTGCGTGAAGCGGTACGAACAATTCTTTCTTTCTATCTAACGTGTTGTAAATGGTAAGTTGATGTTCCATAACATTTTATATTTGTTCTATTGGAAGTGCAAAGTTAGAATAAATAATTGATTTCAACTTAACTTGCAAGGGATTTTGTCTGATCTGCTGAAGGAAGAATGCCTTATGGGACGTTGAAGATTCTCTCTATCGCTTCCGCAACCCCATCTTCGTCATTAGTCAGTGTAATGTAGTCGGCAGCTTTCTTCACAGGCTCCTGTGCGTTCCCCATCGCTACGCCCATACCAGCGAATTTGATCATCGACAGGTCATTGTAGCCATCGCCTATAGCTATCACTTCCTCGCGTGTCATTCCTATATTTTCCAACAGGACGCTGAGGGATAAAGCCTTGTCGATACCTTGCGGAACCAACTCCAGGAAATAAGGTTCCGAACGGAAGACATTGATCTTTCCTTGCAGGCGGATGCAAAGCTCGGATTCTACAGGAATTAGCTTGCCAGCATCTCCGACGATGAGGCACTTGGCTACCGGCAGGGTGATGTCAGTCAGGAAGTCGTTTGTTTCCCGTATCGCCATTTTATTGAGGAAGGCTTCTTTTTGTACGTATGGATCCAACGAGTTTTCGGTCACTATTTCTGCTCCGTCGTAAGTCAGTATGCTTAAATGATTGGTGCGGGCGCATTCGTAGAGTACCGGAACGACTTCATTGGGCAGTACATTCTCGTACATCATTTCTTTGCTTTCCCAGTTGATGATCTCTCCACCGTTATAGGACAGGATAAATCCGCCGAACTCATTCATGCGTAACTCGTTGGCGAGCGGTACGATGCCGTAAGTCGGTCGCCCTGATGCAAGGACCAGACGGATACCTTGTTCTTGTATGCGTATCAGCGTTTCCCGGTTGCGGGAAGAGATTTCTTTTTTAGAATTGGTGAGTGTGCCGTCGAGGTCGAGCACTATGAGTTTGTATTTCATGTCGCATTGTTTTGGGTTGCAAAGATAGGAGAAAATGGATGACTACAAAGTGCGTGGTAATTAAAATATGCTTAGATTATGCACTTTTATGGTGCAATAGTGAGATGTTTGATTGTTATTTCAGCAAATCCGCCCACTGCTCATTGCTCAGTGCAGGCAGTGCCTCACTATCCGTAATAAATGTTTCTGCCAGCCTCCTCTTGTCCTCCTGTAGTTGGAGAATCTTTTCTTCGATACTGTTCTGAGTAATAAAACGATAGGCGATAACCTGTTTATCCTGACCGATACGATGTGCACGGGCGATGGCTTGTGACTCGGCAGCAGGATTCCACCAGGGATCGATGATAAATACATAATCGGCTTGTGTAAGGTTAAGGCCGACTCCTCCTGCTTTCAAAGAAATAAGGAATGCCTGCACGTCCTTTTGTTCGGTGAAATGGGCGATTTCGGAAGGTCGGTTGTTGGTGGAACCGGTCAGCAGAGCATACTTCCAGCCCCGTTGGCGGAATACCTCGGCAAGTATCTCCAGATGCCGGACAAACGAAGAAAAGATAAGTACCTTATGTCCTTCACTTCTTAGTGTGTCAAAGGTATCGATGATTTGTTCCGTTTTTCCCGATACCCCGTCGAAGTCGGGAAAGATAAGCTGCGGATGGCAAGCCAGTTGACGGAGACGCAGGATACCGTTCAGGATGCTGAACATATGGTATCTGTCTCTGTTTTCGGGTTGCTGGAGTAATATGTTGCGGAGGCTATTTTTCTCCTGTTCGTAGCTCTCACCCTGCTTTTCGGACATGGCGCAATAGATCGTTTCTTCGGTAAGCGGAGGAAGTTCCGGCGCTACCTCGCTCTTGCTTCTGCGAAGGATAAACGGAGCGATGATCTGTTGCAGCCTTTTCTCCATACGGACGTTCCCTTGCCGGATCGGAATGATAAACTGCTTATGAAAAGCGTTTTCTTCTCCTAATAGGTCCGGTTGCAGGAAACGGAACTGTGCCCACAAATCTTTGAGAGAGTTCTCGATAGGCGTACCGGTAAGTGCAATCCGGTGCTTGCCCTGCAACTGGATGACCGAACGGAAAGTAAGGGAATCATTGTTCTTGATATTCTGACTTTCATCAAGTACGATGTATTCGAATGTGTAGGAGCGGAGAATATCAATGTTATTCCTCATCATCCCATAAGTCGTGAATATCAGATGGAAATGATTGAAGAACTTCTCCGGATGTCCTTTGGGAAACGCGGTGTTGCTGTTATATTCCGCTATCGCAAGAGTCGTGAAGCGTTTAGCCTCTCTTCGCCAGTTGTGGAGCAGGGAGGTGGGGACAACGATCAGAGTGGCAGGCTTACGGGAGTTCTTTCCGTGTTCCTGTCTGTGACCATCTTCTTTCGGTCTGTTTTTCTCTCTGATTTCCCGTGCGTCCGGCAGCAGCTCATCTTCGGAGGAAAACGAGAATAAGGAGAATTGTCCTTCGGCATCTGCTATCTGCTCTCTGACGGGAGGATTGTTGGCAGTACATTCCTTGTCCGGCTGACTGTCGGAAGCTGTGGTTTCTGTAAATACGGGCTTCATAGGAGCAGTGACCGCATCGGGAGAAAGCGGCTTGTATATATATTGCAACAGTGTCAGCGTCTGAAGTGTCTTTCCAAGTCCCATATCATCTGCCAGGCAGCCGCCGAATCCTTGCTTGTTCAGCTGCACCATCCATGAGAATCCCTTCTGCTGATAGGGTCGTAGTTTCGCATTCAGTCCCTGGGGAACGGGAACATTGCGTATCTCTCTCTTGAAAGGCAGGCTTTTAGGTCCGTTCTCTTCTAAAGCCGATTGTACGGCACCGATAAAGGTCGGTTTCAGACGAATCCCCGTCTCCGTCTGGGTGCCCAGTTCCAACAGGTTTCCGTATTTGCTGAACCATTCTTCCGGTAAAAGAATCATGCGTCCGTCCGGTAACATAAATTCTCTTTTCTCTTCAAGGATGTGCTTGCGGAAGCGTGAGAAAGGGATACGCAGATTTCCGATGACTACCGTGATATGTAGCTCAAACCAGTCGGGCTCATCATCACAACTCTGTTCGATGCGGATTTCGTCCAGACAGTAAGGGGTATTCCCCATGTTTCCTGTCAGCAGAAAAGACTGTTGGAGCATCTCCCGATATGTACTGATCCATTCGGTAATTGTCTTTTCGGAAGCATCGGGCGACAGCTTGAAATGAACGTCGCTGACTCGTTGCAAGCCGGAATCCGTTAACATCCGGAGCTTCTTTTCTTCGGCATCGCTATCCCGACGGAAGAAGAATATCTCGCCGAAATCGTTTCGGTAAATGATCTTCTTCATTTCGGTCACGGTGTCGGGAGTAAATGACTGGTCTCCATAACGGAAGCTAAGCCGCAACATCTGTTCGTCGTAAATGGTATCTTCAAGAGACAGGACAGCTTCACAGGTATACGTCTCTTCAATGATATTCAGTCCCTGAGTCGTAATTTCATGATAGCGTGCTATCGGAATGACGATGTTATCGATGTATTTCTCGATTTGGGAAGCAGGGACGCTGATTTTCTTTTTCTTGGTAAAGGGCAGAATGCGTACGCTCTCAATATGCGGAAAGAAGTACAGCTCCATTCCCAGTAAAAGGGCAGACGGTGAGGAGGTCAGCACGATAACAGGCTTCTGTTCACTTAATGAGAGCGGCTGCCCGTCATAATAGCATTGCAACTGGTAGCGGAAATTGGTCTCATCGGCAAGAAACGTAAAACGGATCTCCACGTCATGAGGATGCACATGATAGGCGTGATGCGCATATAGCAGTTTGCTTCCGACCTGTTTCTGATACAGAGGAAGATTATGATGGCGTATCAATGTCAGCATCTCCTGCATTTTTTTCTCGATGAATGGGCGGATATTGTTCTTTACCCGTTCCGGATCTTCGGATAATTTACGCAGAAAACGGGATACTGTTTTCTCACGCGAATAGATCCCCATCAGATATTTTTCTGTATAATGTGAGGCGATGTCGATAGCTTGTTGTTCCGCCTCGTTCATCCGGCTGATTGCTTCGGGGGAAGCGTGAAAAGCCTGTTCAATGAGTTGGTATGTACCGTCGTCAGATTTCTCTGCCATATAAGGAATCAGCAGTGTGCCGAACGTCAGATGTTCGGTTAAAACGATGATAACTTGTCCGGTATTTGCTTTCTCTTCCATTCTCTTTAGGCTTCAACAAACAAAGATACGGGAAAATCCTTAATTTTGCAGCATGATGGAAGAAAACAAACGAGTATTGTTAGGAATGAGCGGCGGTACGGACAGTTCCGTAGCTGCCATGCGATTGCTGGAAGCCGGATATGAGGTGACCGGAGTTACTTTCCGTTTCTATGAGTTGAACGACTCGACCGAATATCTGGAAGATGCCCGCCATTTGGCAGAGCGTTTGGGAATCCGTCATATCACGTATGATGCCCGTGAGATATTCCGCAAACAGATCATCGAATATTTTGTGCGTGAATATATGGTGGGACATACTCCTGTGCCCTGCACATTATGCAATAACTATCTGAAATGGCCTCTTCTATCCAAAATTGCCGATGAAATGGGGATTTTTTATATTGCTACGGGGCATTATGTACGGAAAGTAAAGGTGGATGATACCTGTTATATAACTTACGCTGCCGATTCGGACAAGGATCAGACCTTTTTCTTATGGGGACTCAAACAGGATATTCTTCGGAGAATGTTGCTTCCGATGGGAGATATTACCAAAGTGGAAGCACGTGCCTTTGCTGCTGAACGGGGATTTCAGAAAGTGGCGGTGAAAAGGGACAGTTTGGGAGTTTGCTTTTGCCCGATGGATTATCGAAGCTTTCTGAAAAAGTGGTTGGTCAGCAATTGTCAGTCGCAGGTCAGCGTAGGTCAGCCACAGGTCAGTGCAGGTCAGACTTGGTCAGCGGAAGTCAGACGTGGACGATTCGTCGATGAAAAGGGAGATTTTATAGCCTGGCATGAGGGCTATCCTTTTTATACTGTCGGACAGCGGCGTGGCTTGGGCATTCATTTGAATCGTGCCGTCTTTGTGAAGGAAATTCGCCCGGAAAAGAATGAAGTAGTACTCGCTTCCCTACAGGCTTTGGAGAAAACGGAGATGTTCCTTAAAGATTGGAATATTGTTAATCGGGAACGTTTGTTAGGGCATGCGGATATCATTGTGAAGATTCGCTATCGGAAACAGGAAAATCATTGTACTGTGACAGTTACACCGGATAACTTCCTGCATGTACAACTTCACGAACCGTTGACGGCAATCGCATCCGGGCAGGCTGCTGCCTTCTATAAAGATGGTTTGTTGCTAGGCGGTGGAATCATTGTAGAATAATCATTGCTTCAGTCTCCTATAAAGTTTGAAAAAGTAAAAATCATCTGCCATCTGCAACAGAATCGACTCATCTTATTCTTTATTTTTTGCTTATAGCGTTGTAGATACCAGTTGCAAGCTGGGAATACAAAAAAGTCCCACAGTGCATATTATGTACACTGTAGGATACTTTCTGTCATATAATGATTTAATTTGTTCGGATAACTTTATTCGTTGTTCAGCACCAGCATTGACTCTATATATTCGCGTGTATTGCTTAATCTGGGCACTTTGTGCTGTCCACCTAATTTTCCCTTCCTTGCCAGCCAGTCATGGAACAATCCCGGACGCGCAACGATGACTTCCAGTGGTTGCAGAGCAATATCTTTCCAACGCTTCGCCTCATAGTCTGAATTTACTTCTTTCAATGTAGCATCAAGTATTGCGGCAAATTTCTCTACGGAATCCGGCATCTTGGCAAATTCTATCAGCCATTGATGACGGCATTTGGCGTGTTCGTCCATAAATACCGGTGCTGCAGAGTATTCGCTCACCTGTGCACCTGTCTCGGCACAAGCCTTAGCTAAGCCTTTTTCGGCATTATCTACAATCAGTTCTTCTCCAAAAGCATTGATGAAATGCTTCGTACGTCCTGTGATGACGAACTTATATGGGTTCTTGCTGGTAAACTTCACCGTATCACCGATCATGTATCGCCACAATCCGCAGGACGTAGAAATCACCATTGCGTAATTCTTGTTAAGTTCCACCTCTTCGAGGCAGTAAGCGCGTGGATTTTCCTTATCAACTTCTTCCAATGGAATGAACTCGTAGAAAATACCGTAGTCGATCATCAGCAACATGGCAGGGTCTGAAAGATCGTTCTGCGTACCAAAGTACCCTTCGGAAGCGTTGTAGGTCTCTACATAATGCATCTTCTTTGAGTGAATCACCTGCTTGTACTGCTCACGATAAGGGGTGAAAGCCACCCCGCCGTGGAAGAATACTTCCAGATTCGGCCAAACTTCCTCCAGTGTTTGCTTGCCGGTCTTTTCGAGAATACGCTTGATAAGTACCAGCATCCATGAGGGTACACCGGACAAACTGGTCACATTGACCGGAATAGTACTGTTGGCTATTGCTTCTATTTTGGTTTCCCATTCGCTCATCAAAGCGATTTTCTTGCTCGGCACACGAATGAAATTGATTAACGGATTGACGTTCTGAATCAGAATCGCCGACAAGTCTCCCACCAAACTATGGTTGGAGTTGAGGTTCGGACTATGGCTGCCTCCCAGAATTAACCCTTTTCCCGAGAAAAAGTGACTGTCCGGATTGATGCGGAAGTAGAGTGCCGCAGCATCTTTACCGCCTCTATAGTGAATGTCTTCCAGAGCTTCTTTGCTGACAGGCAGGAATTTGCTTTTATCATTGGTCGTTCCGGATGATTTGGCAAACCAGCGTATTTCCGATGGCCAAAGCAGATTCTGTTCCCCCGCCCGCAAGCGTTCTACATAAGGCTTTATTTCCTCATAAGTCTGTATTGGAAGGCGGTTTCTGAAATCCTCATAGCTACGGATGGAGGCGTAGTCGTACTTTTTTCCCCACTCTGTCTGTGCAGCTTGGTTCACTAAGCGACTCAGCACACGGTGCTGTATCTCACTAGCCTGACTAGCATAAAGGTCTATTTGTTTTAAACGGGAATCGAAAGTCTTACTAATAATCTTTGTAATATTCATTTCTGCTTTAACATAATAATGTTTAGTCGTGCAAAAGTAACCTTATTTATCTTTTTTTTCTATCTTTACGACGGAAATAATCGTTAAAATTTGGCGACTTTTCTTGAATCCCGAGTTTCTGACTAAAAAAAACGACAATGAGAATTGGAATCCTGACTTCCGGAGGAGACTGCCCCGGTATAAATGCCACTATTCGTGGCGTGTGCAAAACTGCCATCAATCACTATGGGATGGAAGTAATAGGAATTCATAGTGGTTTTCAAGGTTTGCTGACAAAAGACATAGAATCCTTTACTGATAAATCCTTATCCGGATTGTTGAACCAAGGGGGTACAATGCTGGGTACTTCGCGCGAGAAACCCTTTAAAAAAGGAGGTGTCGTCTCGGATGTCGATAAGCCGGCACTGATTCTTCAGAATATTCAGGAAATGGGACTGGATTGTGTCGTCTGTATCGGAGGAAACGGAACGCAGAAAACTGCCGCTAAATTTGCCGCAATGGGCGTCAACATCGTATCAGTTCCCAAAACCATTGATAATGATATTTGGGGAACGGATATTTCCTTTGGATTTGACTCCGCCGTGAGCATCGCTACGGATGCCATCGACCGCTTGCATTCTACCGCCAGCTCGCACAAAAGAGTGATGGTTATTGAAGTGATGGGGCATAAAGCCGGTTGGATTGCCCTGTATTCGGGCATGGCGGGTGGCGGCGACGTCATTCTTGTCCCCGAAATCCCTTACAACATCAAGAATATAGGAAATACAATCCTCGAAAGGCTGAAAAAAGGCAAACCCTATTCCATCGTAGTGGTGGCAGAAGGCATCTTGACGGATGGTCGGAAACGTGCCGCGGAATACATCGCACAGGAAATAGAATATGAAACGGGCATCGAAACACGTGAAACTGTATTGGGATATATTCAGCGTGGCGGTTCGCCTACTCCTTTCGACCGTAATCTGTCTACCCGTATGGGAGGACACGCGACAGAATTGATTGCCAACGGGCAATTCGGGCGTATGATTGCTTTAAAAGGAGATGACATTTCGTCTATTCCTCTTGAAGAAGTTGCCGGTAAATTGAAGTTGGTAACTGAAGATCACGATTTAGTGATTCAGGGCCGCCGCATGGGGATTTGTTTCGGTTAACTTATAATTTACTCTTTTGTCGTTAGGATGGTAGTTGGAGTCGTCATTCCTTCTCAGTTTCTGTTGCTTCGGCCTCATTAACAGTCGTTTCGACTTTGTCTGCAGTCGTTTCCGCTTCCAGTGCTTCGGTCTCCAAAGTATCCGGTTCCATGGTTTCCGACTCAGCCAATTCAGGTTCGACCGACTCTGTTTCCACTTCTGACGGCTTCGAATGCTGCGACTTCGCTTCATTGACTGTATCCATGAATGTCTGGTCTTTCACCTTCTTGATAGCCATTTGCGCGGCATTCTGCTGAGATTCTTTCTTGGAATAGCCCGTACCGGTTCCGGCAGGAAGCCCTTCGATGCGAACCTCTGTCTGGAAAACGGGATTACTGTCATGGTCGAGGAACTGCTCGATCAACTCAAAGGAAACCTCCATCTTGTTCTTCTGGCTCCATTCGATAAGCTTGGACTTGAAGTTGACCTCTTTGCGGGAGATTTTGTCCAGATCAATATAACGGTTGATGATTCGCTGCTCCATAAACTGCTTGCAACGTTCATACCCCTGATCCAGATAAATGGCTCCGATAAATGCTTCGAAAGCATTCCCGTACATATAACTGTTGTGGGAAGAGGAGCGGGTAGAATATTTGATAAGTTTGTCCAGACCGATCTCCACGGCTAACTTGTTCAAAGTCTCCCGTTGTACGATCTTGGAACGTGTGTTTGTCAGGAAACCTTCCCGTTTTCCTTCGAAACGTTTATAGACAATATCTCCTACGATGGCGTCGAGGATGGCGTCACCCAAAAACTCCAGTCGCTCGTTGTTCAGCGGACGTCCCTTCTCGGAGCGGACGGCAGATGACTTATGCAGGAGCGCTTGTTCGTAGATCTGGATATTGTGCGGATAAAATCCGAGTATCCGGTAAAAACAAAGATAAGACTCTCTGTCTTTGCGGAACAGGAGTCTTATCTTATCTATTTGGTTACGTAACACGATTTTACTCAGCGTATTTCTTGAAGATAACGCACGCATTGTGACCACCGAATCCAAATGTATTGGACAGGGCAACATTAACCTCACGTTTCTGAGCTTTGTTGAACGTGAAATTAAGGTCGTAGTCAATGTTCTCGTCGTTGTCACCTTCTTCGTGGTTGATAGTCGGAGGAACAATGCCGTTCTTGATGGCAAGGATGCTTGCGATAGATTCTACCGCGCCGGCAGCTCCCAGCAAGTGACCAGTCATTGATTTTGTAGAACTGATGTTCAGTTCGTATGCGTGATCACCGAATACTTCCTTAATTGCTTTCGCTTCAGAAATATCACCTACCGGAGTAGATGTTCCGTGAACGTTGATGTAATCTACTTCTTTCGGATCCATTTCTGCATCTTCCAGAGCGTTCAGCATTACCAGTTTGGCACCAAGACCTTCCGGATGGGAAGCTGTCAGGTGATGAGCATCTGCAGACATACCTACACCGGCAACTTCTGCATAGATTTTCGCACCACGGGCCTTAGCGTGTTCCAGTTCTTCCAGGATCAGGCAACCGCCACCTTCGCCCATGATGAAGCCGTCACGGCTTGCGCTGAATGGACGTGAAGCCTTACTCGGCTCATCGTTGCGTGTTGACAGAGCATGCATAGCGTTGAAACCGCCTACGCCTGCAGGGAAGATGGCTGCTTCCGAACCACCGGATACGATTACGTTTGCTTTACCCAGACGAATCAGGTTGAAGGCATCCGCAATGGCATTGGTAGAAGTAGCACATGCTGAACAAGTCGCGTAGTTAGGACCATGGAAGCCATACATGATAGAAATCTGTCCGGCAGCAATATCCGAGATCATCTTCGGGATGAAGAACGGATTGAACTTGGGACCTATTTCCTGATGAGTGTAGTAGTTGCCTACTTCTTCCTCGAATGTATGTATACCACCGATACCGGCGCCAAAAATAACACCGATTCTGTTCAAATCTTCTTTTTCGACGTCAAGACCGGAGTCCGATACCGCTTCTTTGGCAACAGCGACAGCATACTGAGTGTATAAGTCCATCTTTCTTGCCTCTTTACGGTCGATATATTTAGTTACATCGAAGTTTTTCACTTCGCATGCAAACTGGGTCTTGAATTGCGACGCATCAAAATGAGTAATAGGCCCTGCTCCACTAACCCCGTTCACTAGATTTTCCCAGAATTCGGGTACATCATTGCCAACAGGAGTAATGGCGCCAAGGCCTGTTACTACCACTCTTTTTAATTCCATATTGATGA
>OGGP01000698.1_pt1 | contig 18454 bp, 14 predicted proteins | sample 1571261 | NCBI WGS metagenome assembly OGGP01 (sample SAMEA2581968, study PRJEB24529) | metagenome | biome: Human gut stool | place: China | collected 2011
GAGGACGTTTAGACGCAAGAAGGACGCTGAAGAGCTTAGTTGCGGATTTGAGGATAGAGAGAACAGTAATGTCATCTGTAAGGAACAATCGTGCCACAGGCCGGAAACACTTGTGCCAAAGGCGTGGCACAACTCCTTCCCCTATACTTCCCAACACTTTTCCCATACTTCCACATCTTAGTCCCTTATTACCCCAAGACTCCCCATTTCCAAAAATTCTTCATTCTTAATTCTTCATTCTTAATTTAATTACTATATTTGCACAATTTAATACCAAATGTGCAAAAACAATGGAAAAGAGTTTTATAGCTTACATTGAAAATAGTATCAAGAACAATTGGGACTTAGACGCCCTGACAGATTATAAGGGAGCCACCCTTCAGTATAAAGACGTTGCTCGAAAAATCGAAAAACTCCATATCATCTTTGAAGAAAGCGGAATCCGCAAGGGAGACAAAATCGCCGTTTGCGGCCGAAACAGTTCCCATTGGGGAGTCACTTTCCTCGCCACACTGACGTATGGAGCAGTCATCGTCCCCATCCTTCACGAGTTCAAGGCGGACAATGTGCACAACATCGTCAACCACTCCGAAGCCAAATTACTATTTGTAGGAGACATGGTGTGGGAAAACCTCAACGAATCGGCAATGCCCCTGCTGGAAGGTATTCTGATGATGAACGACTTCACCTTACTGGTATCACGCAGCGAACGCTTGACGCACGCACGTGAACATCTGAACGAAATGTTCGGCAAGAAATATCCGAAGAACTTCCGCAAAGAACACATCGAATACCATAAGGATGAACCCGAAGAACTGGCAGTAATCAACTACACGTCCGGCACAACGAGCTACTCAAAAGGAGTCATGCTCCCCTACCGCAGCCTCTGGTCGAACACCAAGTTCGCGTATGAAGTGCTCGAACTGAAAGCCGGAGACAAGATCGTCTCCATGCTTCCTATGGCACATATGTACGGACTGGCCTTCGAGTTCCTCTATGAGTTCTCCGTCGGCTGCCATATCTACTTCCTCACCCGTATGCCGAGTCCGAAGATTATCTTCCAGGCATTCGAAGAAGTAAAACCGAATCTCATCGTCGCCGTTCCACTCATCATCGAAAAGATTATCAAGAAGAGCGTACTCCCGAAACTGGAAACGCCGACCATGAAAATCTTACTCAAAGTACCCATCATCAACGACAAGATAAAAGCAACCATACGCGAAGAAATGATCAAAGCGTTCGGTGGAAACTTCAGAGAAATCATCGTAGGTGGAGCAGCTTTCAACCAGGAGGTGGAACAATTCCTTAAAATGATAGACTTCCCTTATACAGTAGGCTACGGCATGACAGAATGCGGTCCGATCATCTGCTACGAAGACTGGACAAGATTCAAGCCGGGTTCGTGCGGAAAAGCCGCGCCGCGTATGGACGTACGGGTGCTGTCTTCCGATCCGGAAAATATCGTTGGCGAAATCGTCTGCAAAGGGCCTAACGTAATGCTGGGATATTACAAGAACAGCGAAGCGACAGAAGCAGTGATCGACAAAGACGGCTGGCTGCACACAGGCGACCTCGCCTTGATGGACGCCGAAGGCAATATCACCATCAAGGGACGCAGCAAGAACCTGTTGCTCAGCGCCAGCGGACAGAACATCTACCCCGAAGAAATCGAAGATAAACTGAACAATCTGCCATACGTATCGGAAAGCATCATCGTACAGCAGAACGAGAAACTCGTCGGACTGGTTTATCCGGACTTTGACGAAGCATTCGCCCATGGTCTGAAGAATGAGGACATCGAACGGGTAATGGAAGAAAACCGCGTAGCACTGAACGCCATGTTACCGGCATACAGCCAAATACTAAAAATGAAGATATATCCCGAAGAATTTGAAAAGACCCCGAAGAAGAGCATCAAACGCTATCTGTATCAGGAAGCGAAAGGATAAAGGAAGTGAAGGATTAAGGGAATACTCTGTGAACCTAAACTGAAAAAAAGAGTTATAATAAAGATGAAGATAATAAAGACAATATTCACGGCAGCTGTTCTGATGGCTGCCGTTTGTTTGCCGGCACAGAACAAGAGTGCGGGCATCAACCTTTCCTTATGGAAAGACATCTGCACACAGCCGTATGACAGCACTCAGACGACTTATGTAAACCTCGGTCTGCTGTCTACGCTGAACCGTCTCAACGGCGTTGGCATCAACGCGCTGGGAAGCGTCATTCATGGAGATATGAACGGAGTACAGATCACAGGATTAGCCAATCTTGCCGGTGGTACGATGCGGGGTGTTCAGATAGCGGGTGTCAGCAATATCAGCGGAAACAACACCGTAGGGCTTTCCGCCGCCGGACTAGTGAATATCACAGGCGACGGCTCAAAGGGGGTCATTATTTCGGGACTTACCGGCATCGGTGGAGACAACAACTCGGGAGTAATGATAAGCGGTCTGATGAATGTGACGGGAAACATGGCTTCGGGATTTCAGTTTTCCGGCGTGTCAAATATCACGGGACAGAGTTTCAACGGTATGATGACTTCCGGACTCTTGAATGTGGTAGGCGAAAACATGAACGGTCTGCAGATTGCCGGTATCGCCAATATCACCGCAAAAGACCTGAATGGCGCACAGATCGGGTTATGCAACTATGCGACGAAGGCTCATGGCTTTCAGATCGGTCTGGTCAATTACTACAGGGAAGATATGAAAGGATTACAACTCGGCCTCGTGAACGCGAATCCCGATACAAGAATACAAATGATGGTATATGGCGGTAACGTCACGCCCGCCAACATAGGAGTGCGTTTCAAGAACCAACTGTTTTATACGATCTTGGGAGTAGGTGCATTCGATCAGAATCTGAACGATAAGTTTTCTATCAGCACGTCTTACCGTGCCGGACTGGCAGTGCCTGTTTACAAAGGTTTGTCTATTAGCGGTGACCTCGGATTCCAGCATATAGAAACGTGCTCCAACAAGGGTGAAGTGATTCCCCGACGCCTTTATGGATTGCAGGCACGGGCGAATCTGGAATATCAGATCAGCAAGAAATTCGGCATCTTTGCCACCGGCGGTTACGGACTGACACGGTATTACAACAAATCCGGTAATTTCGATAAAGGAGCGATCATAGAAGCGGGCATTGTCCTCTTCTAAGGCTGATTAATAAGTAATAGGTAATAAGTATTAGGTATTAACCGTAGCTATCATTTAGAGGTATATCTATCTGTCATTCAAAGTTTTCATCACTTTATCAAAGTGAAACAATTCGATAATGACGAGCATAAGTATCTGTTATCCTGAGCTTGTCGAAGGATCTCCTCTTTTGTAGTCACAAAGAAGAGATTCTTCCTCCTTACAGTCGTCTGAATGACAGACAGATGCGTCTCTAAATGGCAGCTACGGTTAATACCTAATACTTATTACCTAATACTTATTTATACTTTCTCTTTAATCAACCCGATGCGATAAGCCACAAGCAACTTCTTCAAATCCTGAATCTGCGTCACAAGTTCCTTCCCTTTATCGGTGTCTTTCACCATCATCCGTTGCGAATTGAACTCCAGTACAAAGTTGGTTGACTTGATATCCAATCCTTCTTCAATAGCTTTCTGCCTAGACTGGAACGGCTCATGCTGCACCAACTGCATCCCGTGAGAATGGTAGACAAGCGTATAGCCCGCAATTCCCGTCTCCGGCTGATAGGCTTTGGAGAATCCTCCGTCAATAACGAACAGTTTGCCATTTGCCTTCATCGGCTGTTCACCTTGAATTGTCTTTACAGGCACATGACCATTGATGATATGAGAATGAGGTCCCAATGCCCCAAACTCATCTAATATCTGATCGCAGATATCTTCACGATTGCGAAGCGTGTAGTAATATCCCTTCTTTTCCTTTTGTATCTCCTTGTCTTCCAGAAAATAGCGTTCGAAAGTCGCCATCTTATCCTTATCAAACAGAGGAGCTTCCGGACCACACCACATATACCAGATATAGTCCATCGCAAATTCTTTATCATCCTCTCCTTCTTCATCAAAGTATGCAGTACGAATCAGCTGATCGGCCTTATCGAGCAACTTGCGTCCCCAATACTCCTTGCCACGTATCTTGACATGCTTGAAACTGCCATCCTCATTCAAAGGTACCGAAGCATGATAAAGAAGATTGGAATTGGAAACCAAATACATTCCGCCATACGTAAACAGGCAACGCATGTGCTTCTTCAACTTCTCGCTATTCATAAACGAATAGTGAATCTTTTCCACAAGTTCCCGTTCTTCGTCGGTCAGTCGATAAGGATCGGCAGGATCTACGGTCGGGAAGTTTGTGTCACGCAGGGCATATTCTTTGCCTTCGTACACAAAGACTCCACGCTCAAAATCGATCTTCTCCAACAGCTTCCGGTTACTCATCCCGAACTCCGGACGACGGTCTATTATTTCAGCTTCCAGCTTAAACTGGATGATCGTAATCGCCTTGTGCATCTGGGTGATCAGACGCAAAGTCTTCTCATTGTAATTGGTGTCGGCAAAATTCATCTTCGGCATAAAGATGGTACACGGATCATCGGCATAAGTATCCATGGCAAAAGTTGCCAGAGGAAGCAGATTGATTCCATAACCGTCTTCAAGAGTACCCAGATTGCCGTAGCGCATGGACATACGGATCACGTTGGCTATGCAACTGTCATTGCCGGAAGCGGCTCCCATCCACAGGATATCGTGGTTGCCCCATTGAATGTCGAAGTTGTGGTAATTGCACAAAGTATCCATGATGATGTGCGCTCCGGGACCACGGTCGTATATATCACCCACAATATGAAGAGAATCAATAGTCAGACGCTGAATCAGATTACACATGGCTATAATAAAGTCATCCGCCCGCTTGGTAGAGATTATGGTGCTGATGATGACATTGATATATGCGTGCTTATTCGGCTCGACAGACGTTTCGTGCAGTAATTCCTGAATGATGTAAGAGAACTCTGCGGGCAAGGATTTTCGAACTTTGGAACGGGTATATTTGGAAGATACATTCTGACAAACCTTCACCAACTGGTTCAGAGTGATCAGATACCAGTCGTCCAGATCCTTCTCGCGGGCTTTTACCAGCTGAATTTTCTCTTCCGGATAATAGATCAACGTGCAGAGTTCTTTCTTCTCCGCTTCGCGCAGGGTATTGCCGAAAATCTCGTTCACTTTGCGTTTTACCGCACCCGAAGCATTCTTTAACACATGTTGGAAGGCTTCGTATTCACCGTGTATGTCTGTCAAGAAATGCTCCGTTCCTTTAGGCAGATTCAGGATAGCCTCCAGATTAATAATTTCCGTACTTGCATCGGCAATAGTAGGAAAACTCCGGGAAAGCAACTGCAAGTAGCGGAGATCGCCAACTATGCTTTCAGGAGTTATATTACTTTGAGCAGTCATTATATGTACTATTTTACTATTTACAATATGCTATTTATCGACTTATCGTTTATCGCTATAAATATAACGATTTATCATCTACTTATTACAAATTCCAGCCTTTAATGTTCATCGTCAGCCCAATAAAAACATCAACAGCACCTGCGCAATGATCACACGCAGAAACATACACAACGGATATACTGTAGCATAAGCGACGGAAGGATTGTCACCCGGTATCGTATCGTTGGCATAATTCAGCGCCATCGGATTCGCCATACTGCCGCACAACATACCGGATACACTGCCGAAGTCTATCTTCATAATCTTGAAAGCGACAAAGCCGACCAGGACCGTCGGGATAATTGTCAGACCGGCTCCCAAAGCTATCCAAAGCAATCCTTCCGGACGGAAGACAGTATCGAAGAAATGAGCACCGGCATCCAGACCAAGACAGGCTAGATACATGGAAAGCCCCAACGCGCGCAGCATCAGATTGGCGCTGCGGGTAGTGTAAGTGATCATGTGTATCCGTGGGCCGAAAGTTCCCAGCAGGATACCCACGATAATCGGTCCGCCTGCCAGCCCCAGCTTCACGGGAGTACTGATTCCCGGTATGGAGAACGGGATCGCTCCCAATGCCAATCCCAATACGATGCCTATAAATATGACAACAAGATTAGGTTCTTTCAGACTTTTCACTGCATTTCCCAATACTTTTTCTACATTCTGAATGGCTGCTGCTTCACCTACTACTGTCAGGCGGTCGCCCAGCTGGAGAATCAGTTCCGGAGTGGCAAGTAGTTGCACACCCGAACGGTACACACGGCTGATATTGATTCCATAATGGTTTCTTAGTCTCAATGAGCCAAGTTTCTTTCCATTCAGTTCGGGGCGGGTTACGACGATACGCTGCGAGATCAATTCGCTGTCAATTGCATTCCAGTCTATATCTTCCTTGTTCCAGTCCGTATTTTCTTCCTGTTCGCCGAAAAGTACTGTCAGAGCCAGGACATTCTTTTCCGCTGTGATCACCAACAGGCGGTCGCCTTCCTTCAATACCTTGTCGGAGGTAGGAATACTGACATGACCGTCACGCCACAAACGGGAAATCACAAATTTCGGATAACTCATCTGAGCTATATCCTTGATACTTTTATTAAAAATAGCGGGATTATGTACTTGAAACGCTGCGATAAAGGTTTTGTTGGCATCATCCTTTTCTTTAATCTCCAAGTCTTCTTTATGAACCAAGAATTTACGAATCAGCAGTACGGCAAGAATTACACCGATCACTCCCATCGGATAGGCTACCGCACACCCCAAAGCCGGAGTACTGCTCTCTATGCCCATCTGTTTAAGTGTCTGCTGCGCAGCTCCCAAGGCAGGAGTATTAGTCGTGGCTCCGCAAAGGATACCCACCATATCAGGAAGCGACACACCTGTCGCATAACTGGCAACAACAGTCAGCAAAGTACCCAACAGAACTACGGCCAACGCCAACATATTCAGCGTCACCCCTCCTTTCCGGAAAGAACTGAAGAAACCGGGCCCTACCTGAAGTCCCAGTGAATATACGAAAATAACCAGTCCGAAACTTTCTGCATAATTCAGCATCTGTGGATCAACCGAAAGCCCGAAGTGCCCGGCAAGGATACCTGCAAAAAAAACAAAAGTGACTCCCAGAGATACTCCCCAGAAATGCACTCTTCCCAGCCCCAGCCCAATCGCAGAAATCAGTGAAAGCACCCCAACTGCCTGTAAGGCAGAATGTTCGAGAAACAGATTATATAACCACTCCATGAATTAAACATACTAATAGGGCGCAAAGATAAAAACTATTTAGTCCCATTCAAAACTTTTAAGCTTCCATTTCGCGCCCTATCTCTTCTCTAAATTCTTAATATCCTGAAATCTTATATGTTATCCTTTAAATTATCTGTCTGTTATCCGCAATCTTTTTACCTGTCACCTCCACCTATCGCTTTTTACCTTTTCAACCTATTCCATGTGGTATCTTTCTACCTGTCGTTATCCGAAATCTCTCTACTTGTCATCTTTTGTGTAATCATCATTTTCTTTTCATTTGCCGGTACTTTCCATCTGCCGGCTATTATCTCACCTACCTGTATATTCTACGAAATTATTCCGACCATCCAGATAACCGCTCAACCGATTTCCACCGATGTATACATCATCCAGATAAGATACATCATTGCGACCGTAATCCATTCGAATGGAAGTCTGTGCATAATTCTCCCAGTTCCAGCGGAAATGGTATTCGAATGTCTCCACATGTCCATTAGGATATTCCACCCGAATAAAATCAACACCTGTCCGGTCCAAATAAAAGTCGAGTTCCTGACGGCAACGGTTACCGTCCACATCCCGATAAAAACTTACCCATGTACGGCTACATAAATCAGAAGAACGATTGTAGTAACCACCACCAATATTATCATCATCATAAAAACTATCGATTTCTACTTCACAAGAAGTCAGACTCAACGTTAACACAGCCATTAAAGCCAGTCCTAAGTATCTAAATGCGTTCGTTTTCATATTCCTTTATTTTTAATGGTTCCTTTATTAATCCTATCACTTATCTTTCGATATCACAAAAGTAGAGAATGAATTCTCCTTATGAAATTGAAAATTCCTACTTGTTTAGGGGAATTCACCTAATGGAAGAGGTAAATCCCCCCAACGTACTGGATACCTTACAGATTCCCAGATAGCCAAGAAGACACGCTCCCAGCCCTCTAAAACCTTAATAAACATTGAATCAAATATTCAATTATTTAATCAATGTTATAAATCAAGCCATTTAGCCCGATTTATTTGCAGATATCACAAAACTCCGTATATTTGCAATGTGTTTTTCATAGTATTAGATTTAAGGTTAACAAAAAGATTGGCTGTCTGGGATAGATAGCCTTTTTTTATGCTCTTTTTTTTAATAAACTTCTCAAGAAGCCATGGAGACAAACGTAAAATGGCAAATACTGATGTAAAAAATCTGATGACACCACAGGCTTCTATAATAATTAATAAGGTATTCGTTTTCTCCCATGAATAGTGAGAAAAAATATTCTCAAAAAAAATAATCCGTTTAACATTTGAAACATAGCAAGTTATCTCTTTCATCAAAAAACAAGTAAAAAAAATCTTGCTAAAAGATTTGCGTAGTCCAAAAGTTCCCCCTATATTTGCACCGCATTTGAGAGAGAATGCGGGTTCAAGGAAGTTTGGGTGAGTGGCTGAAACCACCAGTTTGCTAAACTGACGTACTCGTAAGGGTACCGGGGGTTCGAATCCCCCCGCTTCCGCAAAGAGCCAACTAATAAATTTATTAGTTGGTTTTTTTGTTTTTAAGCCAACCGAATTAAAGTGTTTCATATATTTGTCATATTTGAACTTATCGTAAGTCGATCTGTTATTAAAAGGAGATAATTAAATATATACATTATGACAATTGCTTTTATCCGAACATATAATAATAAGCAAAACTCCGAGGTCCAAGAAGCTGTGATCCGGGAATTTGCCGAATCTCAGAAGATAGAGATCGGGAAGTGGGCTAAAGAGGTGGGAAATAGTCCTCGTGCGAACCGCAGACTGGAAAGTATTGTCAAATCTTTAAGTCCCGGGGATGAGATACTTGTGTCCGATATATCCCGTGTGAGCCGTAAGATGATCGAGATCATCCATATCATTTTGCTTTGTATAGAGCGAAAGGTAACGCTTCGTAGCGTAAGCGACGGATATGTGTTCGAGGATAATATCGACAGTAAGACTTTGGCCTTTACCTTCGGTCTGGTCTCCGAGATCGAGCGAAAGCTGGTCTCTATCCGTACGAAGGAAGCCCTTGCCTTGATCAGAAGTAAAGGTGTGGTGCTGGGCCGTCCGAAAGGTAGTCAACAAATGGGACGCTTGGAGCCTTATAAGGAACAAATCGAGAAAGACTTGAAAGACCCGAGCTTGACTTACGCCCAGATAGCGGAGAAATACAATGTATCGCTAAGTAGCTTCAAACGCTTTCTGAAAGAGTATCTTCCCGATAAGAAAAAGAAGAAGAAGAAATAATGATTCAATGTGCCAATATGCCAATGAAATACCAGAAGTGGATAATTCAGATATTAGCATATTCGCATATTGGCACATTGAATCATTATTATTTCTCTATACGGATACGGGCGTCTACAGCGAACAAGCCTCTATCCGTAGCCACCAACGGATTTATATCCATTTCTTTTATCTCGCTGGCAAAACGCAATAAAGTAGAGAGGCGAACGATAATGTCCGCATATTGTTGCTCGTCGATGCCCTTTTGCCCACGCGTACCTTTAATGATCGGATACCCTCTCAAGGAACGAATCATTGAATAAGTCTCATCATATGATAACGGTGCCAAACCATAAGACACATCCTTCAATACCTCCACGAAGATTCCACCCAACCCGCAAAGTACCACATGGCCGAAACGATCCTCATATTTAGCTCCCAAGAATAATTCCTGTCCTTTCAACATCGGTTGTACCATGATGCCCGTAACACCCGGCAGACGCATCATACGTTCATACTCGAACAATAAATGCTCTTCTCCACGGATATTCAAGGCCACACCACCGATATCGCTCTTATGCACAGGCCCCACAACCTTGGCTACCACCGGATATTTCACCTTCTTGGCAAAAGCCAGCAACGCATCCCTATCATCCGAAGCATATTCCTCCACTAACGGGATATTAGCGGCACGCAACAATGTACGCACTTCCTCCGGATTTAAATAACCGCTACCCGGCAACCGGTCTATGATACGACGAACTTCCGGTACATCCACGCCATATAGCTGGATATCCGTGCTCATCGGTTTCGGCGTATTGATCACCCGTGAAAGGGCAGTACCCAATGTCACCTCGTCCGAGAAGTTCACATGGCCTTTCTTGACAAAGCTCTTCACCTCCGGTCCGGCCGTTACGATAGACGGTAATATCGGGAAGATCGGCTTCTTGCACTCTTCCATCTTTTTATGAAGTACCTCGTAGGTATCATAAAGTTTTACCAAACCGGGACTACCGAAGATGACCATCATCAAATCCACATTATCGAAACGATTCTCACAGAAATCGATGGCTGTAGCCAGATGTTCCGGTGTCCCCGTACCGATAATATCAATCGGATTACCGACAGCGGCACCCGGATACAGTTTGGATTTCAACTCATCAGCGATAGGGCCTTCCAAACTAGGAACATTCAAACGCCCCTTGGATAAAGCGTCCGCCAGCATTACCGCAGGCCCTCCGGCATGTGTCACGATCGCACAATTCTTCCCTTTCACGTCTTTCAAGGTAAAGATACTCGCCACGGTAGTCAATTCCTCACGGCTAAAACAACGCACGATACCCGCCTTACGGAACAAAGCCTCCACGGCAGAGTCCGAACTAGCGATAGCGCCCGTATGCGAAGAGGCAGCTCGCTTTCCCGACTCCGTACTTCCCGCCTTGATAGCGGCGATCTTGCATCCCTTACGTATCAAGGAAGACGCATGATACAACAATTTATCCGGTTGCTTGATTTGCTCGATATACAACATCTTGATCTTGGAATCCAATACCGGATCAAAGTTCCGATCCATATATTCAAGGATATCCTCTACTCCATTCTGCTTGGAGTTTCCAACCGACCAAACAGAAGAGAAACGCAGCCCTTTTGTCAGCGCCGACTCGATAATGAACAAGGCCGTACCGCCGGAGCTAGAGATGAAATCCACGCCATCGGGATGGAATTCCGGTATCGGTTGCGTAAACACGCCATGATAATTCATATTCATCAACCCGATACAGTTCGGGCCGATCAAGGAGGCTCCCGCCTCATTCACGACATCCAGCATCTGTTGCTCCAAAATACCGCCCTCGTGTGTCTCCTCGCCGAAGCCGGCCGAGATCACGATAAAAGCTTTTACCCCCTTTTGCCGGGCCAGCACTTCCATCACCTCGGGGCACGATTTACTCGGAATCGAGATGATCGCCAACTCCGTCTCCGGGATATCATGTACAGAAGGATAAGACTTGACGCCTTGCACGTCTGTCTCCTTGGCGTTTACCACACATAATTCTCCTTTATATTTTCCATCCAACAGGTTTCGCACGATACGACCGCCCGGTTTATGTACGTTGTTGGAACCTCCCACCACTACGATGCTTTGAGGATTAATCAATTCTCGGTTAATCATAACATTTTGATTAGTTAGATTCAATGAATGGGAGCAAATATAGTTTTTTTCTCCATTTATTCATTAAAACCCGGGGTATTTATTTACACTTTGCACTCTCTGTCTGCAACCAGTCACACCATGCATCCATCCCGTCTCCTTTCGTGGCGGACACCTCGAATATCTGGAGATGGTGATTTACCTTCAAGGCGTTTTCCCGAAGCACTTCCACTTTTGTATTCAGATAAGGAGCCAGATCAATCTTGTTGATTACGCAGATATCTGCCTCCTGAAAGATATGTGGGTATTTCAACGGTTTATCATCTCCCTCCGTCGTACTCACGATAACGACTTTCTTGGACTCTCCGAGATCGAACATGGCCGGACAGACCAGATTGCCGACATTCTCTATAAAAAGGATCGCTCCCTCCTTCGGATTCAGATGCTTAACGGCATGATTGACCATGTCGGCTTCCAAATGACAGCCGGTACCGGTATTTACCTGAAACACGGGAATCTCCAACGCCGCTATACGGTCGGCATCGTTTGAGGTTTGTTGATCGCCTTCTATCACATAGATCGGTCGCTTCGCTTTCAAACGGCGGATCGTCTCTTCCAGCAAGGTTGTCTTACCGGATCCGGGCGAACTCATCAAGTTCAGGCAGAACAGGTTCTTAGCCTCGAAATATCCCCGGTTTCGCTCCGCCAATAAGTTGTTACGTTGAAGTATATCTTGTTCCAGATTGATTACGATCCCTTCATCAGGATGGTGATGATGTTCATGGCCATGAGAATGCTCATGCGTATGATCGTGATGGTGATGATGCTCTCCGCATCCGCAAGTTCCGCACATAGTATTTAAGTTTTTATTTCATTAATATATCATTCCTTTTTAATAACAATCGACTTCACCCGAAGTTCCTTCCCTTTAAGGATTTTAACTAAATAGGAGCCACAATGGGGACAAGGGGAAAACAAGGCGTTCATTGGGAAAATGGTCTCACAGTCGCTACACTGTCCTTCCCCCTCAATATAATGACGGATAATCCGGGCCTTTTCCAGCTTGCTACCTTTTATGGCGCTATCCAATGCGAACGCTAAGGCCGGACAAATGTCCTATCTCTAACTCCAACTCTTCGACCACCGAGGCTCCCCGGTTATCCGCTTGTTCCTCGACCAGCTCCACGATACTACGGGCTATAGACAACTCATGCATATCTGATCTCTTTTAAAAGGGAGTCACCGAGGCGATCGTTAATTGCCCCACGGCTATCCCCCCATCGTTACAAGGTATACGAGACGGAATATAGACGGGGACCCCAGCCATGATGAACTGTCTCCTCATCGACTCCGTCAATAATTTATTCTGGAAACATCCTCCCGAGATAACCACTTGTGTCGCTTTCGTCCGTTTAATCAACAAGCGGGCTTTCTGCACAAACAAGGAAGCCAATGTCGTATGGAAACGGGCGGATATCAAGCTCACCGGGACCTCGTTCGTCTTATCATGCAATAATGCCTCAAACAAAGAATAAAAAGAGATTTCCTCTCCCTCCGCCGAGACTGGATACGCATAAGCGTTCCTCTCTCCCATCGCCGCCTGCTCCAATAAGACCGGAGCCTCCGCTTGGTGGCTGGAGACATCGCAAATCCCCAATAAAGAAGCTACCGCATCAAACAGCAGGCCAGCGCGGGATGTATAGGGTGTATTCACACCTTTCTCCATCATTCGTTCAAGCATAGCGATCCTTTCCGTGCCTATGCGTTCCACGAAATCGGCCGGATAAGGAATACCCGACGGTTCGTCCTTGAAATAATGCCACAAATAGGCGACAACCATTCGCCATGGCTCCTCAGCCGCCTTGTCGCCTCCCGGTAACGGGACATACTCAAAATGGGAAAGGCGACGGTATTTCGCTCGGTCACAAAAGAAGAACTCGCCTCCCCAAACCTTACCATCATCACCCAGACCTGTCCCATCCATCACGATAGCGAGAACCGGCTCATTCAATCCATGCTCCAACATACAAGCAGCGGCATGGGCATGATGATGTTGTACCTTTAATAAAGGTAAGGAAAGAGATTTCGAGATACGTTCCGCCTCTTGGCTGGAAAGATAATCCGGATGCAGGTCACAAACCAATCGCTGGGGATTGAAACGAAACAAATGACGAAACCGCTCCATAGATTCCGTATAGAACCGGAAAGTCTCCCAGTTCTTTAAGTCGCCAATATATTGACTTTGCAGGATCGTCTCTCCTTTCCCCAAAGCGAACGTGTTCACTTTCTCCGCACCGAAAGCCATGATCCCCTCCACATTTGTATCCGTGAAAAAGGGTTCCGGCACATAGCCCCGGGAACGACGGATCAAGCAAGGTTGTCCTCCGCAGACCTGCAATACAGAATCATCTACCCGGTTATGGATCGGGCGATTATGATGCAAGAGGATCGCTACCTTTCCCGCTAATTGCGCCTCCGCATCCTCCGGGGTGATCGCTATCGGCAAATCGCTTAGATTCCCGCTGGTCATTACCAACGCAGGTATCCCTGTACGAGCAAACCAATCGTAATGAATCGGCATATAAGACAACATACATCCTAGCGTATGCATGCCCGGATTGATTCCGGAAGCTAACCGGCTCCGTTGCCTCAGCAGTACGATCGGACGGCGCCAAGAAACTAAGCATCGCTCCTCCATCGGCTCCGTTACTGTATAGACTTGCAGATGTTCCAGATCACGGAACATAACAGCGAATGGTTTGGTATCCCGCTGCTTTATCTCTCGCAGACGGGCAACCGCTCTCTCGTTCGAGGCATCACAAATCAAATGATAGCCTCCGATTCCTTTAGCCGCAATAACCTCTCCACCAAGCAATAGACGAGAGGTAAGTTTCAATAAGGTCTCATAATCGATATAAGTCTCCTCGTTATAAGTCGCGTAATAAGTCGGGCCACAATGATTGCAAGCGACCGGTTGGGCATGGAAACGGCGATCGATAACATTCGTATATTCTTTCTCACAATCGGGACACATAAGGAAACCGCCCATCGTTGTCTGCGAACGGTCGTAAGGAAGGTCCCGGATAATAGAGAAACGAGGGCCACAATGCGTACAATTAATAAAAGGATATCCGATTCGATGGGGTTGCGTAGTCCGGTCTCGCATACAATCCGCACAAACAGCGATATCCGGGGAGACCTGCGTGATCTCATCCGATTCTGAATGGCTGGGCGTAATCGTAAAATCGTCAAAATCATCTTCATCCATTTCCGTAGATGTATAGGAGATCCGATGGATATAAGCGACACGAGGATGCTCGGTCCGTATACGACTTATCAGCAAATCCCGATCATCCGGAGTAGCGGCAACCAATATACGTACTCCATTATTCATATTCTCCACACAACCTTTCATCCCCAGATCTTTAGCGATCCGGTAGATAAAAGGGCGAAAACCAACCCCTTGAACCAAGCCTTGAATAATCAACGCATATACTTTATTCTTCGCCATAGCACAAATATAGGAATAAATGTCTAATCAGACACGAATCGACTATCGTATTTACTAAAGAGATATTATCTATCATCTTATAAATAATATTTATCAATTTTATCTTTCCCTCTTAAACATATTAAGTATCTTTGAGGTTATTAAATAAATTGAAACGATATGTGTTTAGCGGTACCCGGAAAGATTATCTCAATCGATCGAAGCATCCCCGAAATGACCATGGCTAAAGTTGATTTCGGAGGCATCCTAAAGAATATATGTATTGAATGGGTGGATGTGAAACAGGGGGATTATATCCTCGCTCACGCAGGGATCGCTATATCTGTTGTAGATGAGAAAGAAGCGGAGGAAACACTGAAAGACCTTAAAGAATTACAAAAGTGCGTTTCGTAGACGAATATAGAAGCAACGAGAAGGTACAAACTCTTCTGGAGGCCATCCGCAAAAAGGTGACACGACCTTGGTATATCATGGAGATTTGTGGCGGGCAAACACATGCTATCGCCCGTTATCGGCTGGAAGAGATGTTGCCGCCGGATATTCAACTGCTCCATGGGCCGGGCTGCCCGGTCTGTGTAACACCGGTCGAGACAATCGACTACGCCTTGAAGTTGGCGACACAGCCGAATGTGATCTTAGCCTCTTTCGGGGATATGATGCGAGTTCCGGGAAGTAAGGAGGATTTATTGAGCGTAAAAGCGAGAGGAGCGGATATCCGTATGCTATATACGCCCTTGGATGCCCTATCACTGGCCGAGGAGAACCCGGATAAGGAAATCGTATTCTTCGCGATTGGTTTTGAGACAACCGCACCTGTCCACCTCATGGCTTTGAAAGAGGCCATACGCCGAGGACTTCCGAACTTTTCCATATTGACTTCCCTATTCACGGTACCACCCGCTATCGAGGCTATCTTATCCGATCCGGAAAGTAAAGTAGACGGTTTCCTGACAGCCGGACATGTCTGCGTCATCACAGGCAACAGGGCCTATCACCGATTAACCGCCCGATATAAAATCCCGATGGTCGTCACCGGATTCGAGCCGGTAGATCTATTATATGGTATCTACCGCTGTGTCTCCCAGTTGGAAGCCGGAAGTTATGAGGTAGAGAACGCTTACAAACGGGCCGTCCCCGAACAAGGGAATGCCGCCGCCCGCCAACTTATGGACGAGATGCTGGAACCTTGCGACCAAGACTGGCGGGGCATCGGAATCATCCCCTCCAGCGGGCTTCAACTTCGGTCCGAATATAAAAGATATTCCTCCCGAATGAGATTTCAATTGTGTCCGGAAGAAAACCAGATCGCATCCGAATGCATCGCCGGTCTGATTATGAGAGGTTTGAGACAACCCTCGGACTGTCCCCATTTCGGGAAGGCCTGCCATCCCACCCATCCGCTGGGAGCCCCGATGGTCTCCTCGGAAGGGGTTTGTGCCGCTTATTATAGATATAAATAGAAAGATATGAATATACACTTGAATTGCCCGATTCCTTTTACCGACTCAGACCGTGTGTTACTAGCGCACGGAGGGGGAGGACGCATGACACACCAACTGATCAGCCAAGTATTTTATCCGGCTTTCCGGAACCCATTATTGGAGCAGGATCATGACGGATGCGTGTTCCCTATGGAAGAAGGGCGACTGGCCTACTCTACCGACTCCTTCGTGGTAGACCCGATCTTTTTCCCCGGAGGAGATATCGGTGATCTGGCGATCAATGGGACCGTTAACGATTTGGCTTGTTGTGGTGCCCGTCCTTTGTATCTGACCGCCGGGTTTATACTGGAAGAGGGCTTGCCTCTAGCAGATCTTCAGCGTATCGTACAATCCATGAAACGTGCGGCGGAGCGTGCCGGCGTACAGATCGTAGCAGGAGACACAAAAGTGGTGGAACGGGGCAAATGCGATAAATTGTTTATCAACACCAGTGGGATCGGGATCGTCCCTCCGGGCATACGAATCGCCCCAGACCAAGCGACTCCCGGCGATGTCGTCATTTGTAGCGGCCCGATTGGTCTACATGGTATCACGATCCTTTCCGCACGGGAAAGCTTGGGATTCGAGACGGATCTAAAAAGTGATACCGCTTCGCTAAACATTATGATTTCTGAGCTGTTACATACTATAGGAGAGGTACATGTCTTACGTGACCCCACCCGAGGTGGCGTAAGCGGAACCCTCAACGAGATCGCCCAAGACGCTGGTGTGGATATCCTGCTGGACGAAGACGCCCTGCCTATTCCGGAAGCGGTACGTGCCGCATCCGAGATGCTAGGATTAGACCCACTCTATATAGCGAACGAAGGATTGGTTCTTGTGATCCTGCCGGAAAGCCTTGCGGAACAAGCGTTACCCCTTATGAGACGTTTTGAGGAGGGCAGGCAAGCGACCGTTATCGGCCGTATCACCAAGCAAAGCGGAGAGCAAGCCCGGGTCAAGATGAAGACATTATACGGTAACTACCGGATCATCGATATGCTAAGCGGGGAGCAACTCCCCCGTATTTGTTAGAATACTTAATTGCTGAGATATGGAAAATAAAAGACCGTCCGTTTACGAAGAGTGCCGTCAGAAAGGCATCTCCCGCCGGGACTTCCTGAAGTTCTGTACCACCATGGCCGCCCTGATGGGATTGGAGGCTTCGGGAGTGGCACAGGTAGTAAATGCCTTGGAGACGAAACCCCGCCTTCCGATCATCTGGCTACACCTACAGGAATGTACCTGTTGTACCGAATCGTTTATCCGTGCCGCCCACCCGATCGTGGCGACCTTGTTGTTAGACAAGATTTCCCTAGACTATACCGAGACGCTGATGGCCGCCGCCGGCGAACAGGCCGAGGCCGCTAAGGAAGAGACCATGAAAAAATATTACGGCAATTATCTGCTGATGATCGAGGGATCGTTACCTACAAAAGATGAGGCTTATTGTTGCGTAGGCGGCAAGAGTGCCTTGCAGATCACCGAAGAGGCCGCCGCAGGAGCTAAAGCGATCATCGCTTGGGGCAACTGCGCTTCCGCCGGTTGCGTGCAAGCGGCGAACCCGAATCCTACCGGCGCTAAAGGTATCCATAAAGTCATCAAAGGTAAACCTATTATTAATGTACAAGGCTGTCCTCCGATCGCCGACGTGATGGCGGGTGTCATTATCTATATGTTGACCTTCGATCGTATGCCACAATTGGATGGATTGGGCCGTCCGAAGATGTTCTACTCACGCCGGGTACATGATACGTGCTACCGCCGTGCGAATTTCGACGCCGGTTTGTTCGTGGAGAGCTTCGACGATGAGAACGCCAAGCATGGCTACTGCC
>OGGP01000741.1_pt1 | contig 17588 bp, 20 predicted proteins | sample 1571261 | NCBI WGS metagenome assembly OGGP01 (sample SAMEA2581968, study PRJEB24529) | metagenome | biome: Human gut stool | place: China | collected 2011
ATTTTCCAATTTTCATATCTGTTCCCTTTTTTTCATTCCAAGTTAACAGATTCTTAAAGTTTGTATCCCTTTTTGAACAGCAAAAGATATATCATTTTTTATAATACCATACATTGTATAATAAACTCCACTTCCTGGTACTAATGGAATAAATCCTCCTATTAAAAAAACTATTGCTGGAGCTCTTTCTTTTCTTGCCATTAATTCTGAATAAAGAGTCATTGCAAAAGAGGCAAGTAAAAAAGATGTTGCTTCTGATAAATTAAATTTTATAGCTAATAGGTACACAAACCATCCTATTCCTCCACTTAATCCAGCAAAAAAAAGTTTTTTCCCTTCTAAACCAAATAATATTCCAAATCCAGTAGTTGCTATAAATGAAGCAACTATTTGAATAATCATCTTTCATCCTCCATAGAATTTATATAAATATTGAAAGTACAACTCCTGAACCTGAAGCTAAAGCAATACCTACAGATACTGCTTCTATTCCTCTTGATAAACCAGAAACAAAATCTCCTGAAACAATATCTCTTATAGAGTTAGTAAAAGATATTCCTGGGACTAAAAGCATTAAAGTAGAAATAATTGAAATTGAAAAATTAGAGATAAATCCTATTTTAAAAAATATTATTGATACTATTGCTGTTACCATTCCACCTATAAAATTTGTAAAGAAAGAATTTAAGTGTAAATGTGCTGTAAATTTATCTATAATAGTTAAAAATATAGCTGACATACTAGCTACAATACTATCACAGTATTCTCCTTTAAACAATATAGCAAAGGCTCCTCCTACAAGGATATTCCCCAATAATTTTTTTAAAAATGTAAGTTTATTACTTTCTTCTATCTCTTTTAATTTTAATTCTATCTCTTTTATAGAGTATTTTTCTAAACTTCTAGCAATATAATTTAATTCATGAACTTTTTCTAAATTTAAAGTTCTATTTGCTATTCTTTCTATTTTTGAATATTTATTTCCATTAGGATATTCCATTGACGTTATAATAGTATTTAAAGTAGCAAAACTATTTCCTTTTATCCCATAATGAGCAAAAGTCCTCTTTATTGTTTCTTCAACTCTATAAGTTTCAGCTCCATTTTGAAGTAATAATCTTCCCAAACCACATGCAATCTCTATTATACTTTCATCATTTAATATCTTTTCCCTAAAATCTTTCATATTTTTAATCTATTACCTTTTCAAGAATTGTTATTCTCTTTTCTGAAGTATTTAATCTTGCCTTTGCTCCCAATGGCAAAGTAAGCATAGGTTCGCTATGTCCAGATTCAAAATTATATACTACTGGCTTATCTATTCCTAAGAAATAATCTTTAAAAACATCTAATAGAGGCATATCTTCTTCAGATGCTGGTGGACAATTTTTGAAATCTCCTAAAATTACTCCACTGATTTTTTCAAATACTTTAAATTTCTTCAGTTGATTTAACATTCTATCTATCTTATAAGTCGGTTCTCCAACCTCTTCTAAAAATAGTATTTTTCCTTCATATTCTAAATCATATTCTGTTCCTAAAGTAGCTATAAGAGTTGCTAAATTTCCTCCAACTATCTCTCCAGTAGCTTCTCCTTCACATAAAATTCCTAACTCTTTAGAGAAGTTTTTCAGTTCATAATTTTCATGTTCAATCATTAAAACATCTACAAAATTTTCATATGTATCTAAATTATATTCTCCAGAAAAATTACTTACTGCCATAGGTCCATGAAAAGTTATTAACCCAGTTTTTCTTTGAATTGCCATATGCAATGTTGTAATATCACTATATCCAATAAAAATTTTAGGATTATTTTTTATAATTTCAAAATCAACTAACTCTATTAATCTATTGCAACCATACCCCCCTCTCATACATATAATTGCATCTATCTCTGAATTAGCAAAAAAATCATTGATATCTCTTGCTCTTAATTCATCTGTTCCTGCATAGGAAAACCATTTGCTTTTTGTACTCTCTCCTAAAACTACTTTAAAACCCATATCTTCTAAATTCTTTTTTGCACTCTCTAAATTCTCTAGTGATGTACAACTTGCAGGAGCTATCATTCCAAGTGTTGCACCTTTTCTCAATCTTTTTCCTATCATAACAAAGCCCTCCATTATTATAATATTCAGAATAAAAGGCTGACAATAGAGTCTTTTATATCTAAGCCAACCTTTTTCTTCTCTTATTTAATCATTCCATTTAAAAGTTTTTCCATCTCTGCTCTTAATTGTTGACGTGTTCCATTCCAATGATTTACAACAATTGCAAAGGCTATTTTTTTACCATCTTTATCTATATATCCTGCATAAGATTGAACTCCACTCATACTTCCACTTTTAATTTTGGCATTTCCTGATAATGGAGTTTCTACTAAAAATTTAGCTACAGTTCCCTCTTTTCCTGCTATTGGTAAAAGATCAGCAAATCCTTTATTTGTTTTATCCATATACATCAAAACTTCTGTTAAAAATTTTGTTGATAATCTATCTGCACAAGAAAGTCCACTTCCGTCATACATTACAAGAGAATCTATATTAATGCCTTTATTTTTCCAAAATTCAATAATATCTACTTCTTTTAACTTTAGTATCTCAAATATATGTTCTGCATAATGATTATCACTTCTTGTCAATAAAACTTTTAATATCTCTGATAATGGCACTGATTGTGTAACTGCTAAAATCTCTCCATTCTTCAATTTTTTATTACTAACTCTTGAAGTAACCACTTTACCTGATACTTTTATCCCATCTTTTGTTAAGTTTTCCTTTAAATATTCACCTAAAAACATTGCTGGATCTGGAATATCACTATCTATTTCAACAGTTTTATTTTTAGGCATAACCCCTCTCAATATTCTATTATTATCAAATGGTACACCTCTTACATAAATATCCTTTTCTCCATTTTCTGAAATTGTTACTTTATTATCAAAAGTTAATCCTTTTATATTAGGTACAACTTTTTCAACTATAACTTTTTCATTATCTGATTTTAAATATATTGTATATAGGTTATCAAAAATACTTATTCCATTTGTAATAGGTGCATAATCAGTTCCCATATCTTCCCATAGCCATTTTCCTGATATTCCCTCATAGCCAAACATATCATCTAAAACAACTATATCACCTTTTACCTCTTTTATTCCAGCTTTTTTTACTGCTAAAATCCATTCTTTTAAAAACTCATCTTGTTTTCTATCTATTCCATTAGAACCTAAAGTTGGATCTCCACTACCTTGAATAAAAATATCTCCATTTAATACCCCTTTATCTGATATTTTTCCTTGATAAAGTAGTTTTGTTTCTAATTTAAAATCCTCTCCTAGTACTTCATAAGCTGTTGCTGAAGTTACTATCTTCATTACAGAGGCAGGAATCAAAGGAACTTTTCCTTTGTAGTTAGCTATATTTTTTCCCCTATTCAGATCAATAGCATAAAAACTAAAATTTCCATACTCCAATATATCTGCTTGTACAAATTCTTTTACAGGTTTTGGTTGTCTTCTTTCTTCTTCTATTGTTGAAATATTACTACATCCATTTAAAATAAATGCTGCTGCTATAGTTGATATAAGAACTTTTTTTACCATATTCCCCTCACTTAGTTATTCTATCCAAAAACAATATTAGAAATCCATACTGCTGTTAATAATCCTGCTAAGTCAGCAAGTAATCCAGCAGCAATTGCATGTCTTGTTTTTCTTATACTTACTGCTCCAAAATATACTGCTAATACATAGAATGTTGTCTCTGTTGATCCACTCATTGTAGATGCCATTCTTCCTATCAATGAATCTGCTCCATGTGTTTTCATTAGATCTACTAATATTCCATTTGCTCCTCCACCTGATAATGGTCTCATTATTGCCAATGGTAATACCTCTCCTGGCATTCCTATTTTTGATAATACTGGGTCTAATATTTTTACCATCCAATCTATACTTCCTGAAGCTCTAAATATTCCTATTGCAACTAGCATTGCAACTAAAAATGGTATTATTCTTACTGCTGTTGTGAATCCTTCCTTTGCTCCTTCACAAAATACTTCATAAACTTTTACTTTTTTTATTACTCCTGTTAGTACTATTCCTAATATCATCACTGGTATTGCATATAAAGATATTAAATTCATTATTCCTGTAAATGTCATAATTTTTTCCCCCTCTTACTATTTAGTTTCCTCTTTTGTTGTTGTAACTTTTTCTCTCTTATATTTTGGAAGTTTCTCTAATACTTTACATGCTATTATTGCTACTGTTGTTGATACTGCAGTTGCTATTATTGTAGGTCCTATTACATCTGCTGGATTAGCTGCTCCTGCTGCTGATCTATATGCTATTATACTTGATGAGATCAGTGTTACTGAAGATGTATTAATTGCTAAAAATGTTACCATTGCATTTGAAGCTTCCTCTTTATTTTCATTCAGATCTTGTAACTCTTGCATAGCTTTTATTCCTAATGGTGTTGCTGCATTTCCTAGTCCAAAGAAGTTTGCTGCCATATTTGCAACTATACTTCCCATTGCTGGGTGATCTGCTGGTACTTCTGGAAATAATCTCACCATTATAGGTTTCATTAATAATCCCATACCTTTTACTATTCCAGCTTCTTCAGCAATCTTCATTAACCCTAACCACAATGCCATTACTCCAATTAATCCCAATGATAGTTCAACTGCTGTTTCTGCCCATTCAATAGCTGCTGTTGAAACTGCTTCTATGTTACCAGTTAAAACTCCAACCACTATACCTATAACTATCATTCCGCACCAAATAAAGTTTATCATATATTGTCCCCCTTAAAAATAAATATTTCTATAATTCATTATATAACTCACTATTTTAAAAAATGAAAATATTTTTTTTATATATGGTTTATATGTTTCTAATATATAAAAAAATTATTATTTATTTTTTTTATATAATCTAGCTATATAATTAATTATCAATAAAATAAAAAAAATCACAGTCTGGATTTCAAACTGTGATAACCTTGTATAAAAGTATATTTTAAGTCACAGATAGCACTCCATTGAAATTTTCAATGACAGTAGTATAAATATTTTCCATACTACCAACAAAAAGATTTAGCACTCTTTTCATTTCGGCAAAATTCCCTTTCAAAATAGATCTACATCAGCTAAACTCCCTATTCTTACTAATGTTTTTTGCGCCTCTATCATCATATATTTTGTATGTCCGATTATACTTTACTAAATATAAAAAGTAAAATATAATAATTATATTATTTTCATTATTTAAAAACATTTCTTTGAACTAATTTCTTTTTCTGTATATTAATAATTTTATTAGTTTTTTATCTGTATTTTTTTCTCTTTTAAAACAACTAGATAAAATTATTATTCAAAAAATAAAAACTACATTTGCTATCTTTGAACATTAGATTTCAAATGTAGTTTTATTTTTATTTTAATTTTTCTTGAACTTTTTTACTAGGGATAAATTTAACAGTTTTCTTTGGATAGATCTCCATTCTCTCTCTAGTTGCTGGATTACTTATAACTCTAGGTTTTCTCTCTAAAATTGAGAAACTTCCAACATTAAGGAATTTTACTGTCTCTCCCTTTTCTAATAATTCAGTTATAGTTTCTAAAAGAACTTCAACATCTTTGCTTGCTTCTTGTTTATACATCTTTTTCTCTGATAATTTAGAATATAAATTTATAAAACTTTTCTTATCCATTATTCATCTACCGTTGCCAAAAATCTATAAAAATATAGAAATTTGTTTATTTCCTTCTTCACAGAATCCGATTTTGCCGTAGCTACTTTCCTTTGATATAACTCTCCAAAGGCTTAAATTCGGATACAACGAATCCTACACATTAGCATTTTCTTATTTGTGAAATTATGCTAATTTATACATAGATAAATTTAGTGAAGCATTATAATCTCTATCAATCACCGCTCCACAATGTGGACATCTATAAATTCTATCTTTTAGTTTTAAATCTCTTTTTATAAAGCCACATTGACTACAAGTTTTTGATGATGGATAAAATCTATCTGCTACTACTAATTCAATTCCATTTATTTCTGATTTATATGTTAGATACTGTCTAAACTTATTAAAACATTGTTTTCTTACTGAATCAGACAGATGTTTATTTTTCATCATTCCAATAACATTCAAATCTTCTATTACAACTCTGTATGGTTTGGCTTTCACTATACTTGTTGTAACTTGATGAAGATAGTTATTTTTAATATTAGCTAATTTTCTATGTATTAGTTTTGTTGTATTCTCTAATTTCTCTATATTTTTAGTTTTTATAAATTGACAACGTCCACCTCCCTCTTTTTTTAGTTTATTCATCTCATATTTTCTACTAATTTGTCTTTGTTTTTGCTTTAATCTTTTCTCTAAGTTTTTAACTTTTTTAGTTTTATTAATATTTTTAAAAACTTTTCCATCTGAACAAATAGCTAAATCTTTTAATCCTAAATCTATTCCCAATGAAATATCTGTTAATTCTTCCTGAGATTTATTGACTTCTACTCCTACAGATAGATACCAATACTTATTATCATAAGTAATTCTAGGATTGCTATATTTAACATCCCTTGGTATTTGTTCATTTGTTTTTATCCAACCTACTTTTTCAATTAATACTTTTTTCTCTTTAACTTTTAATTTAATAGGGTCATTGTAAAAACTAGGTTTACTTTTCTTTCTACTTTTAAATTTTGGTTTCTTAGCTAAACTTTTAAAAAATCTTTCATAAGCATTACAAGCGTCTTTTACAGCTTGTTTAGTAACATTATTTGATACTTCATTTAACCAATTTAGTTCATATTTTTTTAGTTGAGTTAATTCTTTTCTTATGGCTCCATCACTAATAAATTTCCCACCATTTCTATAATTCTCTTCTTGCTTAGCAATAGTATAGTTATAGATAAATCTAGCAGTTCCAACAGATTGCCATAATTTTTGTTCTTGCTCTTTAGTTGGATAAATTCTAACTTTCTTCGCAAGTGTCATCTTCCATTAACTCCTTAATCATTTTTTAGCTTAATTTAGTATTTACATAATAATTATATATTCTTTAGATATTATTATATAAATTTATATGTTTTTAATAACAGTTCTTACCCTCTACTTCATTAGCTACAACTTCATGATTAATAATTGCTAAAAGCTCTTTTCCTGGCTTAAATTTTAATTTTGTTCCTGCTGGGATTTTAGTAAGTTTTTTTGTTCTTAGTTCAACAATATCTCTTTCTCTAACCTCTTTTATTGCAAAACTTCCCCAACCTTTTATTTTAACTTTTTCATCCTCTTCTAGTGCAGCAAACATTGTTTTCCAGAATAGATCTACTTTTTCTTTAGCTTCCTTAACTGAATTTAGTCCTCTCTTTTCCATATAATATTTCAAAAATTCTTTTTCTCCCATTTTAATCTCCCTTATTTTAAATTAGTTACTTCCCTTATTTTAAATTAGTTACTTCCCTTATTTTAAATTAGTTACTTCCCTTAGTTTATTATTCTTTAAAATGATAGTTTTTTATTTTTTTATCATTCTATTTGATAGTTTATTTTAACTTTTAAAACCTGTTCTGTCAATAAAAAATATCTTTTATTTCCATTTATAAACGAATATTATTTTTTATTTTAGTATTGATGGAGTATCTAAACTATAAACTATCTAGATATTCTTTTAATATATCAATGTTATCTTCTATCTCCTCTTTTAAAAGTTCTGCAAATTTCTCTCCATGAGGTGTTAATTCCATCTCTCTATTACTAATTAACTCTATTTTCAACTCTTCACTTTGATTGTTCAAAGGAAAAATATAGATTTTTTCATTTTTTGATACCTTTTTATTATATTCTAAAACTTTATTTAATATCATAGTTGGACAAGCTACTGCTGCTAAATTTGCTGAACATAGAGCAATTTGAGTATCATAATCTCCAGTATAATAGAGATTATTTAGCTCTATTCCACTTTTTTCTGTATAATAATTTACAAGTTCATTTAAAGTACTTCCCTCAAAATTTCCTACAAATGGAATATCTTTTAGTTGTGAAAAATCTAATCCTTTTCTCATATTTTTTATAATTGTTTCATCTAATGAAAAATATTTTTCTACCATTTTTGCTGAAAGTAAGATATGTAGTTTATCATTCCCCAATGCCATTGTTCTAAATTGTGGATTTGTATGTGTATTAACCCCTACAAACATATCTATACTCCCCTTTAAAAGCATCTGCTCTAGCTCTCTTGTTTCATGTCTAACAAAAGATATTATCACATTGGGATATAGTTTATGATAAATTGGAAGAAGTTTTGGTAAAAGTATATTTATTCTTGTAGCATTTATACCTATTACCAGTTTTTCTATCTTATTTTCCTTTATATTTTCAAGTTGCATCTTTAATTTTTCCTCTAAATTCTCCATCTCTTTAGCAACTTTTAACATTGTTTTTCCCTCTTGGGTTAAAGATAATCGGGGTCTTCTTTTAAACAGAACAACACCATATTCGTCTTCTAGACGTTTTATATGATCACTTACACACTGCTGAGTAACAAAAGAACGAGCTGCTGCTTTACTTATACTCATCTCTTCTGCTACAACTAAAAACATTTTCAAACTCGGTGTCATCCATATACCTCCTATATTAGACTTACTATTATAATATATCATAAAGATCTTTCTTATACAAGTTTATACTTGTAATAACATATATAAAAAACTGTTTTACTTTTTTACAATATTCTAATATAATACATTTATACAGAAGAAAGAGAAAAAATAAAAACATAATCCTCTACTTAAAAAACTTTTTTCAGTACATATTTAATTTATATGTTTCAATTTGAAATGATCTTGGAGGAGTATTATGAACAACAAAACTATGGAAGAAAGCAATCTTAATATCATTGAAAACATTACTAAAAAAATAATGAAAGATGAAGTTGATTTCAAAGTTGATAAAAATTTAGAAAATAACGATTTAACTAATTTAGATATAATTGAAAAATTTTGTGATAATAGTAAATTATCAAAATAATTACTTAGCCTCAAAAACGTTTTAATTTCATATAAGAGAAAGCCTGTGTCCCTAAACGCAGGTTTTTTCTTTCTTTCTTGACAAATTCTATTCAAATATTTTATAATATTTTTAGATCTCTTTGCACTGCACAATATTCTTTAATTAGAATAAATATCTACAGTACAATCTGACAGGAGATAGATTTAAAATCTATTCCGGGCTGTATACAGCAACAGATGAATTTTGAATTTCAAACATCTGTGGGACAGAAAAAGTTCCATAGATGTTTTTTTTATAAAATATTAGAGGAGGAAAAAATGAAAAATTCTTCAAATGAACAAATCGCTATGAGAGTTTCTGCTGTTTCTATTATATGGAATATAATTCTCTCTTTCTTTAAACTTTTTGCTGGGATCTTTGCCCATTCTGGAGCTATGATATCAGATGCTATTCACTCAGCTTCTGATGTTTTAAGTACCTTTATTGTTATTATAGGTGTAAAAATAGCCAACAGGGAGTCTGATGATTCTCACCCTTATGGACATGAGAGAATGGAGTGTGTAGCTGCTATCATATTAGCTGTTATACTGTTCATTACAGGGCTTGGTATAGGCTATAAAGGGATTCTTATTATCATGGGAGGAGATTATAGCCACCTTACTGTCCCTGGGCTTCTTGCACTAATTGCTGCTGTTATATCTATCCTTGTTAAAGAGGGAATGTTTTGGTATACAAGAGCTGCTGCAAAAAAAATTGATTCTGGAGCTTTAATGGCTGATGCTTGGCACCACCGTTCAGATGCTCTATCATCTGTGGGAAGTTTTGCTGGTATTCTTGGAGCTAGAATGGGATACCCTATACTTGATCCTATTGCCAGTGTTATTATCTGTGGATTTATCTTAAAAGCAGCCTTTGAAATTTTTATGGACTCTATAAATAAAATGACTGATGCTGCTTGTGATGAAGAAGTTATAAAGGAGATTAAAAATATAATTTTAAACCAAAAAGGAGTTATAAAAATCGATCAACTAAAAACAAGACTTTTTGGAGATAAGATATATGTAGATGTTGAGATTCAAGTAAATGGAGATATCTCTTTAAGAGAGGCTCATGATATTGCTCACAATGTTCATGACTCTATTGAAGAGCATTTCCCTAAAGTTAAACACTGCATGGTTCATGTAAACCCTGAAGAAAATTAAAAAGATGGGAAACTCAATTAACGAGTTTCCCATAAGCTTTTTTTGGCATTTTCAGACAATTTAAATCTTACATCTTTTCTTGGATATATTATTTTTGGCTCTTTAGTAACTGGATCAGCTATTCTTCTAGGTTTTTTATCTAGAATTTCAAAAGTTCCTCTATTCATAAATTTTACCTTATTATCTTTAATTACAGCCTCTGATATTGTTTCTAAAAAACACTCAATCTCTTTTATAGCCTCATTTACTGATATCTTTTCATCAAAATTTTTTTGATATAATTTTCCAAATCCTCTTTTATTCATCTATATCCCTCTTTCCGTTTATTTTATCTCTAAATTTTAACCCTGTTTTAAATTTTAATTTTTTCTTAGATTCAGTATAAGAAAGTCCACCTTTTGGAGATACTACCTTTCTAGCAGCTACATTTTTCACTTCAAAAACTCCCCAATCTTTAAACTTTAACTCTCCTTCTAACTCTAAAGCCTCAAAAAAAGTGTCCCAAAAAATATCCATTCTCTTTTTAGCATCATTTAAATTTTTTAGTCCTCTCTTCTCTTTATAGAGTTTTAAAAATTCTATCTCTTTCATATTAGTCACCTCTCTAATTTCTTAAATACATTGTTCTAAAAGAATTTCCTTTTTCTTTTTTTATTTTTAAAATTTTTTTATTTTTGCTTTTTTGTGTTCTTTACCTTATAATATAATACAGAGAAATTCAATATTTTTTTATCCAAGGAGGAGTTTTTTGTGTCTTTTAACTTGTTAATTATTTTACTTATATTTACTTTATTTTTAAGTCTAGCTTTTTATTTTATTCTTACTAAAGCTACAATAAAACTTTATATAAAAGATAGATCACTAATAATAGCCCCTGATTCTTTAATTCACTGGTTTGACAAAAATCCTCTTAGAAATATAAAAATATTTTATCTTATACTTGATATTATCTGTACTACTTTGACCTTATTTTTGATATTTACACTTTATTTTGAATAGAATGGAGGAGAAGATGAATATTTCTCTATTAGATATAAAAGATCATGTTAAAAAATATGCTGGAGCTATATCTAGCCTTGTAAACGTTGATGTAGGTGTTGTGGATAAAAATATGGTAAGAGTTACTGGAACAGGGTTATACAAGAATATAGAGGGTGTATCAGCCTTAGGAAGTGTGTATAAAAATACTCTTTTAACTGGAAAAACCAATATTATTGAGAATCCCCGTTACCATGCTCTATGTAGTGAGTGTTTAGATAAAAATAGATGTTGTGAAAAGCTTGAAATTGCAACTCCTATATATTGCAATGAAGAGATTGTTGGAGTTATTGGACTTGTTTGCTTTAACGATGAGCAAAAGGAAAAGATTCTCAAGGATATTGATGCTTACCTGAATTTAACAAAACAGATTGCTGAATTTATTGGAATTAAATTTTATGAATATCAAGAAAATCTGATGCAAAAAGATAGAGAGCTAACTTTAAATACTATTATTGATAATATGAGTAAAGGGGTAATAATCAGTGATTGCCACAATAAAATTACAAGGATAAATAGTATAGCTTCTAGAAAATTAAAGATAAATTCAAATATCTTAGGAGAATCTATGAAACTTATTAGCCAGAATGATTCCCTAATGAACGAAGAGATTTTCACTCTTAAAATTAATAATAATGAATATAACGTTGCTGGAAAAATCATCCCTCTAAAATCCTTTAATAAGGTAAAAAGTAATGCTTTTATCTTTGAAGATGTAAAAAAGATAAGTAAAAATATAGTTGAATTTACTGGAAATAACAATATTATCACCCTTGATAGTATAATAGGATGCTCCAATGCTACTAAAACTTTAAAAGAGGATATTAAAAAGATTGCTACTACCAATTCAACTGTATTGATTACTGGAGAGAGTGGAACTGGAAAAGAGTTAGTTGCTCGTTCTCTTCACTCTCAAGGGGATAGAAGAGATAAACCTTTTGTTGTTATCAACTGTTCAGCTATTCCTGATACTCTATTGGAGAGTGAACTTTTTGGATATGTAAAGGGGGCTTTTACTGGAGCTAATCAAAATGGACGTATAGGAAAATTTGAACTTGCTAACAGTGGAGTTATCTTCCTTGATGAGATAGGGGATATGCCTCTATATTTACAAGCAAAAATTCTAAGAGTTATACAGGAGAAAAAAATAGAGAGAATTGGTTCTAATAAAAGTATAGATTTAGATATTAAAATAATTGCTGCAACTAATGTTAACTTAGAAAAAAAAATAACAGAGCAGAAATTTAGAAGAGATTTATATTATAGGTTAAATGTAATCCCAATCAAACTTTTACCATTGAGAGAGAGAAAAGAGGATATTATCCCAATAGTTAATAATTTGATAAAGAAATATAATGTTCTTTCATCTAAATATGTCCACTCTTTTGATGAAAATGTAAAAACTGCTCTACTAAATTATGATTGGCCTGGAAATGTGAGAGAGTTAGAAAATGTTATTGAGCTTATGATTAATATGTGTGAAAATAACGATGTTTTAACTGCTGATCTTCTCCCAGATAATATTTTAAATCAAGTTCCTAGTTCTAAATCTTTCTTTAAAAATTTAGATTTAAAGATTGATAATACTGAACTTGAAGATTTTGAAAAGATTGAAAAAGAGTATATTGAAAAGGCTCTTATTAAATATGGGGAAGATACTGAAGGGAAGAAGTTAATAGCTAAAAAAATGAATATAGGGCTTACAACTCTATATAGAAAGATGAAGAGATTTAATATTAAAACCTATTCTGGTGAAACTTATCTTTAAAATAAAATGTACCTAACTTCTTAGAAAACAACCAAGATTTTAGGTACATTTTTTATTACATATTATATCCAAAGTGTTGATTTTCAACTTTAAATCATGTTATTATAAATTATACGAGAAATGAAAAATACTTTTCAATTTTTTACAACTTTACTATAAAACTGTTCTTCTTTAAAAACTGAAAAAATATAAAACAGTATTATCATAGGAGGTTAAAATGCCCATTCTACCTTTCATTTGTTTAAGCATTGGAATTTTATTAGGAATTTTTATTAAAAATAAATATTTCATTATTTACTCTGGAAAATTATCAACAATAGCTCTTTCTTTATTAATGCTTTCTATAGGATTGGGAATTGGAATTGATAATTCAATAATGGAAAACTTTTTAAAAATTGGTTTTAATTGTATAATTATTTCCCTTTCAGCTATTATTTTTAGTGTTATTTTTACTATAATATGTGAAAAAACTGTTCTTCCCCTTAAACAACTTGATGAAGAACTTGAGAAAAAAAATATTACTTTCTCTACTAATTCAGTTGAAAACCAAGAAGAAACAAATGAAGTATCAGATAGTGATTCTAAACTTGTTTGGATTATGCCTGGAAGTTTAATATTTGGACTTATATTAGGAGTTTTATTTCAAAATAACATCTCATCTTATTTCATAGATATGAGTTTTTCTATTTTTTTAACAATTCTTTATATTTGCGTGGGTATTTCTCAAGGTAGTGACAAAGATATTTTTAATTATTTAAAATTATTAGGAATTAAGATGATTTGGTTATCTTTTGCAATTCTTATAGGAAGTATAACAGGTGGATTCATCGCAGGAAAATTATTAAATATTCCTTTAAACATATCTGTAATTTCTGCTAGTGGAATGTGTTATTACAGTATTACTGGAGCTTTTATGACTAACACATATGGACTAGAAGTAGGAACATATGGTTTTATTGTTAATATACTTAGAGAAGTCTTTACTATTTTATTAATGCCTATTCTGATAAAAATAAGTCTTGGAAGTCCTATCGCTGGTGGAGGAGCAGGAAATATGGATACTATGTTAATGCCTGTAACTAAATTTGTTGGAGCTAGATTAGGAATGGTAACTTTATTGACTGGAACTATACTAACATTTATTGTTCCTATCTTATTACCATTGTTAGCATCTTTATTTTAATATCAATTAGCAAAAAAGTTCAAGTAATATTCTTTTTAATTTTTAAAATAATATTACTTGAACATAACTTAAACCTTTAATTAATAAAAATATAATTTTGTAGTTGCTCTCTAATATAATTACTATGATCAACATAGATTCTTATTTTGTTTTGCTTTCTTAAAAAATTTTCAATATTATTAAAAATATTACACAAATTATTACTGTCTACTCCAGCAGAAATTTCATCAAATAAATATATATCAGCCTCTTTATTTGCTAAGGCTCTTGCTATTTTTATTCTTGTTTTTTCTCCACCAGATAAAGTTCCACCATTTTTCCCTATATTTTTCTCTTTATATCTTGAATCTAAATATTCTAAATTACAAATTTTTAAAATTTCTCTATATTCATTTTCAATAAGATTCTTATTTCCAAGCAATATATTATCTTTTATACTCATATTGAAAATAAAATCATCTTGCATCATATATGAAATTTTAGGAAAATAATCTACTTTTTTATTATTAAAATAATAAAAAACATTTCCTGTTTCAATTTTAATTAAACCTGAAATTATATTTAATAGTGAACTTTTACCTTTTCCACTTTCTCCAAAAATACCGAATGATGAATCTATAACTAAGTTAATATTAGACTGCACTATATTTTTTTCAAATTTAATAGTTACTTCTTTTAGTTCTATTTTATCAACTTTTCCATATATCTTTTTCTCTTCTTCTGGAAAAGCTCTAATTTCCTCTATTCTTTTTAAACAATTTAAAATCTCTATAACTTTAGGATAAAGCTCTATTAATTTTAAAATAGGGTCTGTCAATAAATGATTATACATCAAAATAGCTGTTAATTCTCCTATTGTTAAATAATTTTTTCTCACAAAAATAGAAGTTATTATCAAAGTAATACCAAAAGAGATAATGAAAGTTATATCTGAAAAAAAGAAATTTATGCTCTTTAATTTTGCTTGTTTTATTTTAATCTCTTGTAAGACAGAAGAATCTTTCTGTATATCCTCTAAAAAATCTTTTTCAACTAGATGAACTTTTAAAGTTTTTATTCCTAATATTCCATCATTAAACATTCCTAAAATATCTATTAGTTTTACTTTTGATAAAGAAATAATCAATTTAATCTTTTGAGAAATTTTATTAACTATTAAAATTAGTATCAATATTGGAGGAAATACATATATAATTAATAAAAAGTTCATTTTACTAAAAAAATAAATTCCAAATAAAAAAGTAAAAAAAGATAGTATTATCTCTGAATATAAAGTTATTATACTTTCTCCAATTTTTTCTGAATCTTCTATAATAGATAAAGAAAGTGATGAAATATTAATTTTATTTAAGTATTCAAATTTGACTTTTGAAAATTTTTCAAATATTAAAATCTTTAAGTTAGTTGATATCTTAGCTTGATTACTTTCAGAAAACCATTTTGAAAATGCAAGTAAAAAACTTTTTAAAATATTTGAAAAAATAAAAAATAATCCTATTTTTATAATTACATAAATATTTTCTTGATTAATGTTTGTGTTGGCTATATCAATTATTTTCTTTATAAAATAAATTGGCAACACTCTAAAACAAGATATAAAGATTAATAAAATAAAAAGAAATATAAATGTTCTTCTATTTTCCTCAAAAAATTTTACCATATATCATCCTCTTAATTATATATTAAAAAAATTTTTTATTATTTTATTATAACATAAATATATTTTAAATAATATTATCTAATTAACTAAAAAAGCTATTATAAAGCGATAATTGCTCTATAATAGCTTTCTTTTATTCTCCCATTATTCCTGTCAATGCTATACCTAAAGGTGTTACAAGTAGTGGCTTGTAAGTTTTTATAACTTTTTTCTTCAGTTCCTTTTGGAAAACTACTTCAAATTCACTAAAAGTACATGCCCCTCCAACTACATAAACTTCATCAACATCATAATCTTTTAAAAATCTTTTTACTATTGCAGCCATCTTTTCTACAACTGGTCTAACTATTTGAAAAACCTCTTTCTCTCTGCTTTTATCTTTTTTTATCTTTTCAGCTTCATCAAAAGATACCCCATAGTTTCCTGCAATAACTAAAGACATATGAGTTCCACCTGTTGGCTCATCAGCTGTAAATATAACCTTTCCATCTTTTAAAATACTTATTCCTGTTGTTCCCCCTCCAACGTCAACAACTGCTCCATCTTTTATTTTTAAAACATGAGCTGCTGCTGAAGGTTCATCAACTACTTTTACTACATCTATATCAGCTGACTCTATAACATTTACTATTGCCTTTACACTTCCACTCTCCACTCCAGGTGGTATAGCTGTAAAACCTTTTGTTATCTCGATTCCAAGCTCCTCTTCAAGCTTCTCTTTCATCCCTCTTACAATATCAATAGCCCCTCTAAAATCAACTACAATTCCATCTTTAACTACTGATGATTGATAAGTTGCTCCACCAATTGGATTTCCCTCTTTATCTATTATACTCATTACTATATTAGCAGTTCCTAAGTCAACTCCCACATAGTACTCCTCTTTATCAAAATCTAAAACTGGATTTTCTATTGTTTCATCAAATCTTTTTATATATTCATTTACTTTTTCTAAGTCCATCTTTTCAGCCGTTGCCAAAAATCTATAAAAATATAGAAATTTGTTTATTTCCTTCTTCTCAGAGTCCGATTTTGCCGTAGCTACTTTCGTTTGATATAACTCTCCAAAGGCTTAAATTCGGATACAACGAATCCTACATATTAGCATTTTCTTGTTTGTGAAATTATGCTAATTTATACATAGACAAATTTAGTGAAGCATTATAATCTCTATCAATTATCGCTCCACAATGTGAACACTTGTAAATTCTATCTTTCAATTTCAAATCATGTTTGATAGAACCACAAATACTACAAGTTTTTGATGATGGATAAAATCTATCTGCTACTATTAATTCAATGCCATTTAGTTCTGTTTTATAGGTTATATACTGCCTAAACTTATGAAAACATTGTTTTCTTACTGAATCAGACAAATGTTTATTTTTCATCATTCCAGAAACATTCAAATCTTCTATTACAATTCTGTATGGTTTGGTTTTCACTATACTTGTTGTAACTTGATGAAGATAGTTATTTCGAACATTTGTTAATTTCCTATGTATTAGTTTTGTTGTATTTTCTAATTTTTCTATATTTTTAGTTTTGATAAATTGGCAACTTCCACCCCCTTCTTTTTTAATTTTATTCATCTCATATTTTCTACTAATTTGTCTTTGTTTCTGCTTTAATCTTTTTTCTAACTTTTTAACTTTTTTAGTTTTATTAATATTTTTAAAAACTTTTCCATCTGAACAAA
>OGGP01000752.1_pt1 | contig 17423 bp, 8 predicted proteins | sample 1571261 | NCBI WGS metagenome assembly OGGP01 (sample SAMEA2581968, study PRJEB24529) | metagenome | biome: Human gut stool | place: China | collected 2011
GGTATTATTGAAGACACTCAATGGGTTATCAGAGTTTTTCCGGAACTATCATGACCCAGAATAAAGAAAATAAGAAATGACGAATAATTTACGAAAAAAGACACAATCCTCACGGACTATGCCTTTCCAATTGCTAACTTTAATTCTTAAATGCTTGTATTAAATCCGCAACATAATAATTACTATGTACGGACAAGCTTCATAATTTCTTCAATCCTTTTACCTCTTCTTTTGTTGCTTCTCGAACACTGATAGCCACCCCTCCACTACTTGCCAGAGGTTGACGCAGCACACTCTTTGACGTTACTATGCCACGACGGATGTCATAGCTCTGCGGATTATCTTTCCAGTCTGCATCCCGACCATCTGCATAAACGGTAACAATATATTTCCTTCCTTCGGGTAAGAAAGAGAAAGGAATAGTTGCCGTACGAGGATGTTCGTCGGTAATAGCACCTACATACCACTCTTGTTTTCCTTTGGCTTGACGAGCCACTGTGATATAATCACCCGGTTCGGCTTCCAGATACCAAGAATTGCTCCAATCCACCGCTACATCCTTAATAAATTGAAACGCATCGGGAAAACGGCGATAATTATCCGGCAGGTCTGCTGCCATCTGTAACGGAGAGGGCATCGTTACATATAGAGCCAATTGTTTTACCAATGTAGTACCCGCCTGACCTTTAGGTTTCGAACCATTATAATACGAAAGTTTTGTCTGGAAAATACCAGGAGTGTAATCCATCGGACCACCCTTCAACCGAGTAAACGGCAAGATACAAGTATGATCCGGATCATTGCCCCCCATAGATTCAAACTCACCACCACGGGCAGATTCTTGCGCTACCCAGTTGGGCCAGGTACGGCACAAGCCGGTGGGACGCACAGCCTCGTGACTATCTACCATAATCTTATAATCAGCAGCACGCTTCACCACATGTATATAATGATTGTTCATCCATTGTGAGGAATGATATTCACTACGGGGAATGATTGAGCCCACATATCCGGTCTTTACAGAATTATAGCCATTATCTACCATAAATTGAAAGGCTACATCCAGCTGCCGCTCATAGTCGGCAGCATTAGCAGCCGTCTCATGATGCATGATAATCTTTACTCCCTTTGATTTGGCATAGGCATGTAGTACCGCAACATCAAAGTCCGGATAAGGTTTGTCAAAAAGGAACTGACGATCCTTACGATAGGATGCCCAATCTTCCCAACCTTCATTCCAGCCCTCAACCAATACCGCATCAATACCATTCTCCGCCGCAAAGTCTATGTACTCTTTCACATGTTCAGTATTGGCCGGATGATGTCCATTAGGAGTTAACTTTGAATAGTCGGTTATGCCGGGTTTAGCCTTATAATAGTCGCTATATGCCCATGTACCTCCTCCACCAGTAAACATCTCCCACCAGACACCGATAAATTTCTGTGGCTTAATCCAAGAAGTATCTTCCAGCTTACAAGGTTCATTCAGATTAAGAATCAACTGAGAAGCAAGGATGCTACGTGCATCGTCACTAACCATAATTGTACGCCACGGGGTATGCAACGGTAATTGCAGATATCCTTTCTTTCCTAATTTATCGGGAGTAAGATGAGCAGAAAAGTTAAACTCTTTATCATCCACATTCAGCAACATGGCAGAATAATCTACCAAGGCAGCTTCATGAATATTGATATAAAGTCCTTCGGTAGTCTTTATCATAAGGGGTGTTTGTACTGTGAATGAAGTCGCTTTAGCTTCATATCCTTTTTTACGTAGATTACGTTCCATAGCTTCGCGCACTTCGGAAATGGCCGCAGTAGTATAGGCAAACTCATTCGTATCATAATCACCGGGAATGCAATAGAGTGTATGATTACCGGTCAGATTGAATTCCGTCAGTTCGTCTTTTACCGTCAGATAATTCATGGTTTTCTGCTCCGGCAACTCATAACGGAATCCGAGTCCATCGTCAAACAATCGAAAACGTACAATCATCATACGGTCGTGCTTTGCCGGTTGTGAGAGAGTGACAGTAAGTTCATTGTAATGGTTACGGACTTTTTCATACTCTCCCCATACAGGCATCCAAGTTTCATCAAAAGTAGAATTTGTTGCATCAAGAATCCGGAAGCCATTTGACAAATCCGCTTCTTCCATAAGTATTCCCAAGGCAGAAGGTTCTACAACCGGCTCTCCTTTGTAATATAAGCTATAGACCGGCCCCCCCTCGGAATCAAGCACAACATTGAGTTTCAGATTCCCATTGGGAGATAACAATTCGTGTGCCATCGCCACACAAGCAATTCCCAGAAATACAACTGTTAATAATACATGTTTCATATACATCCGTTATTGTTGATATATAAAATATTGATAAGGTTCCATCGTCATTACTGTAGGCAACTCCACATCCACACCGGCAATCACATCGGTCATGGTCTTGCCAGCATGCTCCATAGGTACTTTCACTTGTACAGACTCATTGGCAGTATTCACCATGACCAACATGCCATGACTGCCTGCTGCCCGATAAAATGAAGCGACATCTCCGGTAGTATAAACTTCCAGTTCACCACCACGTACACTGCTCGTAGCTTTATAGGCTCTGATGATTTCTGCCATCTCTTGCGCAAAGACTTCATTGGACTTCAAGTCTATAACTCCGTAATTGAAAAAGTTAAGTGACCGCGGATAGGCTACTTCCTGCGAACTATAAATAAGAGGTATCCCCTCGAGCATAGTCGTCAATACAAAAGCAGACATGGCACCACGCTCACCGCCATAACATTCTATCGGTGAAGCCTCACTTGCCTGGTCATGATTAGTAGAATAGCGTAACCGTAACGTACCCTTCGGCATTCCCTCCAATTCGGAAGTATTCATAGCATAAAGGTCAGTAAGTGAGCATTTACCGGCATAATAGTCTTTCAGTTTACTATGGAAGTTCCAGCCGTAGAGCAGATTGAAACCATTGTTCATTAAAGACGTTTTTCCGCCTTCGGCAAGCATCAGCAAATTATTGTCAAGTGTACGGAGCTCGGCGATTGCTTTCTTCCAGAAAGCATCTGGTACCCCCTCGGCATAATCACAACGGTATCCATCAATACCAATTTCTGTTACCCAATACTTCATGGCATCAATCATGGCTTGCTGCATGGTTTCGTTGTCAAAATTCAAGTCAGCAACATCCGCCCAAGGCTGTTCTTGAGGTTGTACCACATTGCCATTTGCATCCTGTGTATACCAATCCGGATGCTCAGTCACCCAAGCATTGTCCCACGAAGTATGGTTGGCAACCCAGTCAAGAATCACTTTCATTCCTTTGGCATGGGCAGCATCTACCAGTTCTTTCAAGTCTTTTTTTGTTCCGTAACGTGTATTCAGCTTTTTATAATCCTTTATACAATAAGGTGAATTCACACTTTTCAGTACTCCCGGCTCATTTACAGGCATCAGCCAAAGCACGGTAGTTCCCAGGCTTTGAATACGGTCAAGCTCTGCTTTGATGGCAGAGAACGCATTTTCTTCGGCAAAAATGCGGGGATTTGCCTCATAAATCACCATATCCGAAGCCATGTATTCTTCCTGTGGGACGGGAATCGGTTCCATGTCACTCTGACTATCACTACACCCCATACAAGAATGTAGCATCGTAAAGAGCAGTGTCGCAATTATTACTTTTTTCATATTTCTACTTTTTATCTATACTTATACTCATTGGCGGAACTGATATCTGCAAAAGGAGCATCCAAACTCTCCAGTGATGGGCATTGGCAGAAAAGATACTAAGACTTAATACTAAAAATCCCGGAAGCCAATACTAAAAAACAAAAGAGCTAAGAGATAACTTCTTCCCAAGGCTTGGTTTTTCTATCCCAAGAATTGGGATAGAAAAACCAAGCATTGGGACATATATCCGCAAGATTGAAAAGAGATATCCTATCCCCAATCTCATTCCACCAATAGGTCATTTAACATCTTCATTACTATACAAAACTCATTTCAAGAAATTATTCTGATTAGAAACAAAAGCCGCTTCAGATTCCGGTTCAGAGTCTCCGTCCGGATTGTTAGGGTCAATCTCCTCACCAGCTATGTCCGTAATACGGAAATAATAATCTCGATCAAGCGTCACTGCTGCGAGGTCAAATTGTGAGCCTCCATTGTTATTATTCATTATCAGATTGTAAGTCAATCCCTTATTTGCTTCACCTGTATCGTAATAATTATACGTGACACCTTTTATCTCAACACTACCGGTTGGTAATATTCCTGGCCAACTGCCAAAGAGTTCCGGTATATCATTTCCCCACGCATATATGGTTGTTTCTGCCCATCCGGACTGGTCTTCAATAAATATGGCATAACCATCATGGATAACCACTGCATCCGGATCTATTTCCGTCCAACCGCTTTCTGTGATTTCCAAATATATGTCACGGTCAAGAGTAAAGTTCTGTGGTCCATCAAATTGTGAACCTACTCCATTATCGTTAAATATCAAATTGTAAACCAATCCCTTATTTGCTTCACCTGTATCAAAGTATTTATAGGTAATTCCTTTTATCTCAACGCTACCAGTAGGTGAAATACCGGGCCAACCTCCAAAAAGTTCCGGCAAATCATTTCCCCACGCATAAAGTGTCAGTGCATCCCAACCTGTATTGTCCATCACGAACACAGCATAACCGTCGTGGGTCACTTCACTTGGGTCTTCCGGCTCCTCAAAATAAGCATTCCAGCGGGTTACCGTTATATCAGTGCGAGTACCTACCTTAGCCGAAATTTGATGTAAAGCATCCCCATTCTGCAAAGTACGCTCTATACCTTGTGTCTTAGAAACGAAATAAAAGCCATCGGCAAGTGTCTTTCCATTAACAAAATCTTCCGGATAGAGGTATATGCCCCATTTAACATCATTGTTTGCAGCTTTCTCCATCTGCCACTTAAGGTCTCCGGAAGCAGCATCCTGACCTCCATTGAAATCGCCTGCAATATAAATTATTTCATCGGCACCAGTTCCTTGGGGCATAATCACCTCCAGCAAGATAGCATCGCTACGAAGTTCAAATTGCGGCAACTCATGGTCAAACACAATTTCCTCCTTGTCACAACTACTGATGAAAGCTACAAAAAGCAACAAAAGCCATAGCGGATTACATATATATTTTTTCATTGTTACTATTATTATAGGATGATTAATAATTAGGATTCTGTACCAGTCCCGGATTTACCATAAGGGCAGACTGGGGCAAGGGATACCACTCGTATTTGCGGTCACGTTTAGCCGGATAGCTTAAACCGTCGTCCGTGGCACGGCCAAAGAACCACCATTGCCCTTGCGTAAACTTATCGAAACGACGCAAGTCTGTACGACGACGACGCCCCTCTCCCAAGAATTCAAGTCCCCATTCACTCAACATCCAATCCATATCAAAGGATGTAAAACCAGGACCGGGCTGCTCGAGAGCCGATTTATCTGTAAAATAGCGTGTTTTAACTCTATATACCAGTTCTTTAGCACCTTCCGTATCACCTGCACGCATTTTACATTCAGCAAGAGTATAGACCACTTCACTCAAACGGAATTCCACCTCATCGATGTTTTGGAAATCAATGCCTGCACTCTCCGGATAAACCGGATATCTTACCAAACGGACACCTGAATTCGTTTCACCCCAGCGAGGTGACATGACAGTCTCCAGATTACGTCCTAAATTAAGGAATGTACCCACCTGATCCACATAAACCAAATCCTGACCGTCACGGTCGGCATCTGCTTTCAAAGCCGCACCCTTACCATAGTTGGCTTTAATAGCCCCTTTCAAAAAAATGCCTTGATAGTTTCCTGTTGTTTCATTATACACATAGTTCTGCTTACGGATATCTTTATCGTGGAAACGTTCATAAACTGCTCCTAACTTATCACCGTAGTCAGTAAGAAAGCTCTTAGGATTGTCAGTACCACCATACGGCTGTACATTTCCAGAATTATCCCATGAAGGTGCCAAGCATACACAATTCCATCCGCTCTGGCTGTATGTACCTCCAAAGTAATCCCAACAATTGTAAGGCATGAAAGGCATGTTACGCATCCAACCGGTATTGACCTGACCGACTTCCATCGCCAATGCCATTACAACTTCCGGACATTCTACATTGTTTATCGAATAAATATCGCGATAGTCATCGGTAATGCTGTAAGTACCATAATCGCCATTCAGAATTTTTTGGCAAAGAGTGGCACACTCATTATAACTGTTTTGTTTGATAAACACCTCAGAATTCAGCAACAAGCGCATCTTAATCATACGATTGGCAGCTTGGTTCATGCGGTTGCGAGTCTTTCCAGAACCATCTTCTTTCATAAGATCTGTAACTGACTCATCTAATTCCTGACTGATAAAATCGTAGATAATCTTGCACCCCTTATCAAAATCAGTATCTGCAGAACCAGGGATTTCCGCACCCGAAGAAATGTTCAAGGGAAGTGCTCCACCCCAAATCTCAAAGATATTGTAGTATGCCCAAGCACGCAGGGTACGTACTTCGGCAATATAACTATTCAAAGCATCCTCAGTCATGCGTATAGATGCGGGGCTGATTGCCTGCAAATCTGTAATAAGCGTATTGCAAAGCCCAATAGTGGTCCACGCATTCTCCCAAGTTTGGCGAATAATGGTTGATTCTGACGTCCAGGTATGTGAAGACAAAGCAAACTTCAATGCCTCATCCCATCCCCAAAGTCCACCGTTCCAACTGCGCCATGCCACCTGGTCGGCAGAAAACTCCTGCAAATACCAGAAGTATTCCAAATAACTATATGCAGCTTTCGAATAGATGGCTGCCACTGCCCCCTGAACACTCGTCTCATCTTGATAATAAATTCCGGCATCCACACGATCGAACACTTCCTCGTCCAAATTAGTACAAGAGAAAAGTGAACATGACATAATCATCGCCAATAACCAACGACATTTTATATATTTCATATCTTTCATATTTTTAATAATTTGTTTCTCATTTATTTGAAGCGAAGAGTCACACCTAAACTCAATTGAGTTGCTGTAGGATAAGCACTATTACTATCTACTCCCGGCTGGATACCATTCACGTCTATAATTGAAGGGTCATTACCAGAATATCCGGTCAAGGTAAACAGATTCTTGGCAGACAGATATATGCGCATATTATCCAGTAACTTACGGTTCTTAGGAGTAAAATTATATCCCAAGGTTACATTTTCCAGTTTTATGAAGCTACCATCCTCCAGGAAATAGGAAGATATTACTCCACCACCGGTACGGATATTCTTATCTTCCAGATACGCAGAGCGAAGAACATTATCTGTACCACATCCCTGAAGCCCCATACCATATTTACGCATGTTGAATACATCAAAACCGAATGTACCGCGGAAGAATACACTCAAATCAAAGTTTCTCCAAGTCAGGTTGTTACTCCAAGACAAGAAGTGCTTGGGAGCACCATTGCCAATATAACGTTTATACTTGGCATCAGCCTGAGAAATCGGTATTTGCTCATCTTTATCATTCAAAATAAGCATATTGCCATTTTCGTCAACACCTGCATATTCATAACCGTAGAACTGCCCTATCTCTCCCCCTTCCTGCACACGGAAGAAATATTCGCTGGAACCAGTACCCGGTTTTAAGTAAAGGTCGAGATAAGATGCCTTGTAAATATCGTTAGAAAGTTTGGTCAACTTAGTCTTTCCATAAGAATAATTGATTCCGCTCGTCCACTTCACTGCTGTTTTAGTAAGGATGTCACCATCCAAAGATACTTCTATACCGGTATTTTTCGTTGTTCCAACGTTAACCAAAATAGTGGAATAGACAAAAGGCGGTTGAGGTGCCGTGTACGTATAAAGCAAGTCTTTAGAACTACGGTCAAAATACTCCACTGAACCACGTAAACGATTCCATAGAACAAAGTCAACACCCAGATTAATCGCAACGCTCTTTTCCCAAGCCAAATCCGGATTAGCATTACTGGAGGGAGCATAGCCCGTTACCCAACGCCCGTCAAAGAGATAACTACCATTGGTATTGTAAGTAGAAAGTGATTTATAAGCATCAAAATCCGAACGACCGGTAATTCCGAAAGAAACACGCGGTTTCAAACTGGTCAACACTTTCCGGGTATTCTTCATAAAGCCCATCTCCATCATTTCCCAAGCCAAAGAAGCTGCTGGGAAGTACCCCCACTTTTGGTTAGCACCAAATTTGGAAGAGCCTTCATAGCGCAACGAAGCCGATGCAAAAAGCATATCCTTCCAATTATAGTTCAACCGACCAAAGAAGCCAATAAGTGTCGATTCAGAGCGACCGCTATATAAACTTGCCAAACCATCCTTCAGATAAGAGCCACTGCCCAAATCCCAATATTTCGTATTATCAAAAGAGAAGTCGTTGTTACTACCACCAATCTGTTCCCAGATAGACTTCTCATAAGTATAGCCCACTACAGCCTTAATATTGTGGTCGCCCAAGTTCAGTGCATAATTTCCCAACCACTCCAATCGATTGGTGTACCATTTCTGATACTTCATTTCCGCACGTCCTTTATAACCATTCCAATAGGACTCCGAACCGGCAGACGAAGCATAATATTGTTGCTTCATGTCATTGTAATGCAATGAGTAACTTAATGTTGTATTCAACAAATGCTTTTCTGTCTGCAAAATATTCAGTTTAGCCTCAGCCGTACCCAACAAATACATACGCTGGCCGTTGTTATCTCTCAAAGCAAGCTCCGCAACCGGATTGGTTGCACCCGTAGGAGAAGTAGGCTGATAATACGAACCGTCTGCATTATATACCGGCATTGTAGGATTCATTGTGAGTGCCCTATCGAAGAAACCATCATTTCCCCAGGTTTCATTTACACGACGTGCACTCAACGAACCGTTGAATTGTAAGCGATTCTCCAGTACACGCTGTTCCATAGAAAAACGACCTCCAAATTCTTCACGACCACTCACGATGTCAAGTCCATTGGCACTTTTGTAATTGAAGGAAGCACCATAGAAACCATTCTTTGTGCTACCATCAATAGATATATATTGGTTTGTGTCGTATGCTACATCACGAGTAATCAGTCCATACCAGTCAGTGTCGGCTCCATAGTCTGTACCTCGTCTCGAACGACGGAATTCATCAGCCGACAGAATATCCGGAGAGGGCTTGGCTACATTAAAAGCGATGTAACTGTCATATGTGACTACCGTTTTTCCAGCTTCACCCGAGCCACGTTTCGTTGTAACTAAAATCACACCATTAGCACCTCGCGTTCCGTAAATAGCAGCTGAACCCGCATCTTTCAATACCGTAATAGATTCAATATCCTGTGCAGCGATGTTACGGATATCGCCACCTGCCACACCATCTATGACAATCAAAGGACTATTACTTGCAGAAACAGATGTTGCACCACGTACTTGTAATGAAGAACTGGAGTTAGGATTGGCAGCTGCCTGCGTATTGACATTCAAGCCCGCGACTTTTCCCGATACCATTTCCATCGGGTTATTCATAGCCCCCAAATTAAAATTTTTCTTATCCACTTGTACAATGGAACTGGAAACTTCTTTTTTACTCAATGAACCGTAACCCACTACTACAACTTCTTCCAACACCTGCTGGTCATCATGCAAGACAACATCAATCTTGTTTCTACCGGATACGTTCAGTTCCTGCGTTTGGTAACCTACATAAGAAAAAATAAGTATTGCATCAGGATTGACATTCAATAACACATAGTTACCGTCAATGTCAGTTATCACCCCCGAAGTTGTACCCTTTACCAATACACTTGCACCGATAAGACCTTCACCCGTTGCATCGGTCACCTTTCCTTGTACCTGAAGTTGTTGCGCAACAGCAACACCAGTCATCATAAGAAAACCCAGTAAAAGGATCATGCGCTTTTTAAGGCATCTCTTTAGACTTTTCTTTTTCATCTTATTAGAAATTAGTTAAACAATAAATAGATTGATGCAAATGTATTATCAAAACAAACGCACGATTTGGGCTGAGATAAAAATCTAAAGTCCTACAACAGGCAATCAACTATAATACAACGCATTACGAAAATGCTATTGCTACTAATTTCTAAATCATTTCTAGACTTTTTAAGGCAGAAGAAAGCCTCAAAAGGAGGATAAAATCAAAAAGAAGTTATTTTCATCACTCGTTCTTCAAAGTCCTCTTTACAAAGAGACTTGTTTTTTAGCTTGGAACGATAAGTATAGATGGTAGTTATGGAATAACGCAAAAATTCTGCAATACGCGCACTGTCTGTAATACCTAAACGAATCAGTGCAAATATGCGCAGTTCGGTAACAAGCAATTCTTCATTTTTAGGATGCAATTGTTCTTCAACTGGCAACAAACGATTAAATTCTTCTACAAAGTTAGGGAATATCTTAAGAAAAGATACATCGAAATTGTGATAGAACTCTTTCAACTCTTGATTTATGAAACGGTCGGACTTCAATGTACGATATAACTCCTCAAGTTTACCGGCAGCAGCCTGCTTGTTCAATATGCGGCGATATTCTTCCATCTTACTTATATAAGAGGAACTTAAACTGAGGAAACGTCCCAAATACTCTTCCTTAATATGATTGGCTTCCGTAAGAGTCTGATTAGTATGCAATAATCGTTCATTAGCCTCATGTTGAGACTTGTTCAGCTTCTTCAATTCACTATTCAATATACTCAATTGGGAATTGGCAGCAACAACTTTTTTACGGGCATAAGACAATTTTTTCATTTGCCATAGCACACACAGTACTGTCAATAGAAGGAAAACAGAAAGGATACATATGCCTGTAATAAACATTCTCTGCCGCTGTTGCTGTATTTCCTTTTCTTGCTGATAAGCACGATCTATGAGCGGAAGCATCTTGGAATTCTGCGAACTACGCAACCGAGTAGTATAATAATTAGCATCTTCCATACTAATCTTGATATAGTGATTAGCACGTTCCAAATCGCCCATTCCATAAAGTAATTCCGCTAATGCGCACAAAGAATAATTTTCTTTCACCACTGCCCTAATGTCAGCAATGGCACTGCTAATACGTGCTTCCATTTCTTTTTGCTTGTTCCCCACGACATGATAAGCAAAAGCCAGAATTGAAGTAGCTACTGCATACTCACGCGTATTGGATTTCAACCGAGGTAAAAAATTCTTCAATAAACATATAGCCTCCTGACTTTTTCCCTGGTCAATGAGCTGAGGTGCATGCACGACTACATATCTATAAGTATCTTCCGGTACTAGGCTGATTATAGAATCCCTATACAAATTTGCTATCCGAAGATAATTGTTCACGTAGTTCCGATCAGTGGCGTACTCTGCCTGATAGAGATATAGGTTTTCAAAACATACATAATAGTCCACTATATTTTCACCCTCCAACGTGTTACGAGGAAGCGATTTCAGCAATTCCATTGCTTCAACAAAAAGGCCCGAAGTATTTAGAATATGTACTTTATTTAATATAGAACTATTTATCCATTGCCTATTATTTAGCCGTGTGGCAATAAGAATATTTTCATTTATATAATGTAATGCAGAATCACTAATATAAGAATTATATTCGGCAAAAAGACGATTTTGTATCAGATAACGCTCCATGTCAGTAAGCCTCCCTTGCTTCAACTCATCCTTTATCAAAGAAATATACCGTTCTTTTTCTTCCTCGTATTGTCTACGCATTACGATAGTCTTATCCAGAACAGACAAAAGGCTATCTATTGCAGATGCATACATACCAAGCGAACATGGCAACAGCATTATTATTAAAATCAAGATACGCATCATAGGTTAACATTGTGACATAACTTCGCAAAGTTACAATTTTCTTCTGTTATGAAAATACGATTTTAGTATTTTCTTTGGCATTATAAGTCGTACATCATAGGGATTATACATCTACCGAAATTCATATTTCCTCTACTTCGGATAGCTTTTAAAGCTTTTATGGCAGTTTTCAAACCTCCTTCTGCCTAATAATGGCTAACATTGCAACCGAAACCAAAGGTTGACATCAACATGAGAAAGACATTATTATTTTTATACCTTTTATCTCTCGGCAGTATTGCCGCATACGGTCAGACACGTCTGACCCAAGACCCCAAACTGGAACGACAACTCCACGAAAGCGGACTGATACATCAACCCCTCCCCCTGGATATTGAAAACTCTTTCGAAACCAACGGATGGAAAAAGGAGGTCTTGCAAAGCGCTCCTCTCACCCGCTCGGCAGGTACAGAGGGATGGAGTCATTCCGGCGCAGGAAGCATGTCCTTCAGTACGGAAAAGACCGTTTCCGGCAAAGGCAGCATCAAACTGCAATTCCCCACATTCACCGGGAAAAGGGCGACCGGCTCTCCTTCCGACCCAGACTATGCCACCTACGGAAACAGCAGTGTTACCTATCATCTAGACGGCGCCAATCTGGAGAAGTACAACCGCATCGTATTCTCCATCTATCCCGATTGCGACGGCGCGCGCATCGTCAACATGAACCTCACGTTTCGCAATGCAGATACTCCTGCCAAGAAAGGATATAATCAGCCTTCGGGTTCACACCTCATTAACCTTATTAATAAGGAGTGGAACCAATGCTTCCTCGAAATAGACGAGTATCAGCGCGACAAGGTGATGTCCATCACCTTCAGCACAGCCCTCAAAGGCAAAGACCGGACTACAGGAGATTCAGCTATCTACTACCTGGACAATCTACAACTGCAAACGGTGAAAGCCCCTGAGAAAGTCAGCGGATGGATACCTGCCGATGGAAAAATCTCCTACTCGACAACCGGCTATGCCGTCAACCACCCCAAAACCGCCCTCATCAACACAAACCTCACCATAGACGCCGGAAAGCGCTTCCAACTGCTTACCCCAACCGGAGAAATAGCTTACGAAGGAGACATCCGAAAAGAGAAAACCACTCTCGGAGAATTTGGCCTTATTGATTTCACCTCCTTCAATAATCCCGGAGAGTATCAGCTGAAGGTCGGAACATCGCTAACTCCCACCTTCCGGATTGGAGAAAGACTTTGGGAAGATTCACAATGGAAAGTGCTGAACTTCATCTTCTGCCAGCGCTGTGGACATCCGGTTCCCGGCAAGCATTCCACCTGCCACGTAGACCTCATGTCCCGACATGACGGACGCAGCATCTCCTACTCCGGCGGATGGCACGATGCAGGAGACTTGTCCCAGCAAACCTTGCAGACGGGAGACGTGACCTTTGCTCTGCTCGAAGCCTATAATAAACAAAGAAATATCAACCCAGCCCTCGCCGCCCGCCTGCGTGAAGAGGCGGAATGGGGAGTAGAGTTCATCCTAAAGAACCGCTACGGCGATGGTTACCGCGCCAGCAGCATGGGATTGCTTATCTGGCAAGACGGTGTGTTCAATACATTGGACGACATATCTTCCGTACGTGTACAGAACATGGCATTTGACAACTTTCTCTATGCCGGATACGAAGCTTACGCCTCCATGACGCTGGACAACGACCCGATGCTGCAGGAATACCTATTGCGCGTGGCCGAAGAAGATTTCGCTTTTGCTATGGAGAAGTTCAAAAAAGATAGCTTCGACCAGTTCGTCCAGCCTTACGAACACAGTTACAACACTTCGAAAAGTCAGTATATGGCTACCATCTCCTGGTCGGCAAGCCAATTATACAAGCTGACCGGAAAGCCTTCTTATGCGGACATCGCCGCCGAATACATCCGCTATACCCTCGACTGCCAGCGTACGGAACCGCTGAAAGACCAAGACGGGACACGCGGATTCTTCTACCGGGACAAATCCCGCAAATCCATCGTACATTACATACACCAGTCGCGCGAGCAGGTCTATATGCAGGCCATGGTGATGCTTTGCGAAACCCAGAAGGAGCACCCCGATTACCCTAAATGGGTGAATTCCATACAACTATATGGAGAGTATCTGAAAGGAATGATGAAGTATACCCATCCCTACGGTATGATTCCAAGCGGTGTTTACCATGCAGAGGAATATAAGGATACCACCAACTTCTACGCCCTCCATCTGTTTCCCCCTGCCAATGCCAAGGAACTGTACACGGAACAGATTAAACGAGGAGTACAACTGGACAAAGAGCACTACATGAAACGTTTCCCCGTGTGGTTCAACATTTTCAACGGCAATACCGCCATCCATCTTTCCAACGGAAAGTCCGCCGCCATCTGCGGAAACTTCCTGAAGGACAAGGAACTGCTCAACATCGGTCTGGAACAGTTGTACTGGACCGTAGGCAAGAATCCTTTCGGACAATCCTTGATTTATGGAGAAGGACACAACTATCCGCAACTGAATACCTTCTCTTCGGGAGAAATGACAGGAGAGATGCCCGTTGGTATCCGTACCCTGGGTAACGACGATGTCCCCTATTGGCCGCAAACCAACAATGCCTGTTATAAAGAGGTATGGATTACCTCGGCAGGCAAATGGCTGTCTCTGATTGCGGAATATTAGATAATGGAGAATTAATAACTTATAAATTATAAATTACAAATTATGAAACATCTGTTTATTTTATTGTTTACGGCTTGCACCCTGCTGACGTACGCACAAGTCCCCGAAGGTTATCCGGCAAACTATGCCAAAGCTCCTCGCTTCAAGGCCTTGATTTATTACACGCAACATGCGGAAGAAGCACACGTACAATTTGCAGAACAAGCAACCACTTTCTTCAAGAAGCTCAATTACGGTGACGGCTTTGTTCTGGATATTACTACCGATTTTTCAAAATACCCATACGAGAAACTGAAAGAATACAATGTCATTATCATGCTTAACACATCCCCCAACACCAAGGCCGAACGCGATGCTTTTGAGCAATACATGGAAAACGGAGGCGGTTGGGTAGGTTTCCACGCAGCAGCCTACAACGACAAAAACACGCATTGGCCCTGGTTCGTTAAGTTTCTTGGTGGTGGGGTGTTCTATTGCAACAACTGGCCTCCCCAGCCGGTATTGGTCGAAGTCGACAACGAAGAACATCCCGTTACCAAGAATCTGCCTGCATCATTCGTGGCTCCCGCCAGCGAATGGTACCAATGGACTCCCAGCCCCCGCCAGAACAAGGACGTAGAGGTACTCTTGTCCCTATCTCCCAAGAACTATCCACTGGGTATCAAGGATGTAGTGAATTTTGGCGACTTCCCCATCGTATGGTCCAACAAGAATTACAGAATGATTTACCTGAATATGGGGCATGGTGACGAAGAGTTTATCGACGGTACACAGAACCTGCTATTGGTTAATGCTTTCCGCTGGGTAGTGAGCAAAGACAAAAGCGGCAACCCGTTCCTCAAATAAAACGGTTTCCATAACAGCAATCAAGAGAATAAATAGGGGATAATTCCCCTATTTCCTATGTTAACACTACGTTTTTATGCCGAAACAGATACTTTTCCTTCGAAAAGTATCTGTTTCGGTCGTTTTATATAGATACCCTTGCCGGTTCCCAACGGGCCGGAATGACAGTTTCATATCGTTGAAACCAAAAGTTTCACTTGCTGAAACTTTTAGTTTTACGAAAGGAAACTAAAGGTTTCCCTTAATGAAACCAATTATTTTCCCAATCAAAACTTCTCGTATTTAGTCTCAAAACTAAAAGTTTCATGTTGAGAACTAAGACAATAGCCACTTTTACGATTCACCCAATAAATAGGAGGCATCATCTTTTAGAAAGATTGGAAAGCGTGATAGATGGTTGTAACGTTTTTTATCTGTCACGGGTATCTATCACGCTTTAATTGATTTATAATCAAAACAATACACCCATTTGCGTGATAGCATGACAGATGTTTTGCCAAAACAAACTTTGTGAAGGAACAAAAAATCCCCGGTATTATTCACAAGGAAATACCGGGGACTCTTCAGAAAAAAACAATCAAAACTTATAACCAGCCAGGGTTCTGTGTCAAGCCACCTTTAGCTCTATCCATTTCCGACTGGTCAATTGGAAAGTATCTGAACTTCTCCGTCCAACCTTTGTTACCTAAAATCTCTGTTCCTTTATCGAAACGCAGAATATCAAACCAACGCTGCATTTCATCCATAAACTCATACCCACGCTCTTCAAAAAGAATATCCAACAGCTCCTGCTTGCTCTTTCCGGCCAAGTTGATACGATGCTCTTTGTCTTTGAAAGCGCGGTCTCTGACCTGGTCGAACCAGCCTTGCGCATCGGCACTGGCAGTTCCGTTGATGCGTACATCAAGCTCCACAGCCAGCAGCAAAACATCGGCATAACGGTAAATACGCCAAGAGTTATAATAGTTATCCGTAGGATTCACCGTAGACGTCGTCTCCTTTCTCGGATGAATCTTATAGTGCCCCAGACCCTCGTAATTTTCCTGCTGGTCACTGACTTGGAAAGCACTTCCTGCCGGTAGTTCACCTTTGGCCACCATTTCTGCCACTTTTTTAGCCTCGTCCGCATAGACAATGACTGTTCCTTCTCGGCGCGTATCGCCTTCCTTAAACATGTTGTAAACGGAACTCGGCATGGTATTCTGCCCATAACCTTCGCCCAATCCGCCCTGCTCGGCACTTCTCGGGTCAACAATGTTACGACCACCCAAAGAACGTGCAAGCCCAAACCCTTCGCCGGAGTTATTGCCGGCATAACATACCTCAAAGATAGATTCCGCACACCATTCTCCGTCTTTCACCCATAAGCTTTGATAATCAGGGTTCAACTGGTATCTTCCACTGGTGATTATTTCTTTCATGTCATTCAATGCCACCTGATATTTAGTCTCATCACGATGGAACAAAATAATTTTAGCACGAAGCAGCTTGGCAGCATCCCGGCAAACGCGTCCCTGCTGTGTAGCACTGCGCTGGGGCAGATACTTAGTCACTTCGTCATCCAAGTCACCCATCATAAACTCATAAATTTCTTCACGGGTTCCTTTGGCAACGCTATACATTTCACTGGCTGCCAGATAATGTTTGATAAGCGGGAATTGCTCATACCCCATAAACAGATGGTAATAGAAAATGGCACGGTAAAAGCGCGCTTCGGCAGAAATGGAATTGACAAAGTCTGCATTGAGGTTGCACCCGGCCAATTTGTCAATCAACAGATTGGCAGCAATGACCCCATTGAACAAGCCGAAATCCCACTCATTCCACCAAGAACCATAGCCCCATGCACCGAAACAAGAAGTCGCGTCATAGGTAAAAGTATCCCATTTCGTCTTGTAAGATCCCTCACCGATACCACCACCGGTTTCAGACTCATCGCCCAGCAAAGAAGAGTAAGACCAAACCTCCGGCATACGGGTCTGCATTTCATTCATCACGGCATACAAGCCCTTCATCATATCGT
>OGGP01000763.1_pt1 | contig 17114 bp, 16 predicted proteins | sample 1571261 | NCBI WGS metagenome assembly OGGP01 (sample SAMEA2581968, study PRJEB24529) | metagenome | biome: Human gut stool | place: China | collected 2011
GAAGAAGGCGATAACCGTTTAACTCCATAAGCTATGAATTTGGAGACAAAGATAATAATTTATAAATTTACCCCTCAGGTTTTTACATTGACCCGCGAAATGTATATTCTATATCTTGTTAGGGTTGTTCCTCATATCGAAGTTCACTTCCGTTTCTGATGATATGGAGGGATGTAAGACACTCCCTACTGCGGATGTGCATTATTTCTCCGGAGCCCAGCACAGCTTGTCGGGGGCAGATGGCAGACAATGCCAGGAAAAAGGGGAGGACGCGAATTATAATTGCCTGGCAGATGCCGGTTGCATAGGAAATACCTTCTCATTACGGCATGCCTCTTGCTCGAAATTGTTGAGGCTTAATCCGGACTTCATTGCCGCCAAGGTTGCGAGAACCCTGAAAACTCTGCTCCCGGAAGAAAAGACAACTTCTTTCCCCTTTACTTTCCATCCCCATAAGATTTCATATAGATATTATGTATATACGCTGAGGCGTATTCTTATTTAGTACTTTCCCTTCCTCTCTTTCGGGAGCCAGAGAGATTGCCCGTCTCCCCATGCCGAGTTTTTCTCTATTTTTTAAGTACTGATAATCAATATATAATGGATTTTCTATTAGATTTTATTCTCCATATCGATCAGTATATGATTGATATAGTGCAGGAATATCATATGTGGGCGTATGCCATATTGTTTCTGATTATTTTCTGCGAAACGGGGCTGGTGGTCACACCTTTCCTGCCGGGCGATTCCCTGCTTTTTGTGGCGGGAGCTATTGCCGCACTGCCCGACATGCCTCTCGAGGTCAATGTGCTGGCTTTGATATTGTTTGTTGCCGCGGTATTGGGCGACTCTTGCAACTACATGATAGGGCATTTCTTCGGGCAAAGGCTCTTCAATAATCCCGATTCCAGAATATTCAAGCAAAGCCATCTCGACAAGACCCATGAGTTCTATAAGAAGTATGGAGGCAAGACAATTATCATAGCCCGTTTTGTGCCTATCGTCCGTACGTTTGCGCCATTCGTGGCGGGGATGGGTAAGATGCATTACTATTACTTCATGCTGTACAACCTGATTGGGGGCGCCTGCTGGATTGCCATCTTCTGTTATGCGGGTTATTTCTTCGGTGACCTTCCGTTTGTACAAGAGAACCTCAAACTGCTGATTGTGGCCATTATTGTGGTTTCCATACTGCCGGCCGTGGTAGAAGTGCTGCGTGCAAGACTGAAACAACGAAAACAAAAATAAATTAATATACTTAGTACATTTATCCATTATGAAGAATTCTTTTTTTAGCCGGTTCACACCGAAAGAACCGAAATTCTTTCCTTTGCTGAAGCAATTGTCTGAGATTTTATTGTCCTCGTCGGCTCTGTTGATAGAAATATTGGGCCATGACTCGCCTGAGAAGAGGGCGGAAGATTATAAACGAATCAAAGATTTGGAGCGCGAGGGCGATAAGCTGACCAATCTGATTCTGGATGAACTGGGCACTACTTTCATTACTCCTTTTGACCGGGAGGATATCCATGACCTGGCTTCGGGCATGGATGATGTGATTGATGGAATAAACAGCTGTGCCAAGCGTATCACTATCTATAATCCGCATCCTATTTCGGACAAGGGGAAAGAGCTGGGACATATGGTTCAACAAGAAGCGGCCCTCATCGGCCAGGCCATGGATGAACTGGAGGCATTCCGCAAAAGTCCGGATAAGCTGCGCGCATATTGCAACCAGCTGCATGACATAGAAAACCGGGCAGATGATATTTATGAATTTTTCATCACCAGGCTTTTTGAAGAAGAGAAGGACTGCATTGAACTCATCAAAATCAAGGAGATTATGTATGAGTTGGAAAAAACGACGGACGCAGCCGAACACGTGGGCAAGATTTTGAGGAGCCTGATTGTGAAATACGCATAAACGAACGGACGCATGGAACTATTAGTGATTATCATTGTACTGGCTCTGATATTCGATTATATCAACGGTTTTCATGATGCGGCCAATTCTATTGCCACCATTGTGTCTACCAAAGTGCTTACACCGTTTCAGGCGGTGATATGGGCGGCTTTCTTCAATTTTGTGGCCTTTTTCATCGCCAAGTGTGTCATCGGCGGTTTCGGCATTGCCAACACCGTATCGAAAACGGTGATGGAGCCTTACATTACTTTGCCTATCATTCTGGCCGGCGTGATTGCGGCTATTGCCTGGAATCTGTTCACTTGGTGGAAGGGAATCCCTTCCTCTTCTTCGCACACGCTTATCGGAGGTTTTGCCGGAGCTGCCATCATGGCACACGGTTTTGAGGCCATCCAGTTGAGTATCATTCTGAAGATTGCGGCATTCATTTTTCTGGCTCCCTTGATTGGTATGGTGGTGGCATTTGGTTTTACGTTGTTGGTCTTGTACATTTGCCGCAGGGCGCATCCCCATACGGCCGAGGTGTGGTTCAAGAAACTGCAGCTGGTGTCTTCGGCTTTGTTCAGCATCGGGCACGGTCTGAATGATTCACAGAAGGTAATGGGTATCATTGCTGCGGCTATGATAGCCGGACATTCGGAAGGACTGGGAATGGGGATAAACAGTATTGATGACCTGCCGGACTGGGTGGCATTCTCTTGTTTTACGGACATTTCACTCGGTACCATGTCCGGCGGGTGGAAGATTGTGAAGACCATGGGGACTAAGATTACGAAGGTGACGCCACTGGAAGGGGTGATTGCGGAAACTGCCGGTGCGTTTACGCTTTATCTGACGGAGTATCTGAAGATTCCGGTAAGTACGACACACACCATTACGGGAGCTATTATCGGAGTAGGGGCCACGAAGCGGCTTTCGGCTGTGCGTTGGGGAGTTACGAAGAGTCTGATGACCGCTTGGGTGCTGACTATCCCCGTCAGTGCTTTGCTGGCAGCAGGGATTTATTGTATCGTATCCCTTTTTTAGAAGTGCTGCCGCATAAAAAATAGACGGGTTCGTTTTATTTTGCATGAGGTTTGCACTATCTTTGCAGCCTGAAACTGTAAAATAGAATGCACATTGGACTGGCTATATAGTTTATTCGTCGAGCACTCCGCCTTGCAGGCGGTTGTGGTACTCTCACTGATTTCTGCTATTGGATTGGGATTGGGGAAGATACATGTTTGCGGCATTTCATTGGGAGTGACGTTTGTATTCTTTGCCGGCATCATTGCCGGGCATTTCGGGTTGTCCATAGACCCGCAGATGCTGAATTATGCGGAAAGCTTCGGGCTGGTGATATTTGTGTATGCTTTGGGTTTGCAGGTGGGACCGGGTTTTTTCAGCTCTTTCCGTAAAGGAGGGGTACAACTGAATATGCTCGCCACGGGTGTAGTGCTTATCGGCACCCTGCTGACTGTACTGGGCAGCTATGGGTTGGGAGTATCCCTGCCGGATATGGTGGGCATACTTTGCGGTGCCACGACAAACACACCGGCACTCGGTGCGGCACAGCAGACATTGAAACAGATGGGATTGGAGTCCAGTACCCCTGCTTTGGGGTGTGCGGTGGCATATCCGCTGGGGGTGGTAGGGGTCATTCTGGCCGTACTGTTCATCCGTAAGACGCTGGCGCATAAGGAAGACCTGGAATTGAAAGAGAAGGATGACGTGAACAAGCCTTACATTGTTGCGTTCCAGGTGCACAATCCTGCCATCTTCAACAAGAGTATCAAGGAAATAGGCGGGCTGAACAGCTATCCGAAGTTCGTGATTTCCCGCTTGTGGCGGGATGGGAATGTGAGTATTCCTACCTCGGAAAAGATTATAAAGGAAGGTGACCGCCTGCTGGTGATTACCTCGGAGAAAAATACGCCGGCTCTGACCGTGCTTTTCGGCGAGCAGGAGCATACTGATTGGAACAAGGAAGATATAGACTGGAATGCCATAGACAGCCAGTTGATTTCGCAACGTATCGTGGTGACGCGCCCGGAGTTGAACGGCAAGAAGCTGGGTTCTCTCCATCTGCGTAATCATTACGGTATCAATATCAGCCGGGTTTATCGTAGCGGCGTGCAGCTGCTGGCCACAGCGGAACTGACCTTGCAATTGGGTGACCGCCTGACCGTAGTGGGCGAAGCCGCTGCTATACAAAATGTGGAGAAGGTGCTGGGCAATGCTGTGAAAAGCCTGAAGGAACCGAACTTGGTGGCGGTATTTATCGGCATTGTCATCGGTCTGGCTTTGGGAGCAATTCCTATTTCCATTCCCGGCATCAGCGCTCCCGTGCGGCTCGGATTGGCAGGAGGCCCTATCATCGTAGGTATTCTTATCGGGACATTCGGTCCGAGGATGCACATGGTGACTTATACTACGCGCAGTGCGAACCTGATGCTCCGTGCATTGGGATTGTCTCTTTACCTGGCTTGCCTGGGACTGGATGCAGGTGCCCATTTCTTCGATACGGTATTCCGTCCCGAAGGACTTTTATGGATCGGCCTGGGCTTTGGGCTGACCCTCGTGCCTACGGTGCTTGTGGGGTTCTTTGCTTTTAAGATTATGAAGATCGATTTTGGCAGCGTTTCCGGTATGTTGTGTGGCAGTATGGCCAATCCGATGGCATTGAATTACGCCAATGATACCATCCCCGGAGATAATCCGTCGGTAGCTTATGCTACGGTCTATCCGTTGAGTATGTTCCTTCGCGTCATTATAGCCCAGGTGCTGCTCATGTTTCTTCTATAGCCATTCGGGCGAAATTTATAAATTGTAAATCGTAAAATCGTAAATCATATGACTGCTCAAAGTAATATAACCCCCGAAAGTATCGTTGCCGATCTGCGTTATCTGCAACTACTTTCACGTAGTTTCCCTACCATTGCCGCTGCCAGTACAGAGATTATCAATCTTGAAGCCATCCTGAATCTTCCGAAAGGGACCGAACACTTTCTGACCGATATACATGGCGAGTACGAAGCTTTTCAGCATGTACTGAAAAATGCTTCGGGAGCGGTGAAGCGGAAAGTGAACGAAATATTCGGCCATACTCTCCGTGAGATCGAGAAGAAAGAACTCTGTACGCTTATTTATTATCCGGAAGAGAAACTCCAATTGATTAAAGCAACCGAAACCGATATTGACGATTGGTACCTGATCACTCTCAATCAGCTGGTAAAGGTCTGCCAGAACGTATCATCCAAATATACCCGTTCGAAGGTTCGCAAATCATTGCCGGCCGAGTTCTCCTATATCATCCAGGAGTTACTTCACGAATCGACCATCGAGCCCAATAAACATGCTTATATCAATGTGATTATCAGTACCATTATTTCCACTCGTCGCGCTGACGACTTTATCATTGCCATGTGTAATCTGATACAGCGTCTTACGATCGATTCACTCCATATCGTGGGCGATATCTACGATCGTGGTCCGGGTGCCCATATCATAATGGATACTTTGTGTGATTATCACAATTTCGATATCCAATGGGGAAATCACGATATCCTCTGGATGGGTGCAGCATCGGGTAATGAAGCTTGTATGGCCAACGTGATCCGTCTCTCGATGCGTTACGGCAATCTGGGGACATTGGAAGATGGGTATGGCATCAATCTTTTGCCTCTTGCCACTTTTGCGATGGATACTTATGCGGATGATCCCTGTACCATCTTTGCACCTAAGACCAACTTTGCCGATTCTACTTATAACGAGAAGACCTTGAGGCTGATAACCCAGATGCATAAAGCTATTACCATCATTCAGTTTAAGCTGGAGGCAAACATTATTAATCGTCGTCCGGAGTTCGGAATGGGTGGTCGCAAGTTGCTTGAGAAAATCGACTTTGAACGGGGAGTATTTGTCTATGAAGGCAAAGAATATCCGTTGCGCGATACCAACTTCCCTACGGTAGATCCTGCAGATCCTTATCGTCTGACTGATGAAGAGCAGGAATTGATAGAAAAGATACATTACTCGTTTATGAACAGCGAGAAACTCAAAAAACACATGCGTTGCCTCTTTACCTATGGAGGTATGTATCTGGTGTGCAATTCCAATTTGCTTTATCATGCCTCTGTGCCTCTCAACGAGGATGGAAGTTTCAAGCACGTGAATATCTGCGGTAAAGAGTATTGGGGGAAGAACTTGCTGGACAAGATAGACCAATTGATTCGTACGGCTTATTTTGATGAAGATGATGAAGAAGAGAAACGCTTTGCCATGGATTACATCTGGTATCTGTGGTGCGGACCGGATGCCCCTTCGTTCGACAAAGACAAGATGGCTACGTTCGAACGTTATTTCATTGCGGATAAGAGCCTGCATAAAGAGACGAAAGGATATTATTATGCTTTGCGTAACAAAGAAGAAATCTGTGACCGGATTCTTGAAGAATTCGGAGTGACAGGGCAGCATACTCATATCATCAACGGTCATGTGCCGGTAAAGACCATTAAAGGCGAGCAGCCGATGAAAGCCGGTGGAAAATTGTTGGTCATCGACGGTGGTTTTTCGAAAGCTTATCAGCCGGAGACCGGTATTGCCGGATATACGCTGGTATATCATTCACATGGTTTGCAGTTGGTGCAGCATGACCCTTTCCAGTCTACACAGAAAGCCATTGAAGAGGGACAGGACATTAAGTCGACTACCTTCGTCATCGAGTTCAATTCACAACGAATGATGGTGAAAGATACCGATAAGGGAAAAGAGCTCGTAACGCAAATTCTGGATTTAAAGAAGTTGTTGGTAGCATACCGGATCGGTTTGATAAAGGAGAAGGTCTGATCAGGTTCACCACAGAATAACACAGCGTCTCACAGAGGAATAATTTTAATATAAACTCTGTGAGACGCTGTGTCGTTTGGCTGTGAATCAATTAGAACAGAACCACTCCTGCTTCCGCAATCACGCCTTTGTCGTAGGTCCTGGCTTTGTTATAGTAACGGCTGCCACCGTATCCGCCTGTGACGAACAAACCGAATTTATCCGTAAACCGATACTCCAGGTTGAGGCGTGCCTGCAAGGCATAAAGACGTGCCGGAATGCCTTCCACCTTTTTATTCCGGAATGTTTCGATGTGCTGATAGCCTAAATCACCGCTTACAAACAAGTTTCTGTAGAGTGGAAGTTCAAGGCCTGCCCGGTAGAATAATGCCGCAGAAAATTTATCGTCAAAATCAAGATAGTGTGTGCCTCCACCGAGGATAGTGTAGAAGAGTTTGTTCTTGAAACGTGCACCTACATTGATTTTGGTGCTGTTTCCTCCGAATACCATTAACTGTACCTTGGTCTGCGGGTTGGCATTGACCAGTCCCAGCTGAAGTCCTTTCATATCCTCCTTATGATAGTTGAACAGTCCGATCTGCAAACCTTTTGCCTTAGAGGCAAAATTGAACAGTCCCAATTGCACTCCGTTCATTTGTCCCCCGGTTACATTGGCAAGTCCGGAAAGTTGCAGTCCGTTCATTTCTTCTCCTACCACGTTGAGCAATCCCGACATCATAAGTCCGTCATATTCCTCACCGGTTACGTTGGCAAGGCCTGCCAATTGTACACCTGCGGCTTTATCTCCTGTGATATTCATGATACCACTCATCATCAGTCCGCGCATATTGTCTCCGGCAATGTTGCTTAAACCCGTAATCAGTACACCCTTTGCTTTGTTTCCGGTGATGTTGACAAGTCCCGAAACAGACAATCCTGCCAGATTGTTGCCGTTTACGTTACTGATACCTCCAATCTGTACTCCATGCATGCTTCCTCCCGCAAGGTTGGCCAATCCGGAAATCTGCACACCGTTCATATTGTTCTGTACCATACTTCCGAAGGCATTGAAGCCTACACCGTGCAACTTATGCATTGCCGAGAAAAGCCCCAGGTTGACATATGTAGTCTGTGTACTGTCAAGTGGTTGTGTACATGCTTTTTTCCATAAAGAAAGATTGATTCCCCCACTTTTGTTTCCGCCTTTATTCTGTGCAGGCAGACAGACTGCAGCCGAAAGAAGAGCTGCTACAAGAATTATTTTCTTCATAAGCTAAATTTTTAGAACGCAAATTACGCAGATTTGCACGGATTATCCTATTAAAATCTATGCAAATCTGCGTAATCGATGTTTTTTTAAGAAAAATAGAGACTGCTTTTATCCTTTTGCCTCTTGATATAAGAAGCGTTTGATACTCTTCTTCGGAGTCTTTTCAAACTCTTCCGGATAGATTTTCATTTTCGAGATCTGGCTGTAGGCAGGAAGCATTTCGTTCAAGGTAACCCGGTTTTCTTCCATCACCCGTTCCATGTCTTCATTTTTCAGACCATGCGCAAAGGCTTCGTCAAAATCCGGATAAACCAGTCCTACCAGTTTGTCATTCTGCTGTACGATAATACTTTCGGCCACGTACGGCAGATTGTTCAGCTTATCTTCTATTTCTTCCGGATAGATATTCTGTCCGCTGGCACTCAATAACATATTCTTGCTGCGTCCCTTAATTGTGATGTTGCCTTCAGCATCTTCTAGGGCAAGGTCGCCGGTATGTAACCATCCGTCTTTATCGATCACTTGGGCGGTAGCCTCTTCATTCTTATAGTAGCCTAACATTACGTTCGGACCTTTGCAGACAATTTCGCCTACTACGTTTTCCGGATCGGGTGAAAGGACTTTCACTTCCATGTTGAGTGCTGCTTTTCCACATGATCCCGGTTTGAAGCGTTTCCAGTCTTCATAACAAATGATAGGACCGCACTCGGTCATACCATAGCCCACTGTATAAGGGAAGTCGATCATTCTCAGGAATTGTTCCACCTCCTGGTTGAAGGCGGCTCCACCTACAATGACAGCTTCAAAGTTGCCGCCAAAGCCTTTTATCATCTCTTCGCGTACCGTTGCTTTAATCTTATCATTGATAATCGGCACTTTAAGCAGCAGCTTCATGGTAGGAGTCTCCAACTTCGGAAGTACGCTCTTCTTGATGATCTTTTCAATAATCAGCGGAACAGCCACGATCAGATTGGGTTTCACGTCGGCAAACGCCTGGAAGATAATCTTCGGGCTCGGCATGCGGGTAAGAAAGTAAATCTGGCAACCTACCGCAAATTCATACAGGAACTCGAAGGCCAGTCCGTACATGTGTGCCATCGGCAGCATGGATACGATCTTATCACCTGCTTTCAGTGGAAGTACCTCGAAAGCGAAAGCCGTATTCGACCATAAGCTGCGATAGGGGAGCATTACACCTTTTGAATAGCTGGTGGTTCCCGAGGTATAGTTGATAACAGCCAATTCTTCAGGCTGATCCTTATGATATTCGATATGTTCCTTACGGAAATTTTTGGGGAATTTCTTCCCGAACATTTCGTTGAGGTGTTCACGTGCGTGGGTCAGTCGTTCGCTACGTGATACCAGTAACGTAAAATCGTTCATCATCAGGATACCTTCAAGCAACGGCATGGCAGACTCATTGAGGTTTTCCCAGACCACGTCTCCTACAAACAGGAGTTTGGCCTCCGAGTGATTGACGATGTTGTGTACGTTATCAGCTTTGAATTCGTGTAAGATGGGGACGATAACCGCTCCATAAGTGAGAGTCGCGAGGAAAGTAACTCCCCAATGGGAACTATTTCTTCCGCAAACGGCTATTTTGTCTCCTTTGCGGATTCCGCTTTCTTCAAAGATGATGTGGAGCTTTTCTATTTTGCGGGCTACGTCTTTATACTGTAGGGTGGCACCTTTATAATCTGTCAGGGCGTCCAGATCCCAATTATTCTTAATACTATTTTCAATGTAAGCTATAAAACTTTGTTCCATTGTTTTTTGCACATTTGATGATAAATTGTGCAAATATAGCTATTTAATTGAGATTTGAAAGCTTGGAAGCTATTTAAATTTTTCTTTTGCAGGTTTCACTGTATTCACTACAGGGTACACGGAGGACATAGAAGTTCTGTTTTCTTTTCTATTTTATCACTCTGTATCCTCCTATGCCCTCTGTGGTGAATGATTATCCCAGATACCACTCGTACATTCTCTGTACCCCCTCTTCAATATCGATTTTATGATGCCATCCGAGGTTGTGCAATTTCGACGGATCGGTAAGTTTTCGCATGGTTCCGTCCGGTTTACTGCTGTCAAAAGTCAGTTTACCCTGATAGCCGACTGTATTTACAATCAGTCCGGCCAGTTCGCGGATTGTAATTTCTTTGCCGGTACCTATATTGATGTGGCAGTTGCGGATGTCTTTTGCACCGGCTTTGTAGGTATCCTTGAAGTCCACATATTCCATTACGAAGACACTGGCATCTGCCATTTCTTCACTCCAAAGAAATTCCCTTAGAGGCGTTCCTGTTCCCCAAAGTGTCACCTCCGTTTCAGTAATGCCGTATTTCCGGAGAATCCGGAGGATTTCTTCGTTGGAGTTGGCACCACTGATGCCTTCTACCGGACGCAGGTTCATATCTTTACGCACGGCCTCCCAATCTCCTTTTTTCAGGCAGTGTGCCAAGTGAACTTTACGGATCATGGCAGGCAGCACATGACTGCGTTCCAAGTCAAAGTTATCGTTCGGCCCATACAGGTTGGTCGGCATCACGGCGATGTAGTTCGTTCCATATTGCAGGTTGAAGCTTTCGCACATTTTCAGTCCGGCTATTTTGGCTATGGCATAAGGTTCATTGGTATATTCCAGTGGAGAAGTGAGCAAGACGTCCTCTTTCATCGGCTGTTCGGCATCCCGCGGATAGATGCAGGTACTTCCCAGAAAGAGCAGTTTTTTCACCTGATGCCGGAAACTTTCTCCGATTACGTTCTGCTGTATCTGTAAGTTCTTATAGATAAAGTCCGCACGGTAGATACTATTGGCCATGATCCCTCCGACAAAAGCGGCAGCCAAAAACACGTACTCCGGCATTTCCTCATCAAAAAACTGCTTTACGGCCGCACCGTCCAATAAGTCCAGTTCCTTATGTGTGCGTCCCACCAGATTCGTATACCCCTTTTCCTGCAGGTTTTTCCATATAGCCGAACCCACCAGTCCGTGGTGTCCGGCTACATAAATTTTTGCGTTTTTATCCATTCTGTCAATCATGTTTAGTCGCAATCATTCTTTTCACTTTGGCCATATCGTGGCGTACCATGATTTTTACCAGTTCCGGGAATGGTGTTTTGCATGGATTCCATCCCAATACGGTTCTGGCTTTGGTTGGGTTACCGAGCAATTGTTCCACTTCGGCAGGGCGGAAGTATTTCGGGTCGACCTCTACCAGTACTTTGCCGGTGGCCGTGTCGATTCCTTTCTCATTGACGCCTTCGCCTTCCCAACGCAGGTTGATGCCTATTTCGGCAAATGCCAGTGTACAGAATTCGCGGACGGTATGCATTTCGCCGGTAGCGATTACGAAATCTTCGGGTACGTCATGTTGCAGGATCAGCCACATACATTCTACATAATCTTTGGCATAGCCCCAGTCACGCTTGGCATCCAGGTTACCCAAATATAATTTATCCTGTTCGCCTTGTGCGATGCGTGCTGCTGCCAGCGTGATCTTACGGGTTACGAAAGTCTCGCCACGGCGTTCACTCTCGTGATTGAATAAGATACCGTTTACGGCAAACATTCCGTAACTTTCACGATAGTTCTTAGTGATCCAGAAACCGTATTGCTTGGCTACTCCATACGGAGAACGCGGATAGAACGGAGTCGTTTCGCTTTGCGGCACTTCCTGTACTTTTCCGTAGAGTTCGGAAGTGGAAGCCTGGTAGATGCGTGTCTGTTTTTCCAGTCCCAGGATGCGGACAGCTTCAAGCATACGCAATGTACCGAGTGCATCCGCCTCGGCGGTATATTCCGGTACGTCGAACGATACTTTTACGTGGCTTTGTGCCGCCAGGTTGTATATTTCGTCGGGTTGTACTTGCTGGATGATGCGGATCAGTGAACTTGAGTCGGTCATATCTCCGTAGTGCAGGTTGACTGTACGTTTCTGTTTCATATCGCGCACCCATTCATCAAAGTACAAGTGTTCGATCCGGCCTGTATTGAAAGAAGATGAACGGCGCAGGATGCCGTGTACTTCGTAACCTTTCTGAAGAAGAAACTCGGCGAGGAATGAACCATCCTGTCCGGTAATACCTGAAATAAGAGCTTTTTTCATGTCTATTGTTTTGAGTTTATAATCTTTTTGACGATGCAATATTCGGTATTTTCATAAGAACGGGCAATCTATCTGCTGAATTATTTTCTTTTTTCAACGGAAAAAACTTATCTTTGCTGTAATTTATTAAAATAGAAATGAATATTATGCTTTTTAATATTAAAATATCTATTCTATTTTATATAATGAATTTTATTTTAAATAAATTCGTATATGAATGATATATTTGATGAATTGGTATCATCCAACTACTGGAATGGAAAACTTCCGAAAGTGGAATTTGCCCGTAAAAGTTACACAAACCGTATATTCGGGTATGTAGGTAACCGCCTTGTAAAGGTCCTGACCGGACAGAGAGGGGTAGGTAAAGGATGCCTGTTGCGGCAGATCATCTATCAGTTGATTGCCGATGGTGTTTCATCACGGAACATTCTATATATAAGTAAGAAGTTCACAGATTCGGGCGTACTTTCCGGCTATCGTGATCTGGACGACTTGCTTTTTATCTATCGTGAGAAAATCCATCCGGTAGGTAAAGTCTATATTTTTATTGAAGAAATACAAAAAGTGGAGGGCTGGGAACATTTTGTCCATTCCCATTCACAGGACTTTGTAGATACTTGCGAGTTGTTTATCAGTGGTTCCAACCAGGATATGCTTTCGGGTGAAGCCGAGAAGCTTTTGGCCAGACATTACGTCAGTTTTGAGATATTTCCCTTTAGCTTTTCCGAGCACAGGATATTGGAGAGGGTAGAGGCTACCGGCAAAAATTACGCGGAATATATGGGTAAAGGGGCACTACCCATTCTTTTCAATCTTCCGGATGCGGAGGCCGGATGGAAAGCCATTTCCGCTCTCCGCGATACGATTCTGTTTCGTGATATCATCCGTCGATATCGGATTAAGGATGCCCGCCTGCTCGAAGATGTGTTCGTCTATTTGTGCACCCATCTCGCTGAGTTGATTACCATCGGTCAGCTGGTCAGTCACTTTGCTGCCCAGAACCGGAAGACGAGTTATGATACGGTTGCCAATTATATCTGCTATCTGGAAGACACCTCTCTGATTCATCGCGTGGAACGTTATCAGATCCGCAGTAAAGAGATTCTTCTAGGTAGCTGCAAATACTATATTAACGATTGGTCATTCATGCGCCATCTGTATCCTTTTTTTGCCGGTTCCCGAAAATCCTGCTTTGAGAACCAGGTTTATCTGGAACTGCGGCGTGCCGGATATACCGTTTTTGTAGGTGTGCTTCGAGGAGGCAAACTGGTCGATTTTGTTGGCAGGAAGAAAGACCGCATTGTGTATTTGCAATGTGCACCTCTGCTCAATGATGATTTTCAAGTGGAGCAAATGTACAACACGCTGGAGATGATACAAGACAATTATGAAAAGTGGGTCGTTTCTATGGACGATACCACATTGCCCTCCAAAGAAGGGATTCGTCACATACAAGTCTGGCAACTGCCTGAAATACTATAGTCTGACAATCTTTTTTGATTGCTTTGATGTCCGGATGATGCCGTTTACGAAGTTAACATCTTGTTGTTTACGAAGTTAATATCATAATTTTACGAAGTTAAAATCGTATCTTCGGGAAGTTAACTTCCTGAAGTCACGATTTTAACTTCGTATTAGTGCTTTTTGAATCGCTTTTCAATCCCTTGAGAATCAGTGCCCGTTTCCGGAGGAAAACAGCTACGTTCTTTAATTGACTGCAAGCAAACAGTATTTTCCAGAATATAAAAATGTACTGTTTGTCAGAAAAGTTCTTTTAGGTTCCGCTTCTTTTCTTTGCCCGGTTCAACGCTGCGATCATGTATTTTCCTTTTGCTCCGATGTTACTCCAGTTCGTGCTGCAAATCAGTTTCCATACAGGGGTTCCTTTTCTCCCGTAATCTGACAGTCGCAGGATTGCTTCGATCTCTTTTTCGTCTGTTATTCCGAATCGTTCCAGGTTTCCCATTAATCCCACGTAGTTGTGTGTCATTGTATTAAATGCGTATCCGGGCATACTGACCGGCGTAGCATTGACTTCCTCTTCCTTCCCCCTTGGGGGAGCTGAGGGGGGAAATTCTCTACTTTGCTTTACTTTACTTTGTTCGGTATTGCATGCATTTTTTGCATCAGAGCCTGCATCCTGCTCTACATTTTGCGTGCAGACGGTCTTTTCTTCATTACATGTCTCTTTCGGCTTTATCAGTAGATAAGGCATGGCTGTCCAGTTCCTCTTTCTTCGCTTGGTTGCCTCTATCCATACTTTTTGTATTGCTTCAGAGGTCAGTACTTTATGTTCCGCATAGCTTCCCCTGTCTATCATTCCTTTCTCGATCATTATCTCGATAATCCCCTGCACCTCTTCTGCGTCTGCCTCTTTTCCCGTCTTGTTGGCGAAAATAAGGCATTGTTCCTCACCCCACGGAATATAATATCCTTCTTTATATATTTTGCATAGGAGTTTCAGTACAATCGCGAGTCCTTTCATGCCATATTTTGCTTCTATTACCTCCATTGCGTTCTCTTCCATAAAATTCACAGCTATTGGAAAGTAATTTATTCCATCGTATGTTGTTGCCATAATTGTTAAGTTGTTATGTTACTGATTAATTGGTCACTGAAAGATTCTCCTATACGATCGCTCTCCATTCCATGAAATTCTCTATTTTGAAGGTCATCCACCTTTGTTGCTCCACATCCCGGTAGACCACTGTGTTTTTTATTTCCATCGGATCATACTGCTTTCCGAAATCTTTTTCGTATCCCACCAATGTTCCTTTCACCAGTTTGAATGTTCCGTCCTGTTTCATATAAGCTACGGCTGCATGTCCATATTGCATATATTCTATGAGGGCTTCCAGTCGTTCTGCCATCCATTCGGAGCACTGTTCTGTGTAGTCCTTTTCGAGCATGATTTGTCTTTTCCATTTTCCTTTCATCATTTCGTTTTTCGATACTGCTTTCCTGTTCTTTTTCATAATTGATTTTTTTAAGTTTATTAATGAGTTATTGTCGGGCTTTTATTTTTACCCGTGGCAAAGTACGGTAATAAGTTTTGAATAGACTAATCCTGTAAAAGTACTTTAGAAAGGGACTTTTACAGGATTTTAACAATCGGTTATTCGCTTTTATCTCGCTTTTTCCGGAATGCTCTGGCATATTTTTTCAGCTCTGATAGAAAAGAACGTTTATTAGGCTCTGTAGCAATGCCTTTGCGCTGATATTCAAAGGTGAGATATTCTTTTATTGTTTCCTGTAGTTCTTCAATGGGTCTGTTTTCCATGCTGTTGATTCCGCCTTTGATAAAGCTTTCGGTAAGTGCCTCCATTAGCTTTCCTTTGCCTTTTGTGATGCGTAGTGGTTCTCTAACCTTTTGATTGAGGCTGAATTGCAAGTCGGCTTTACCCGCAAAGATTACTTTTCCATTTACTTCGATGGTTACTAAGTTATCATTCAATGAGATAACTACTTTTTTTCTTCCATAATGTTAGTTATTAAATGAATTTATGAAAGGACAAAGTTTGTATAAAAAAATATAAATATAAAAGAATACCGGAGTTTTTTTAGTTTAAAGGGAGAATCTTGAAGTGTAAGGATCTTGTTATTAGTTATTTATCTTAAGATATAGGCGTTGTTTCAAAAAACGTTCGTTTGATTTAACAAAGGTAAGGAGTCTGTTTTAATGTACAAAATATTTAGTGGATAAAATTTTATCAAAGATTTTATATTGTTGATTTTCAAACACATATAGAGCAAAAAAAGTTCTCTGCTCAGCTACTTTACAATATTCATTTTTTCATCGAAAAAAACTCAAAAAATGCTGTTTCAAAAGACGAACGTTTTTTGAAACACATTCGTTCGTTCTCAACTTCTAAAAATGTTTCGTAAAATTTGACGGTTTGAAAGAGAAAAGATGTCTCGTTCAAACCGCGAAGCGCACCCGAAACAAAGGAAAATTTCCCCAAGTATAAATCGTAAATGTCCGAACAACAGAAGTATTGGTTTGCCGCCCGTACCCGAGATAAACAAGAGTTTGCTATTCGTGACTCTCTTGAAAAATTGAAGACTGAACTTGATCTCAATTACTATCTTCCCACTCAGTTTGTCATCCGGCAGTTGAAATATCGTCGAAAACGGGTGGAAGTCCCTGTTATTAAGAATCTTATCTTCATCCAAGCTACCAAGCAAGATGCTTGTGATATTTCTAATAAATACAATATCCAGCTTTTTTATATGAAAGACCTGCTTACCAGGGCCATGCTGATAGTTCCTGATAAACAGATGCAGGACTTCATATTTGTCATGGATTTAGATCCGAATGGCGTCAGTTTCGATAATGACCATTTATCTGTTGGTAGCAGGGTTCAGGTAGTTAAAGGTGATTTCTGTGGTGTCGAGGGCGAACTTGCCAGCGAGGCCAACAAAACTTATGTTGTTATTCGTATTGCCGGTGTATTGAGCGCCAGCGTCAAAGTTCCTAAAAGTTATTTACGTGTCATTTAAGTTATGAATACACTCACTTCTCAAATTGAACAATTACAGAGTCTCGCGCACGAGTTACTCTATTTAGGTGTGGATGGTGCTCCTATTTATACCGATCATTTCCGTCAGTTGAACAAAGAAGTTTTAGAACAATCCGATGCGTTGTATCCTCAGCGTGGTGCTACTCCCGAAGAGGAAGCAAACATCTGTCTGGCATTATTGATGGGTTACAATGCAACCATCTATAATCAGGGTGACAAAGAGGAGAAAGAGCAAGTTGTTCTCAATCGTTGTTGGGACGTGCTTGACCAACTTCCTGCTACTTTATTGAAATGCCAGTTGTTGACTTATTGTTATGGTGAGGTGTTTGAAGAGGAGTTGGCGAAAGAGGCGCATACTATCATAGAAAGTTGGAGCAATCGAGAACTTTTAAAAGCTGAAAAAGAAATAGCTGAAAGTTTGAATAATTTGGAAGCTAATCCATATCCGTACAGCGAACTACACGAATGATTCGTTCCTTTCT
>OGGP01000782.1_pt1 | contig 16767 bp, 12 predicted proteins | sample 1571261 | NCBI WGS metagenome assembly OGGP01 (sample SAMEA2581968, study PRJEB24529) | metagenome | biome: Human gut stool | place: China | collected 2011
GCAAGTTGCTTATTCCTAAATTATTCCTATCTTATAGCTGTATTTTCAAGAAAAAGACCATGCTGAAAAGGTAGAGGCTTATGTGGATGCTTTGGGGACAAAAGAAGATTTCTTCAATGCTATTGTTCAGGAACGTGCCTGGGAATTTGGCGGAGAAAAGCATAGACGTTACGATTTGGCACGTTGGAATCTGTATGGAAAAACATTATATAATTTGTATTTCGATTGGATTGAATTGGGTAAAGTAGCTCGTACTAAGCAATATGAAAATACGGAAACTCCTTTTGAAAATCCTACTTATGATGCACGCTTTGATTCTTACCCGGCTGTAGCCTATTATAAGATGGTACCGGCGGATAAAACGCTGTTCCCGGTATGTGTAGCCGAAACAATGGATTGGTACAAAGAAGGGAACATCAATTCTTATGATGAGGCGCTACCTGCATATCCTTCCCAAAATCCTTCCGGTTACTCGCGTGTAGATATGTGTGTTCAATATTGTACGCAAGTTAAAAACGCCAGTCCTCGCCAATGGGAACCATCTGCCCGTATTCTGCATTCTTTCTATGGCTATATTAATGCATCGAATGCCGGGGCTGTGAATCCCGAAACGGATCCGGTACGCTATTTGGTTCCTATACCGCCGGACGCATTGTCAAGCCATCAGGGATTATTGAAAAATTATTATGGATATTAAAACTAATAGTAGGATGAAAACAAAATATATAGTGTCGCTTTTACTTTTCTGTCTGTTTGCTTGTATAGCATGTGAAGACGAGACGACAGAGATGCCCCGTTTATTCAGACCTTCCTTTATTGCTTCGTCCTGTTTTGCAGAAAGCAATACTATAACGCTGGCTTGGAGAACATCCGGCGAAGCAACTTCGTATACGGTAGAGCTTTCTCAGGATGCCACGTTTCAGCCGGAAAATCTTGAAACACAGACTGTGGAGAAGGGCAAATGTACGTTTGCGAATTTACGTTATGAGACTAAATTTTATGCCCGTGTCAGAGCTAATAATGAATCTCTTGCTATAACATCGAATTGGACGGAAATGGGTTCTTCCATTTCAACTTTGTCCCGTACTATTCCGAAAATACTGTATGCTGTGGAAGGTTCGCAGATTAATGAGACTTCCGTGGAAATTAAATGGGTGGTATCGGAAAAAAATCCGGTTGACGGATTGGCGATATGGGAAGAAGGAACTACAGAGGAAAAACAAATTAGTTTGGAAGATGCTTCTGCCGGACAATATACGATTACAGGATTAACTCCTCGTACTACTTATTATGTGGCTTTGACAAACAGTGCTGCACCGGAAGGAGCAGAAAAATATAATCAGCAGAGATTTACCACTGCAGGAATGCCTGCCGATGCAGTTGTGGTGGAAGATGGAGTTGATTTGATGGATAAGATTAAGGCCGGTATGGATGATGCAAGTAAGCAGGCTCTTGTTTTCCAATTGAAGAATGGCGTTGATTATTACCTGACAACAGGCGGGGAAGTCGCTGCGAAAACCGGCGATATTAAATTGACCAAAAGCATTGCTCTTCTTGCTAACCCGGGGGAACGTCCTACCTTGTACATTCGCGAGGGGTGTTTCATTGTGAAACCGGAAGTTGGCAATATGCCGAATATTGAATATTTTATTGTTGATAATGTGAATATTAAGGAAACATGGACTGAGAGTAAGCCCAGTAAAGGTAGTAAAACACGTTTGCTGAATATAGGGAAACACAATACCGGTACTGATTTTACAATAGACAGATTTGAAATTACAAACTCGGATATAGTTTTACCATCTACCGTTTTAATGATGAGTGATGCCAGTGAAGGAGTAACCACAATCAACCATATCCGTATAGATAATTGTTTGGTTTCCGGTATTAATGATACAAAAAATGTAACAAAACAATTCGGTTTTATTCATGCTATAAATAAAGGCTCTAATGTATGGAATGATGTCTCCGTCACTAATTCCACATTCTATGAGTTCTATATTTCACCGGGTGTGTTTGGAGCACCTACTGCTGATGTCCCTATTGCGGCCGGTAACAAAGTTGTTATTTCTAATTGTACTTTCTATAATTGGGGCTCAAATAAGGATGGCAAAAACACTTATAGGGCTGTTGGGAATTTCTCCAAATTGACTGCGCCGCTGAACTTGTCGGTAAGTAATTGTGTCTTTGGCAGCAGTAAAAGTAAAGTGCTTGATGCAGGCAGTATTAATTTAAATTCGAAAGGCAACTATTGTACATCGGATTTTGAAAAGATGTCTGATGCCGGTTTGACACTGATTTCATTGGATACGGATGATGCTTCATTATTCCGTAATGTTGAGGAAAATGATTTTACTGTAGTTGATGCAGAGTCAGTCATTTATAAATCAGAATACGGTGATCCCCGTTGGATTAAAGTTTTGGATTAATTATTTGTAAATTTAATACTTTAATTAATGAGATATAATATGAATTTGATAGGATTCTTTTGCCTTGCATGGGCTTTGTTGGCTTGCGGCCAAGATGAAGGGAAAGATAACCCAGGTGTTTCTTTCCCGGATTATGGTGAGGTACTGGCCTTTCCCGGTGCGGAAGGATATGGGCGGCATGCTACAGGTGGCAGAACGGGTGAAGTATATCAAGTAACGACTTTGGCAGATTCGGGCAGGGGTTCTTTACGTGATGCCGTCAGTAAGCCCAACCGTATTATTGTATTTAAAGTAGCAGGGGTAATCAAATTAGAGTCTCCTCTCGACTTCTCAAAGAACTTGACAATTGCAGCACAGACAGCTCCGGGTGACGGAGTTGTCGTGTATGGCAACCGGGTTTCCTTTTCGGGAGCGGACAATTTGATATGTCGTTATTTACGTGTACGAATGGGTATCAACGGTCGTGAAGGTAAAGATGCAGCCGGTATCGCCTATGGTTCGGATATGATTTTCGACCATATGTCTGTAACTTGGGGACGCGATGAATGTTTCTCCATCAATGGAGATCCTAAAAAGCCCGCAGATCAGCCTCGGAATATCACGATACAGAACTCGTTCATAGGGCAGGGATTGCAACCTCATTCTTGTGGCGGACTTATCCAGACCACGATAAACGATGGAATTACTTTGTACCGGAATCTGTATATAGACAATAAAACCCGTAATCCGAAAGTGAAAGGACTGAATCAGTTTGTAAACAATGTCCTTTATAATTGGGGAAACGGCGGTGCTTATATTATGGGAGATACTCAGCAGAAATCGGATGCCGATATTCGGAATAATTATTTTATAGTAGGAACTACAGATAATTACGATGGCAAGAAGTTAGGCGCAACGGCTCCCTTTACCCGATATAACGAGCATTTCAGCGCTTATTTGTCCGGTAACTTTTATGATGATAATAAGGATGGCTTATTGAATGGCCGTGAACTGGGACGTGCAGACTGCATGAAGAAGTCGGTTGTAGCAGGAGAGGAGATTATAACTTCTCCTACGTTCCTCGAACGTCCGTCCGATGTACATCCCGAAATAAAAGAACTGATGACTGCTCAGGAAGCCTACGAATGGATTGTTGCCAATGGCGGATCTTCCTTGCCCGTACGGGATGAGGTGGATGCCTATCTTATCGATGAACTGACTTCATTGGGGAAAAAGGGGCTGATTATCCATTCGGAGGAAGATATACCGACAAAGGGACCGGGTAATATAAAGTCGGCGGAAGCTCCTGCAGATACCGACAATGATGGTATGCCGGACGAGTTTGAAGACAAATACGGCCTTGATAAGAATGATCCGGCAGATGCCATGAAAGTAGCGTCTAATGGATATACGAATATAGAGAATTATATATTTCTGATTAAATAGAATACCGAATGATGATGAAAAAGTTATGTCTTGTTTTTATAAGCATATTGCAACTGTGTAGCGTGTCGGCAGGGGCGCAAACGAATGACAAAGCCAAAGAGATGGCAATGAAGATAGCTGATCGTATTTTGGCGTCCACGACTTATGAGTTTGTGGATAAGAAAAGCGGAAAGACCTATACATCCTTAAAGAATATGCCTTTGAATAAAGCATTGAAAGTCAGGAGTAAATATCTTGATTGGCACTACACGAACGGAGTTACCAATATTGCTTTAATGGAATTGGGTAATAAGCTGGGTAACTCCAAATACGAAAACTACGTATTGAAGAATATGAATTTCGTATTTGATGAGGACAATCAATCTTATTTCCGTAGATTGTATGAGGAAACGTTGAAGAATGAAGGATGGAAAGCGGTGAATGCCTTGAATTGGCACATGATTTATCGTAATAAACGTCTGGACGATAACGGACCGATGGGAGCAAGTTTGATTGATTTGAGCCGGAAACATCCTAACGCGGCATTCCGGAAATATATTGAAAGTACCAATCATCATTTAATGTTCTCCGAACCCCGGCTTGCCGATGGCACTATTGCCCGATTGTGGCCGCACGTGAATACGGTGTGGGCTGATGATGCTTTTATGGCCCTTTCCTTTTTGGTAAGAATGGGAGAGATGACAGGAGATAATAAGTATTTCGATGATGCTGCCAATCAGATACTGAATTACACCCGCTATCTATGGTGTCCCGAGAAGGAAGTCTATTATCACTGTTATCATACTGACACGAAGATACACGGAGTAGCTCATTGGTCAAGAGCCAACGGATGGGTATTTATGGCAACGGCAGATTTACTGTCGAGAATGCCCGAAAATCATCCTATGCGCGAAGATGTCATTAAGAACTTCCGGATGCAGACGGATGGGGTAATCCGTTATCAGGGCGCTAACGGATTATGGCATCAGTTGCTCGACAAACCAGATTCTTATGAAGAGATAACGGGAACGGCCATGTTTGTTTTCGGCATTGCCAAGGGAGTTAAAGAAGGATGCTTACATCCCGATTATATTTATGTGGCATGGGAAGGCTTGAAAGGTATGCTGACAAAAATCACCCCTGAAGGTGATGTTACCGCTATTTGTGCCGGTACGGGAATTATGCCTTCTTTATCATTTTATTATAATCGCCCTCAATGGAAAAACGACCCTATGGGTGAAGGACCTGTTTTAAGAGCATTGGTCGAGATGATTGATGCACCTGCTTATACGGAAATTAAAGCGGAACAGCAATATGACAAGATAAAATAGTTGCTGTATCTCTTAGCTACAGCAACTAACGTTTTTTAATTCTCGTAGATTATATTTGGTTGAAACCTTAGAATTCAATAAGCAGGAAAAGCTCATCCTATCTTTCTCTGATTATTGATTCTAAGGTTTTCTTTTGGTTGAGGCCAAATATCCTCTATGCTTTTCGTAAAACTGTATACCGAAACAGTTCCGAACCTTTTTTAATATTTCTACAAGGTTATTACAGCGATGCGCTATACTTTATCAGCGCATAGCCGCCTACTACCTGCATTGCCATTCCCGGCAGCCCGATACGGAAATCCTGTACGGCTTGGAAGAAGCTGTCCACCATAGCCCATTCGCCCAAAGTACCTGCTACCTGATAGAACAGTACAACGGCCAATAGGATAGGTAGAGAGATACGGTTGAAACGATGTGCTGCCCAGCCGGCTGCTGCTGCCAGTAATACGGACTTCAACAGAATGGCGGGAAGCACTGCCGGAAGAGGCATCCCGAACAGCAGTGAATTGATTACCGGAGAAAGGATCGCAGTCAGCAATCCTACCTTCCAGCCGAATTTGTATGCACCGATTAAGGTGAAGAAATAGATGGGCAACCATGTGATACCGCCTTGCGGTATAAGGTGGAAAAGCTGGGGCAGTGCCATATTGCCTGCAATGAACAATGCGGCCATTAAGTAAGTTCTTGCATTGCTGTAATCCAGCGAATAGAGTTTTACAGTTTTTGTTTCCATGTTCTTATCGTTTATAAAATAATCTTATTCATTTATCGGGTAAATTGTATTGGTCTGTCGGATAATCTTTATCGGCTAATCAAACAATCTGTTTTATACTCACAAAGTTATAACTATTATTTCAAACCAATACGGTCTTGACAACAGTAATGCCTGATTTTGTCAGAAATTGATATTCACTCCGCCCATAACGGTTGCTTTAGGCATCGGAAAGCCGTCGTTGATTTCGTAACGTTGCGCCAGCAGGTTTTCCCCTCGTACAAAGACATCGGCATAGCGGCATACACGATAATTGGCACGCAGGTTCCAGAGAACAAAACTTTCTTTTTTCTCCTTGCCTTTGCTTACGTTGGTATAGAGGTCTTTTATATATTGCACTCCGGTTGACACTCCCCAGCGGCCTCGCGTAAAGTCAACGCCTGCATAGAGTTTATGTCCGGGAGCGGCAATCACCGGATTCTCCATGTGCAGCCAACTGTAATTGGCATTTGCCTGCCAGTGCGGGGTAATGCGGTAACCGATATTGGCTTCAATGCCCCGGTTTTCAATCTTGCCGGTATTTACGTTCTTGGGCTTGCCGTCCGTAGGAACGGTCATAATCATATTGTCGCCGTCGATGTAGTAGAGGTTTATGCCGTAATACAAAGCGCCGTCCAACACCCGTTGCGAGAAAGACAACTCGTAGCTCATCAGGCTTTCCGCCATTAAATCCGGGTTCTGTGGCGGAAACATGTACATCTCACGGATGGTGGGGTTACGGAATCCCTTGCTCATCATTGCTTTCACTTCCATCTGTCGGGGCAAGTGGAACGAAAGGCCACCTTGCGGAATCCATTCCGTGCCTACGTGCGAATGGTGGTCTACACGGATACCGGCATCCAGAGAGAGCCATTCGCCGAGGTCCTGACGGAAGTCTACATATCCGGCAAATTCATCCATTTGCTTGTCTACACCCGGAACACGTTCGCCGGTGGACACCATCCGGTTCCATGATTCGCCACCGAAGTGCTGATAGTCAAAACCCACAGTCAGACGGTTACCGGTGAAAAGCGTTGCGCTCTGATACCACGACACGCCCAGCATGCGGTCTTTGGAGTTGAAGTGGGATTCCTGTGGCGTACCGCCGGGATGATAGCCGTCATTGATTTTATGTCGTCCCCAGTTATAGAAGAAACTCAAGGCGCCGGAACTCTTTTCATAACGGTTTTCGAGAGCGAGCGAAGTCATGCCGCGCGTGATGCGGGAGTCATTGTCTATGTACGGATTATCGGCCTCGCCCGGATTGGAGGCCTTGAACTGCGTGATGTTTACATCGCCCCACAGTTTCCAGGAATCGTTGAAGTCATATCCCAGCTTGGCATAGCCGCCGTATTGCTCAAACTCCATATTGTCGCGATGCCCGTCGGTACGGTTGTAAGAGCCGGTGACAACACTGCTGAAACGCCCTTTCCTGATGCGGTTGGAAACTTCCGTCTGCAATGTGTTGTAGGAGCCGTAGCCGATTTGCGCATGGGTCTTAACCCCGTCTTCCTGCATCTTGCGGGTTACTATATTGATAACGCCGCCCATAGCGTTGGAACCATACAGCACCGAGGCAGGGCCGCGAAGCACTTCCACCCGGTCGGTCAGCATGGTCTGGTAGGCATCGGCAATGGGATGCCCCATTAATCCCATATATTGGGGATGGCCGTCAATCAGCACCAGCAAACCAGCCGTAGGGCTGCCGCCGATGCCGCGCAGGTTCATTCCGCCTGCCGCTCCTGTGGATACGCCGTATCCCATGATGCCGCGGCTTGTGGCGAACAGTCCGGGCACTTGCTCCGTCAGTGCAGGCAGTACGGATGGTTGGAAACGTTGCTCCAACACCTTGCGGTTCACTATGGAGATGGTCATCGGCAGATGCCGTATATCCGTTTCGTTTCTTGTTCCGGTTACTACCACTTCATCTATAGTCAGGTTCCGGGCAATGCGCGCGCTGTCCTTTGCAGCCTGCGCAAATCCCGTCATTGTCCAAAGGCCGGCTATCGAAAGGAGTAATATGTTTTTTTTCTTCATTCGTATCGCTTTCTTCATTATTTGCTCCGCCAAAGATAGGGCGTATTTTCTTTTTCCGTTTGTATTATAATCTCTCTTGTTTGAGATTTTCTACAAACCGGTCTATTTCCTGTAACTTTTTGGGTATATCGATGCTTTGAGGACAGTGCGGGTTGCATTGGTCGCATCCTGTACAATGGCTTGCCTGGCGGAGCTTCGGTACGCTACGGTCATAACCGATGAGGAAGGCACGGCGGGCTTCGCGATAGTTCTCATCCCGGCTGCTTTTGGGTATATTGCCCTCGTTGACGCAACGGTTGTAATGCAGCAGAATGGCGGGAATGTCCAGTCCGTAGGGACAAGGCATGCAATACTTGCAGTCGTTGCACGGGATGATAGGATAGGTAAGCATTACCTGCGCCGTATCTTCCAGCAGAGCCAGTTCTTCTTCCGTGCAAGGGTCGAGGGGGGAATAGGTGCGGAGATTGTCCTGCAGATGTTCCATATACGTCATGCCGCTCAGTACCGTCAGCACATTGGGGAAGCTCCCGGCAAAGCGGAATGCCCAGGAAGCTACACTCTCTTGCGGACGATGCTGTTTCAGGCGTGCCACCAAGTGGTCGTTCAGTCTGGATAGCCGTCCTCCCAGCAGCGGTTCCATGATAATGGCGGGAATGTCGCGTTTAACGAGTTCGCCATACAGATATTCGGCATTGACATTATTGCCCGAAGCATGCCGCCAGTCGGCATAGTTGAGTTGGATTTGCACGAAATCCCAGTGTATGCGGTCGTGCATGGCCAGTATTTCATCGAACACGTCCGTTGTTCCGTGAAACGAAAACCCCAGGTTCCGGATACGCCCGGCCTTGCGTTCTTCCATCAGAAAATCAATCATACCGTTGTCGATGTACCGTGCCCGGAATGTCTTGATACCGCCATTGCCGACGGAGTGCAACAGATAATAATCGATGTAGTCCACTTGCAGGTCCTCGAACGATTTCCGATACATGGCGATTGAATTCTCGCGGGTGTAATTGGAAAAGTTGGACAGTTTGGTGGCTATCAGGAACTTTTCACGCGGATGGCGTTTCAGTGCTATTCCCGTTGACTTCTCCGACCAACCCTGCACATACACGGGCGATGTGTCGAAATAGTTCACGCCGTGGGCGATGGCATAGTCAATCAGTTCGTTGACGGCTTCCTGGTCTACCTCATCTCCGTTTCCGTCAGCCCGCTTCCGGGTAGGCCAGCGCATGCAGCCGTAGCCCAATAAGGATACCCGGTCGCCCGTGGTGGGATTGGTACGGTACACCATCTTATCGGTAGGAATTTCACCCAAAGCGGCCGATTCGCTGTCCGAACGGTTGTTCTTGCCGGAGCAGCCATACAGTGCGGCTGCCGATGCAAACGTCCCTGCGCCGGCAAGCTTGAAGAAGTCCCGGCGGTTTATCTTGCTGTTATTCTTATTATTCTTCTCTTCCATAGTTACTCGTATTTATTCTTCTTGGTACTGTCTGTTGTCCAGAACGTATCGAAGATTTTCCTTTATCGTTTTGTCATCTGATTCTCACACCGTTCTGTGCATGATATGTCCTTCCACATAGATTGCGCTGAACGGGCGTGCCGGACACAGGTTCTCACATGCGCCGCAGCCGATGCAGCGTTCGGTATTGACAACGGGTATTTGGGGGGATTGCGGATTCCCGGAGTCCGAAGCCACCATTTGTATGGCGCCGACTGGGCAGTGGCGGGCGCAGTTGCCGCACTCCACCTTATCGGTGATGCAGATGCAATTCTCCTTTATCCATACGGCATGACCTATCTGGATGGCCGATTTGTCGGCTTTCGTTATCGGCCGGATAGCACCTGCCGGACAAACTTCCGAACACTTGGTACATTCGGGACGGCAGTAGCCGCGCTCGTAGGACATTTCCGGCTGCATCAGCCGTGTCAGGTCGGAAGAGGGGCGCAGCACCTGGTTGGAACACACCGCAACGCATAGCTGGCAAGCCGTACAGTGTTGTGCAAAATTGCGTGCGCTCAACGACCCCGGAGGAGTAATGGCGGCGGCACGTACGGGTATCTTCTTGTCTTCGATGGCGGCCAGTCCGCCGTCTACTTTCTTCTCTTGCGCCTTTAGAGCGGCGGTAGTGGCCAATACTGCCGTTGCCGAGAGGAATGCGCGCCGGGTATCATCTGCCGGTCCGGTAGAAGTTGTTGTACATTGAGTCTGATTCCGGGCGGATATTTTCGCAGCATCCGCTTTATGACGGCGGCGGGTGTAGGTGATGGCTCCTTGTCTGCATTTATCCAGGCAGTCCATGCATGCCACGCAACGGCTGTAATCAATTTCGTGGGTTTTGGAGTTGATGCACGATGCCTTGCAGTTGCGTGCGCAAAGTCCGCAGCCGTTGCACTTCTCGGTATCTATGACCGGTTTGAAAAGAGAATACCCGGACAGGAAACCGAGCACCGTACCTACCGGACAAATCGTGTTGCAGTACGTACGTCCGCCTCGCCATGCCAATATGATGAGCACGACAAAAGTAAGGGTCGCAATGATGAAGGTGGGCAGGCTTTTCATCCACACCTCCGTTTCATAAAAAGCGTAGCTGTCCGCCCGTTCCGCCAGATATGCCAGCAGATTATTGCCCCACTGATAGACGGGAGCGAAGAGACTGGAAGCGATGCGCCCGTAAGAGCTATACGGTTCGAGCAGCGAAGCAACCGCATGAAAGCGCACGCCTGCAATGAGGGTCACGGCAAACACTGCCAACATTCCGTAACGCAGCCATTTCCTGGCGGGAGAATAGCGGAAACGGTTTTTCTTCCGCTTGCCTGCAAACCAGGAAATGACATCCTGAAATACGCCGAGCGGGCAGATAACGGAGCAATAGACGCGTCCGAACAGCAGGGTCAATGCAACAAGCAGCAGTACCACGCCTGCATTCAGTGCGAGCAGTGCGGGGAGGAACTGTATTTTCGCCATCCAGCCCATCCAGCCGTGCAGCGTTCCGGTGAAATCGAGGAACAGGAGCGTGACGAGTGCAAAGAATACAATTGCAAGTGTCAGTCTGATAGTACGTAACATAGTCATAATAGTTTTATCATTGCAAAAATAAGGAGTTTATAATTAGTTTGTGTATATGGATTACGTTTGTTTTTACCGATTTTACAGAAAAAAGCTTATTTCTTGTTCAATTCCTGTTTCTTTCAGAAAATCCCGGTCGTGTGAGACTGCAAGTACGGTACCTTGATAGTTACGTATCGTAGCTGTGATGATTTCAATACTTTCGATGTCCAGATTGTTGGTGGGCTCGTCCAGAATAAACAGGTCGGGAGTGTTATCGGCAATCATCAGACAGCAGAAGGCAAGACGCATTTTCTCACCGCCGCTTAATTTGCTGCAAGGCTTGTTCCAGACGTCCTGCGGGAAAAGGTAACGGTTTAAGATGGTCTTTGTTTCATGCTCCGGCAGATGCCGCAGATTGAAGGCTTCCGCTTGTTCCGAAACGGTATATTCATTTTGGATAAGGGAGTACTCCTGATCCAGATAAATATAGGTAAAGTCTGCACGCTCTATCGTTCCGCCGGTCGGTGTCAGTTCGCCGGTAATCAGTTTCAGCAGGGTTGTTTTGCCGCTGCCGTTATCACCTTTAATGCAGAACCGGTTGCCGCTGCGTAGCTGAAAGCTGAGCGGAACCGTCCAAAGGTTTGTGTTGCTGTCCGGATAATGAAAGTTGATATTCTGTGCCGTGACGAGTATTTTGCCTATATGCAATGCCGAAGCATTGAAGTCGATTTTCAGCTTGTTTGTTTGCGGCAGGGAGCCTTTCAGGTTTGTTATTTCCTGTTGAATCTTGTCCGTTTTTTCGGCATGGACATTGCTGAGTTTGCTACTGCTGTTTTCGGCATGATTCTTCAGACCGCCTAACAGAATACGCGGAATACCTTTCTTTATGGAAGCCTTTTCGCCTCGTGTGTTTTGTCTGGCTTTCCGCTCTTCCATTTCACGGGCGGTCTTGCGGGCGAGGCGCAAGGCCTTTTCTTTTTCTTCCAACTGCTGTTGCAGGGCATTGCGGTGCACTTCCTTCTGTTCTTTGTAGAAGTCGTAATTGCCGCCGTAGCAAGCCAGTCCGTTGCGGGAGAGTTCGCAAATGGCGGGTAACAGATTTAGCAGAGTACGGTCGTGACTGATAACGAGCACCGTAGCCGAAGTGCGGTGTACGAAATCATACAGACGTTTTCGCCCGGCAGTATCCAGATGATTGGTCGGTTCGTCCAGCAGTAGGGTGTCCGGTTCTTTCAGTTCCATGCCGGCAAGGAACAGGCGTGTTTTCTCTCCGCCGCTAAGCCCCTCTAACGGGCGTAAAAGAGAGATACCGTTCAAATGCCAGGCGTGGAGAACGGCTTGGGTACGCTCTTCGATATTCCAGTCGTCGTCGAGCCGGGCAAAGTGTTCTTCCGCTACATCACCGTTCAGAATGGCATGGAGTGCAGTTAGCTTGCGGTCTATGCCTAATACCTGCGCAACCGTCCGGCCGTCATATTGTCCGAAATGCTGGGGCACATAGTAAAGATGTCCGGAACAATGCACACTACCGGTGCCCGGCAATGCTTCTCCCGCAAGGATACGCATCAGGGTGGACTTTCCGCAACCGTTATTGCCTGTCAGCGCGGTCTTTTCTCCGGAATTGATAATCAGATTGAGGTTGGAAAACAAAACTTCCTTATCGGTATGGGTATAGCTAAGGTCTTTAATAATGATACTCATAAATTTACTGTGTTTAGGGTAGATAACATAGGTGTCTATACGACACACTTTCAACTCTTGTAAGGCTGTGGGGAACAGACAAACACAGTAAAGGCTAAACATTTTCCTTTTGAGTGATGCTCAGCGTTCTGATATGAAAAGCATATATAAAGCGATGTTTACCGAAATGTGCTGTCTTTATTTGGATATTCTCATTGGTGGTGGTATTTGTTGGTTAGCAGTTGCAAAGGTAGGTATTTGTTTTATAACATGGAAGACGCATCGAACGAAAGCGGCAGCAATGCGCCCACACTTCTCAATTCATAAATGCCTTTTTCGCCGGACAGCAGTATGCGCATGGGACGTTTGAAACGTTTTTCCGTTTCGAGCATTACCTGCCGGCAGGCGCCGCACGGGGGAATCGGTTCTTCCAGGAACTCGCCGCGTTCGTTGCGGGCGGCTATGGCAAGTGTCTCCACAGCCTGGTCGGGATATTGGGAGTTGGCATAGAACAAAGTGGTGCGTTCCGCGCAAAGCCCCGACGGATAGGCTGCATTCTCCTGATTGGTTCCGGTAACGATGATATTGTTTGCCAGCCGGGCGGCTGCGCCCACCGAGAAGTGCGAATAGGGGGCATAACTGCGGTAAGTTGCCTGCCGGGCGGCATCCAGAAGCTCGCGGTCGGCGGCATTCAGCTCTTCGTATTCGTATATCTTGATGGCAATCTGTATGTTCAGGTCCTTCATAGAATAATGGTTTATTGTAATTAATGTTACAAAGATAGGAAAGAGATTGGTTTTTTCAATTCTTTTGCAGACTTTTGTGTCAAATTCAACACTCGAAGCATGAAACCTATATTCAGACTGACTGCTATCATAGCACTTCTCCTTATTTGCGTGGCTGTGCAGGCACAACGCAGAAATTCCCGTTACAACGAATATATCAAACAATATGCCCCGCTTGCCGTGGAGCAGATGAAAGAACATAAGATACCCGCCAGCATCACACTGGCACAAGGCCTGCTGGAGAGCGGTGCGGGACAAAGCGCACTGGCACGCAAGAGCAACAACCACTTCGGCATAAAGTGCCATAGCGACTGGCGCGGGCGGAGAGTGTACCACGACGACGATGCCAAAGGAGAGTGCTTCCGCGCCTATCGCCACCCGAAGGACTCCTACGAGGATCACTCGCTCTTCCTGAAACGCGGCGCACGCTATGCTTTCCTGTTTAAGTTGAAGATTACCGACTACAAAGGCTGGGCGCGCGGCCTGAAAAAAGCGGGATACGCCACAGACCCTTCCTATGCCAACCGCTTGATAACCATTATCGAGGACTACGACCTGTATAAGTACGACAGCCGTGGTATGAGCAAGCGCGAGGCCCGCAAGTGGGAGAAAGAACTGAAGAAGAAACCCTGGCTTGCCAACCCGCATCAGGTGTATATTGCCAACGACATTGCCTACGTTGTGGCCCGCGACGGCGATACTTTCCAGTTCCTGGGCAAAGAGTTCGACATCAGTTGGCGCAAACTGGTGAAGTATAACGACCTGCATAAAGAGTACACCTTAGAGGCAGGCGACATCATCTATCTGAAAGACAAGCGTAAGAAAGCCGCCAAACCTCATACCGTTTATATTGTAAAAGACGGCGATTCCATGCATTCCATTTCGCAGAAGTATGGCATCCGCCTGAAGAATCTGTATAAGATGAACCGCAAGGATGCGGAATATGTGCCCGAAGTAGGGGACAGACTGCGCCTGAGATAACGTTCAGGGAATATTATCGTAAGTTCTTGATAATCATAAGAAAGGATGTACCTGGAAATACCTCGGCTTGGTACGCGGAGTACCAACCGTTGGTATCTCTCGTACCACAGTGCGGTATTCGTAGTACCACAGTGTGGTACATGCCGTACCAAAGAGTGGTATGACAAGTACCAACGCGTGGCATGACAAATACCAAAGGGGGAAACGGACGCTGAGGTGAGGAGTTTTCCCCGTTATCTCCTGTCGTTTATATTTCTTCCGCCGTACCATTGTGCTTTCTCTTCCGTCTGTTTCTTCTTTTCGTACAGTGCAGCTATCCGAAAATGTACAGAGTGTCCGAAAACGGACACTCTTCTTTTTGCCTTAACGCTTGTTTTCAATGATTTATGTTTTTGGCACGGATTTGGCAAGTATAAGGGCGAAGAATCGCAGGCTGTCCGTTTACGCAACAGGACGGCAGCAACGTAAAACGGTAAATAAAGACAGAAAATATGGATAGAGAGATTCCGAAAGAAGTTCGTAACAAAGAGCGTAACAAGAAAATCATTCGTTATGGCGGCATGGGCGCTGCGGGTATCGTTGTTATCAGTGTGCTCATCTCATTGATGCGCACGGGGGTGAAGGAGAAGGACATCGTATTCTCCCAGGTAAGTACAGGCACGATTGAAGTCAGCGTAAGCGCTTCCGGCAAGGTGGTTCCTGCCTTTGAGGAGATTATCAACTCGCCCATCAACACCCGTATTCTGGAAGTATATAAGAAAGGTGGCGACAGCGTGGATATAGGCACGCCCATCCTGAAGCTGGACTTACAGAGCGCCGAAACCGACTACAAGCAGAAACTCGACGAGGAGCAGATGCGCAGCTACAAGCTGAAGCAGCTCAAGCTTGAGAATATGACCAAGCTGAACGACCTGGAGATGAAGATAAAAGTCTCCGCCATGCAACTGAACCGCAAAAAGGTGGAGTTGCGCAACGAGCAATACCTCGACAGCCTCGGTTCGGGTACTACCGACAAAGTGCGTCAGGCAGAGTTGAGTTATAACGTGGCGGAGCTGGAATACGAACAGTTGAAGCAGCAGTACGCCAACGAGAAGGAAGTGCTGGATGCCGAATATCAGGTACAGGAGCTGGACTTCAGCATCTTCAGAAAAACGCTTGCCGAAACGAAACGCACGCTGGACGATGCGCAGGTCCGCTCGCCCCGCAAGGCAATCCTCACTTACATAAACAACCAGATCGGTGCGCAGGTGGCGGAAGGTTCGCAGATTGCCGTCATCTCCGATTTGAGCCACTTCAAGGTAGAGGGCGAGATAGCCGACACGTACGGCGACCGTGTTGCCGCCGGCGGCAAGGCGATAGTCAAGATAGGCAGCGAGAAGCTGGAAGGTACGGTGAGCAGCGTCACTCCTTTGTCTAAGAATGGTGTTATTTCCTTCACCGTACAGTTGAACGAGGACAACAACCGCCGTCTGCGCTCCGGCCTGAAGACGGACGTGTATGTGATGAACGCCGTGAAAGAGGATGTGATGCGCATAGCCAACGCCTCTTACTACGTGGGTCGCGGGGAGTACGAACTGTTTGTACGCAATTCCGACAAGGAGATTGTGAAACGCAAAGTGCAGTTGGGCGATTCCAACTTTGAGTTTGTGGAAGTTATTGGCGGCTTGCAACCGGGCGATGAGGTGGTGGTGAGCGACATGAGCCAATATAAGAACAAGAATAAGCTGAAACTGAAATAACAATTAAATACCTACCATTATGATTAAGTTAACTGGCATCAACAAGATTTATCGTACCAACGAGATTGAAACCGTAGCGTTGGAGAATGTGAACCTCGAAGTGAACAAGGGGGAATTCCTCAGTATCATGGGACCTTCCGGTTGCGGTAAATCTACTTTGCTGAATATTATGGGTTTGCTGGATGCGCCTACCGGCGGCACGATTGAAATAGCCGGTACCAAGGTGGACGGCATGAAGGACAAGGAACTGGCGGCTTTCCGTAACCGGAAGCTGGGCTTTGTGTTCCAGTCTTTCCATTTGATTAACTCGCTGAATGTGCTGGACAACGTGGAGTTGCCTTTGCTGTACAGAAAGGTATCGTCCAAAGAACGTCGCCGCCTGGCAGAGGAAGTGTTGCAGAAAGTAGGCCTGAGCCACCGTATGCGCCACATGCCTACACAACTCTCCGGCGGTCAGTGCCAGCGTGTTGCCATCGCACGCGCCATTATCGGCAATCCGGAGATAATCCTCGCCGATGAGCCTACCGGTAACCTGGACTCCAAAATGGGAGCGGAAGTGATGGAGCTGCTGCATCGAC
>OGGP01000825.1_pt1 | contig 15938 bp, 15 predicted proteins | sample 1571261 | NCBI WGS metagenome assembly OGGP01 (sample SAMEA2581968, study PRJEB24529) | metagenome | biome: Human gut stool | place: China | collected 2011
ACCATTTCTACATCACACGTGATGGGGAAATACATCCGGGACGACCGTTAGAAAAGGTCGGAGCACATTGCCGGAATCATAACGCACATTCCATAGGAATCTGTTACGAAGGAGGACTGGATGCGGAAGGACAAGCGAAAGATACACGTACACTGGCGCAACGAGGGGCGCTGTTAGCTTTGATTCGTGAGTTACGAAAGAGGTTTCCAAAAGCATTGGTCGTAGGACATCATGATTTAAATCCTCATAAGGAATGCCCCTGTTACCCTTGTGTAAAAGAGTACAGGGAATTATTGTAGGTTAGTAAAATCTATCACAACTATCAAGCTCTGCAATGATTTGTCCCGACCAAAAACTGTCGGGACAAATCTTTTATTATTATATCATCTCACCTTTTGTATTCTACATTTTTATACTTTTTCAATCCTCCAATCTCCCAATGTACAACTCTTACTATCAAAGTTGACCGCTACCTTCACTATCGGCAATCCGCACAGAGCAAAACGCTCGGAATAATTCTTCAGGTTGATCTGCTCCATGGCGACAGTCGCATTCTTATCCAGTTTCAGTTCAAAGGTATACAACGTAGTTTTAGTACGAAGCACTATATCCACCCGTCCACGGGGAGTACGTACTTCAACATCTACATAGAAACCCAACAGGCTGAATATGATATAGAACATCTGTTGATAATGATCTTCGTATTTTGTATTGTCACACTGGGGAATGGTGGATAAGAATTCCTGTAAGTGACGTAATGCCGCATCCATATCACCATTCCGGCTTATCACGGGAAAGATAAGCCACCATGGTATGCGTTTTTCTGTAGGCGAAGATACATAATGAGGCAACAAGCTTTTCATTAATCCAATTCTCACTTCCTTATTGGGAATATCAAGCATATAAAGATTCAGTTCCTCATCATACCCTTTAATAGTAATATATCCGCTCTGATACAGTAACGGATTGATATTTGTCATCGTTTCCGTCGGTGCATCAAAATCTTCTGCTGTAGCCGTTTTCGCCCCAATTTCAGAAGGTGCTACGTCAAATTTATCCAGCATCTTTATCAGATAACCAATAAGAATTAAATTTCCCATCTGCAAAAGCGTTGAGCAGACTGAATGGATTATAGATATCAGACGATGGATACGCGAAATGATAACCGTCATAATTCTCTTTCAACTTAGGCAATACTTCCTCCGCAGTAATATTCAATTTGACAGCCAGCCTGTCCACATCTTCTTTCATTTGAGTAAGTATCTCATTCTCCGTTATACCACAAATAGCAGCATAAGGCTCATCCATACTGATATTTTTGATGTTATTGAGTTCACTGAAAATGCTGAGTTGTGAGAATTTAGTGATACCTGTAAGAAATCCATAACGCAAATAAGGATCACAATCTTTCAACGGACTGTAAAAGTTACGCATAACATCACGCAATACACCCAAATTCTCCCATTCGTGCACCACATCCAGCAAAGGAGCGTCATATTCATCAGATTGAGCTATGTAACTTCGATTTTAAAATACACTCTGCCAATCTTTCAACTTTGGATGCTTACTGTCTTTTTCTGAAAGTACCACTTCTTCAACAGGAATACGCCAATCAATATTCAAATCCGAATCATTCCAAGCTATTGCTCCTTCACTTTGAGGTGAATAGAAGTTATCACATTTATACTGAAAAATAACCTCTTCACTTAAAACACTAAATCCATGAGCAAATCCACGAGGAATAAAAAACTGACGATGATTTTCACCTGTTAATTCTACCGATACATATTGTCCAAATGTAGGAGAGTCTTTTCTTATATCAACAGCAACATCTAACACAGCTCCTTTTATAACTCGCACTAATTTACTTTGAGCAAAAGGAGGTTTCTGGAAATGTAGTCCTCGTACTACTCCATAGCTGGACTTACTTTCATTATCTTGAACAAAGGTTGTTTTACAAACCTTTTCCTCAAATTCTCTTTGAGAAAATGATTCAAAGAAATAACCCCGACCGTCTTTAAAAATACGGGGTTCGACAATAATCACTCCTTCTATATTAGTCTTTATAACTTCCATCATTTATTTCATTTTCAGTTCCTCAATTACTTTCAGTAAGTATTGCCCATACTGGTTCTTCAACATTGGCCGAGCCAACTCACACATTTTATCAGAAGTAATCCAACCTTGTCTGAGAGCAATACCTTCTAAACAAGCTACCTTCAATCCTTGTCGCTTCTCTATTACTTCTATAAAAGTAGATGCTTCACTCAACGAGTCATGAGTTCCAGTATCCAACCAAGCAAAGCCACGCCCTAATGATTGTACCTTCAGTTTTTGTGCTTGTAAAAAAACTTGATTCACCGTAGTTATTTCTAACTCTCCACGAGCAGAAGGCTTTATATTCTTTGCTACTTCGACTACTTTATTCGGATAAAAATAAAGCCCAACTACTGCATAGTTTGATTTTGGAGTCTCAGGCTTCTCTTCTATACTAAGCACATTTCCTTCTTTATCAAATTCCGCCACTCCATAACGCTCTGGGTCACTTACCCAATATCCAAATATTGTAGCCTTATTTTCTTCTTCAGCAGTACGAACAGCTTCTCTTAACATCCGGGTAAAACTCTGCCCATAAAAGATATTATCGCCAAGCACTAAACACACAGAATCACTGCCTATAAATTTTTCACCAATCAGAAATGCTTGTGCCAATCCATCCGGTGAAGGCTGCTCTGCATATTCAAGATATATACCGTAGTCTGAACCATCACCTAATAAACGCTGAAAACTTGGTAGATCATAAGGAGTAGATATTATCAGTATTTCACGGATGCCAGCAAGCATCAACACAGAAATAGGATAATAAATCATTGGTTTATCAAAAATAGGGAGAAGTTGTTTACTAACTCCTTTAGTTATAGGATACAGACGAGTACCACTACCACCGGCTAAGACTATACCTTTCATAATATCTCACATAAACAAAGTAACATTTTTCATAAGTATATTTGTGCATTTTATTAATAATGCAAATCAGTAGTTGAACCCTGCTTTTTGTTTAATAGAAGCTAGGTTTGAGAACCATGAGAGCAAATATTCTTTAGTGAATGTATGTATCTCTTTGATTTCGAAGTATCGCCGACAAACTTCACAAAATAAATATACAGCAAGTAGCCCTTGATCTGTAAATACATTATTGCTGAACCTCTGGCAGTAGAACTGTGAAGATGGGTAAATATAACAGATATACATATATATTTTTATAAGTTGTAGCGTAAGCTTTCTTTTAGTTTTGCACTTGAAAAAGAAGCATCTATCCGTCTTTATAAATGTTAAAGGAGAACTATTAAGCATTCAAACCTAAAATGGCTTTTCACCTATATAGCTCCTTAATACACATTAACAGGATTGTTTCTCTTTCTTTCAAATAACCAGACTAAAAATGCTTATAATGCCTGTTAACCTATCCAATTATGGTCGCTTTTGAAAAGCGGCTCGTTAATGAGTATTCCAAAGTACTATCTTACAATAGCTTCTTTTATGCAATCCACAATATAACATACATCTTTATCCGTAACATACGGACCTGCAGGCAGACACATACCTACCTTGAAGATAGCTTCTGAAATCCCGTTCACATAAGCCGGAGCATACTTATACACCGGCTGCTTATGCATAGGTTTCCACACTGGACGAACCTCAATATGCTTTGAGAGCATAAATACACGTAACGCCTCCACATTATCGTTTGGCTGACAATCGGTAATTGGACAACTCACTGCATGAATTACTCCAGCAGCTCCTCCCACAGCAGTCTTAACTATTTCTTTATAAGCATTCTCTTGACCAACAATGCGAAGCAAAGGATCAAGCATAATTGTACAAAGCCAAAAATTAGAATCATACTCTCCTGTCATCGGTTGCTTATGAACTGTTATTCCCGAAACATCTCCCAGCAATTCCTCATAAAGAGCCTGCACATGCTTGTGATGATCGATGTGAGTATGCACCACTGTCATTTGTCCACGACCGATACCTGCGCAAATATTCGACATACGGTAATTATAGCCAATCTCCTCATGTTGATAATAAGGATAAGCCTCACGAGCCTGTGTCGCATACCACATGATCTTATTCTTCAATTCTGTATTTTCACATATTAACGCACCACCTCCAGAAGTCGTAATCATCTTATTACCATTAAAACTCAATACACCAAACTTACCGAAAGTACCCAAAACTCGACCGCCAAACTTGGAACCCAACCCTTCAGCGACATCCTCTATCACTGGTATATCATAGCGATGGGCAATTTCCATAATACGTTTACAGTCGTAAGGCATACCATATAGAGCAACAGGAACAATCGCCTTCGGCTTCTTACCTGTTTTAACAATACGATCTTTAATAGCTGCTTCCAACAAATCCGGATCCATATTCCAAGTATCAAATTCCGAATCCACAAATACTGGTATTGCACCGAGATAAGTTATTGGATGTGATGAAGCGCAAAACGTGAAACTTTGCACCAATACTTCATCACCTGAATCTACTCCACAAGCTAACAATGCAAGATGAACTGCTGCTGTTCCTGCAGAAAGTGCTACCACTTCACTCTTGCCTCCAACAAAGCTTTTCAAATCTTCTTCAAATGCATTTACATTTGGTCCCAAAGGAACTACCCAATTCGTATCAAACGCTTCTTTCACATATTCCTGTTCAATGCCTTCTTCTGACATGTGAGCCAAACAAAGATATATTGTTTTTCTTTCAGCCATAGTTATATAAAATTACCTATTTAAATTTTTTCCCCAGCATACTGAATCCGCTTACCAATAATGGTAGCAGAAATCATCTGAATATCTTTTACAAAGCTATAATTGTGATAATAATAGCAGTTTATACGAACTTTATCCGGATAGATAATATTGTCATTATACCAAATTGCAATTTGTTCATCAGTCATTTTTGTAAAGTCTACATTTCTATAAAGATTAAGTGTAGACAAATCCTTTTTTTTAATCTTTTCTATAAATTCCGCTATCATTTCTTCTTCATCTCTATATTTAAGAGATGCTGGCCCCGTTATTCCTGGCCGGAGATTTAATATGTCTCTATCAGCGCCTTTCAAATGATCAGCATATCCAGGAACATCCGGTCGAGGACCAACAAAACTCATATCTCCAATTAACACATTCCACAACTCAGGTAATTCATCCAGTTTATACTTTCGAAGAGTCACTCCTAATGGAGTAATACGACTTTCGCCTGCCACAGAAATAGAATTACCAGAGTGACTAATGCCCATCGAACGAAATTTGTACATAGTGAACAGTCTACCGTATCGCCCCACTCGCTTCTGTTTAAATATCACAGGCCCTCCAGGCATTTTAAGGCGAATAAGAATAGAGACAAAAAGTAAAACAGGAGATAAAAAGACAAGACCTATAAAAGAAACAAAGCGATCAAAATAAAATTTCATACACATTCAGTAAATTGATAAAAATCATGAAGTTTTTGAGAATCTGTACTGCTTGCCATTTTTTTGTTTTTAAGATATAGCACAAAAGTTAAAATTATCAGTAAGAATACCTAAGAGTAGTTGATTGTTTACTAATCCTATAGTCTTTTCCATAAGGCATTTATCACATAGCCGCAAAAGCAAAATATAGAATATACAAATGAAAGCCCCTCTATTTCACGGTAGACCCGCCAAACATCTTTTGCTGCCCTCCACTTCTTTGAAGTATTCGAAGTAGAGACCAAACGATAACCAGCTAACACTTCTTTTAATCCATAAGCCTTAAATCCACGTTTCATAATTAGTAACCACAACGCCATGTCATGACTACTTTTTATTAAAGGCATTCTAAAATCACCAACAATTTTTCTATCGATAACAACTGTCAAACAACCAATTATTGTGTTACGCAAATATTGATGATAATTCAAAGAATATGGTGCTTTAATAACATTGTCAGTTCTCTCTCCATTTTCAAGCATTACATAATAGTTAGAATAAGTAAAGGCATACTGATTCTCCTTCATGAAAGTCAGTTGTTTTTCCAACTTTGTATTCTCCCAAACATCATCACTATCAAGAAATGCAATATATTGTCCTTGAGCATTAGCCAAAGCAACATTTCTTGCAGCTGCTGCCCCAACATTTTGTTTTAAAGAAAAAACTTTAATTCGTTTATCGATATCAGCAAACATTTGCAATGTCACTACTGAATTATCTTTTGAACAATCATCAACAATCAACAACTCCCAATCTTGATAGGTTTGCCCCAATACAGATTTTATCGTCTCTGAAACGAACTGCACAGAATTATACGAAGGTGTTATAATAGAAACAAGTCCATCAACCATCTTTAACCAATTTTCAGATAGGTAATACCTTCCAAATCTGCAGCACTAAAAACATTTCTACCATCAATCAACACGGGATCATCTTTCATGGCTTTCTTAATTACTCCCCAACTGGGCATCCGAAACTCTTTCCATTCTGTTACATGGAATATAGCATCAGCTTCAATTACAGCATCATACATGTTTTGACTATAAGTAACCACATCACCTATCCTACGTTTACATTCTTCCATCGCAACCGGATCATATACAGAAATAAAACACCCTTCATTCAATAGACTTTTAATTAAAACCAAAGCGGGAGCCTCGCGCATATCGTCTGTTTCTGGCTTAAAAGCTAATCCCCAAACGGCAACTTTCCTACCTTTCAGATCTCCTTTATAATAGTTTTTAAATTTCTCAAATAAAATATTTTTTTGTTTTTCATTTACTTCTTCTACAGAATTTAAAACACGCATATCATACCCAAACTTTGCCGCTGTGTGTATCAGTGCCTTTACATCTTTAGGAAAGCAAGAGCCGCCATATCCACATCCCGAATATAGAAATTTACTACCTATACGACTATCAGTGCCTATACCCTTACGCACCATATTCACATCTGCCCCAACCAACTCACACAAATTAGCAATATCATTCATAAAACTAATACGTGTAGCCAACATTGAATTTGCTGCATATTTAGTCATTTCCGCAGAAGGAATATCCATAAATATTACGCGGAAATTATTCAGTAGCATAGGTTTATACAATCGTGTCATAAGCTCTTTTGCTCGTTCAGACTCGACTCCAACAACAACACGATCAGGCTTCATAAAATCATCTATAGCATTACCTTCTTTTAAAAATTCGGGGTTAGAGGCTACATCAAATTCAATCTTTACATTCCTTTTATTCAATTCGGTCTGAATGGCAGACTTCACTTTTTGAGCCGTTCCAACTGGTACTGTACTTTTTGTAACAACCACCAGATACTGATTTATATGTTGTCCAATAGTTCTTGCTACCTCCAACACATAACGCAAATCAGCACTTCCATCTTCATCAGGGGGAGTTCCTACAGCACTAAATACGATCTCCACACTGTTTAAAATAGAAGCTAGATCCGTAGTAAAATGTAAACGACCAGCTTTCACATTACGAGATACTAAACTGTCCAAATTTGGCTCATAAATTGGAATCTCACCGTTTTTAAGTTTTTCTATTTTTGAAGAATCAACATCCACACAAAAGACATTAGCTCCTAATTCTGCGAAACATGTTCCAGAGACTAAACCGACATAGCCTGTACCAACAATTGCAATATTCATAAATAAATCTGTTATATATTAATTAGATCAAATTTCTTCAAGAATCTTATTCCATTCACTGATAATGGTAGATTCATCAAACGGAGGAGTATTCGCCAGTCTTAATGAATTTAAGGACATTTTTAAGAGTAATTCTCTATCCAATAATAATAATTCCACCTTACTACATATAAAATTAATTATATTCTCATCCAATTTAGTTGAATATATAGTTTTTTTTCTATTATCCCACACCTGAGGATTTGGTAGATTATTATTATCAAAAAAAGCATATTTTGGTTCTGTAAGAAAGCCATTCACTCCATCTTTTACCATTTCTGGAATTGCATAAAGTTTAGTAGAAATTATGGGAAGCCCGGCTTTCATAGCCTCTAATACAGTCAATGAATTAGAATCATCACTTGTAGGATGAAGTAACAACGTCGAGTTCACATAAAGTTCCTCTAATTGAGAATAAGACAAAGTAAAATCCAATAAAGTTACACCATCTATAGACTTTATGTCAGAAATGATATTTTTATGAATTAGAGATACTGAAGTTAAAATAGTCAGTTCAACATTTGGATATTTCTCTTTTAAACGTTTAAATGCTTCAATGGTCTCTAATCCACTTTTAGAAACAAAACGACTACCTTGAGCTATGAATAAAAGTGAAAAGACAGGGTTAACGCAACGCTCGGATAATTTCTTGACAGTTGCATGCTTATTAGTTGAAACATAAGAATAAATCAATTTCTTTCGACAGTGTACAGGAACATCTCCACATAATTTTTCAAATGTTGTGAAACAAGCATTAGAACGACAAATAATTGCTTTCAAATTACTATCATTCAGATGTTTTTTTATTACTCTTTTACCCCAATAAGAAGTATTTCTTCCAATAGTATAATGATAAAGAGCAGATGGTTGTTCTAATAAAATAAAATATGGTTTATCTACTTTCAAAAAACGATTAAAACTTCCGTACAGATCACATTCCTTCCCTGAGCTTCGTATTACTTGAATTAATCCTACCCAGTTAAAAATCTTAAGTCTAACGATTTTCGAAAGTAAAGACCTTTTAAAAGAGGTATCTTTATAAAAAGAGTCATTTTGGGTAATAAATTCAGCCCGCAATTCACTATTCTTAATCATTCTCTTAAAGAAACTTCGTGCGCTCCCAACAAAAAAAACAGACTTTGTCATAATCATATTTAGAATCTATGTTTTTTATACCAATTTATATAAAACTCAATAAATGATTTTTTTGTGATTTCATAGTTATTTTTAATCGCCCCTCCCACACTTCCATCTTCTTTATGAAGAATCTTTATGCGAGAATTGAAAATTATAGAAATATTTTTACTGTGAGCTAGTTTTGCTAGATGTTCTTCTTCCACGAATAAGAACATCTGCTCATTAAATAAGGGAGTCAACCTAATTAATACAGATTCAGGAATTATAATAAATGAACCATGAGCTGCATATATCCGTGTAATGTTTCTTCGAAAAATCTTAATGAAAGCCAAATAGCATTCACGAACAAATCGATACAAAATAAAGCACAGAATCCTTATAAAGTGCCAGTTATACTTAAATGCAATATATTTCAAATGATTTAAACCATTCACATAAAATGGTATAAATGGATTTTGATCTTTACCTCTCAAATTTCTTATTTGCGGAGCAATTATAGAATCTGCACCTTCATTTAAATCACTAATATCTAACTGCTTTACAACAATATCTGCATTAGAGATTATTAGATAGCGAAATGAATAGTGTGCCAATGCATATTTTATACCCATATTATTCCCATATCCGTAACCTCTATTTTCCACTCGTAGATAAGAAGCACTATACTTCAAAGCAATATTCTCAAAAGCCATAGATGTAACTTCATCATAAAAACTATCAACTACTATTACTTTAGTATTCAATAAATTTAATGATAAAAAAAACTCTTCTAAGTCTAATGTATTTTTATAAACTAAAACTATAAAGACAAAATCATACATAAGATATTTTTTTTAAAAGACGTCTTCTGTTTATATACCACATAATAAATGCTATACATCCTCTAAAAGAGACTACAACAAAATAAGAAAAAGCATAGTCAGAGAGAGACGTTGAGAAACCAAATAAGATTAACAACAAAATAAAACAAATACCAAGATTCACCATATTATAAGGAAAGTGGCTGACTGCATCAATAGGATTTCTTAGTAATAGGTATAATGACTCAGGTAAAATACTATAAATTAAGATACGGGTAATATCACCTGCCGGAATGAAATCTTGTGTAAAAAAAAGAGCAATCCAGTAATTCATAAAGATGCTGAGAATAATAACAATAATAATAGACAAGATTATATATAAAAGCAACAATTTATTTATGATTTTATTAGCTATCACAAATTCTTTCTTTACTATAGCACGACTTACATAAGGTAATAATACAGTACCTAAAAAAGAGAATAAAGGAGAAACAATAGTGATAAACATAACTCCCACTGCAAAATAACCAGAATATTTAATCCCCAATTTATTCCCAATGTAGATAATGGGGAAAGCAGCAAAGAGAAATAAAAGTATATCACCCAATAAACGAGGGACACTATATGTTAATATTAATCTACAATGTCCATGATTAGCTAAACCATTAGCTACAAATTGAAATATTTTTTTTTGCTTCTCACGAAATACAGAATAAATAATAAATAGAGTTGTACATACTGCCCAAGATAAAAAGACTGTACCTACACTATTTTCAAAAAGAAAAACACAGCCAACCAATAATAATTGATTTATTATCTGTGATAAACTAAATAATACAAACAAATCACTACCTCTATAATATGAGAAAAGAAGAGTGCTTATGCATACTGAAAACGCATAAAAGAAAGCAATATAATATAGAAAAACATTTGTATCGCCTATCACACTGTCTATTAAATATTTCTGTCCCAATATATATATTATAAGTAAAATAAGAGTTATTACTAACACTGACTTTATTGCCACTTTTATAGTAAACAAGTAACGAGAAATATCATTTTCTGCAAGATAAGAAGATAAAAATTTCGGTAAAGTTATTCCCATACCTCCCAACATCATAAAAGAAAGAACTGCTGAACTCTTTTTTATAATACTATATTGTCCATAACCTTCAACCCCCATAGTTTCACTCAGAATTTTATTCACTACTAAAGCGGAACACATTATAACTATTTGGGAACTCAATGTCAGCAATATATCCTTACGTATAGTACCTTTGTAAATATCTAGTTTTATACTCATCAATTAATACGTTTAATCTTTCCAAATTACAAACTTCAAACATAAATACATTGCATATAAAGCGACTATATAGCTTGTATAAGCCCAAACACTTGTAACAAATGACCATGATATATAGAATAAAGTTCCCATTAAAATCCACTGGGCATTAAGTATGCCTATATTTTTTTTTATACAGTTTAAGGAGATCCCTGTTATTGTACCAGTAAAGAACACTATTATTAATGAAAATAAAATACCAAAATCTTCAGCTAAAGCTCTAAAAGCAGTAAATACATTTGTATGATTATTTGCATAATTACTAATCCCATAATATATTTGCTCATTATAAATTCCCATTTCTCTTTTCGATAGACCTAAATAATTTGTAATTCCCGCAAATGTCGTTATACCACCTTCCGGTTCAATATTTGAATAGTTATTAGAAAACCATATATCAAAAGCTGGTAAATGTCCAAACGTATAATTCACAATCTTTATTGATATTTCATTTAATATGTACATATCAAACTTACCTGTCCGCATGATCATCGAAAAAAACAGAATGGAATAGAATATAGAAAAATAAACGATTATCTTTTTTATAATCTTAAAATTGAAATTAATCTTTCTATTATTCATTATAGTAAAAGCTACATACCATCCTATAATCCACAAAAATACGCTTGTTATAAATCCCGACTTCACTGATTGGGTTAAAGAAATAAACATTGATGGAAATATAGAAATGATAGATAATAAACGCCCTTTCCCTGACTCTAAAGCATACAAATATCCACCATAAATAGAAGTTAGATATATTATAACCCGCCCCATTTGGGATAATATTGAATTTTCATTATTCCCTGCATATCGGTCAATAGATGATTGATGATTTAGTTCAAGTAGCTCTTCTAAAGAAAAAACACTACTCAAACCAAAATCACTAGAATAAATATTTTTAATTACAATAAATAAAGAAAATGATAGCAACAAGCATAATAACGATATAGCATATTTTCTTTTATAAATATAATGATGCTTTTCTTTTTGACAAACATTCCTCATTATATACTTCCCAAAATCGCCACCCAAAGAATATATGAGACAAACCACCAGTATATATATTAATCCTAATCCAACAAACTTAAATTCATTCCTAAACAACAGATATACAATAAGTATTTGTAAGGCCCACATTAAATTGAACCATTTTGCTGGATTTTTATAAGATTGATGAACAGCAATGTAAATGACTAGAAAACATAATATCAACGTTATTGCAATATACATATAACCTCTTTTAAATATAAATATCCCCCAAACAGGATATAGTCTCTAAAGAAAAAATCAAATAGCATCTCCCTAATTCCAGACTCATAAAATTAACACTAATCATTTTATTTAATGCTTATTGTTATCAATAATAGATTCACACAATCCATTCTTCCACTTCTTTCCCCTTTGCAGCACCAACAGAAATTAATCCCTTAATGAAAACTCTGCTTATCGATACGCTTAAATAAAACTCAACAAACATTTAATCTTTCTACCAAAAACAAGTTGTTTTTACGGTACATCTTCATTTATTGGTTCTCAAATTATCATAAGTCCACAATACTTAATCTCTATCTAAGAATAAGAATATATCTCTATAATCTAATTCATTTTGTCTTCTCAATATATTATAAGAAACATACTCAAACTTCATCAAGTAGTAGTACAAGATACTAAATTATCTAATATCTCAAATCGTGAATTCTTAGATATAAACTCAGGAACCACCTTCTTCATCAAAATAACCGTATCCATCACCTCGGCATTGCGAGCTAAGTTTTCAAATTCAGCGTAGTAAGCCAATATGTCATTGTACTCATAGTGACGAACCTTCGCAATCTTAATCTTCTTATTAGAAGTAGGTAGGGTATTCTCTTCCGTACTCAATAACTCTTCATAAAGTTTCTCACCCGGACGCAACCCTGTGAACTCAATCTTGATATCTTCGTCCGGTCGATAGCCCGCCAGTTCTATCATACGTGTAGCTAAATCTACAATCTTCACAGGCTCGCCCATTTCGAAGACAAAGATCTCATTGCCCTCTCCCATCATTCCGGCTTCCATCACCAATCGGCAAGCTTCAGGAATAGTCATAAAATAACGGATGATATCTTTATGGGTAACAGTTACAGGACCACCATTTTCTATTTGTTCTTTGAAATGAGGAATAACAGAACCGTTACTGCCCAGTACATTACCAAAACGAGTTGTAACAAACTTTGTCCGACCTTTAACTGTACCTTTCTTTATTGCACAACCTAAACTTTGAACATAGATTTCAGCCAATCGTTTCGAAGCACCCATTACATTTGTCGGATTTACAGCTTTATCAGTTGAAATCATGATCATCTTTTCTGCTCCATACTCTACAGCCATATCCGCTACCTGACGTGAACCAACCACATTAACAAAAACCGCTTCACAAGGATTCTCCTCCATCAAAGGAACATGTTTGTATGCGGCCGCATGGAATACTATTTGAGGATGATACTTTTCAAAGACCATACGAAGTCTCTGAATTGATCGTACATCACCAATTACAGGGACAAAATCAATACCCGGATATTTTTTCTCAAATTCTAAACGGACATTATGAAGGGGAGTTTCAGCTGAATCAAAAAGAATTAGTTTACGGACACCATTCTGAGCTAGTTGCCGACAAAGTTCACTACCAATACTGCCGGCAGCGCCTGTAACCAAAATCGTTTTCTCTGAGTATTCCATAGCAATCTCCTGCATATTAATTTTAATCTCTTCGCGACCCAACAAATCCTCGATACGGATAGGACGGACAAACTGGTGAAACAAACCATCTACATCAGTCTCACTAATGGATGGAGCGATTAGAGTCTTTACATTGTTCATTTTGCAATATTCCAGTAAGCGATTCTCTTCTTCTTTAACAAATTCACTACGTGCAAAAAGAATACCTTGAATATGACGCTTCTTAATCAATACATCAAAACTAGCTTGATTGCTGAAAGAATAAATACGAGAATCAGCAAGAATTCTGCGGTTATGTTCTAAGCTGTAAATGCAGAAACCTACGATTTTATAATGATTGCTATTTCTAAGGCGAGTCTTAAGGGCAACGCTTTTCTCATCCGTTCCATAGATCAGTACTTTCATGTTTGCTTTTTTCACCATACCAACAAGAGATTCATAAGTGACAATCATCAAAACACGAATAGTGATCAATGATATAAGAGTTAACATACCATCAGACAGAATAAAAACTAATTCTTGACTATGAAACAAACGATTTCCTTTAAAGAAGAAAAACATATAAATAAATATACAGGTAGTTTTAAACACAACGCTGCAACCAATACGCCATAAATCTCTGATTTCTGAATAACGAATCGTGTTTCTAAAGGTATTAAACAAAAGTTCCCCGACTATAGATGACAGAAAAGCAACTATTAATAACGAAAGCAGTCGAATTATATTCCAATCAATAGCTGTTATATAATGGATACCGACAAAAGCAAAAAATGTACATAATACTGCAAGAAATGTATCTACCCCTAATACAAGCCAGCAGCTAAAAAAATTTCCACCAATATAATGAAGGAACCCTTCCAATGATTTTTTCATGTCTTTAGTCATCAATTAATGTCTCTTAATATTAATAGTCCTTTATCTATTTTGAAACTGTTATTCCTTGCCAGAAACTTTCACCAAACAGTTTCCAGAAAATAACACCACAAACAGATAAGAATATAAATCCAAACACATACATCATGGTTCCTGTACCAGAAGGTTTTTGTGGAACGACAGCAGGTTCTACAACTGCAAACACAGGCTTTTCTTCTTGTACTTTAGCTCTGGCTACTTGTAATTGAGTTGCTACCTGAGTATAAACCTGATAGGCCAAACTCACATCATTTTGTAAACGTTCTTGCTCAGCATGGACGCTCTGAAGAATCAAATTGTCATGGGAGTCAACATAGTTTGCATACTTTTCCTGTACTGCATAATATTCCTGTTGACGTTCCTTAAACAGCTTTTCCAAATAAGCACAATCATCTTTAGCTTTAGTAGTACGATAACCTATAATCGACTCCTGTAACCTATGAACAACAGAATCTGCCACAACTGCTGCTACTTTAGGTTCTTGCAAAGTCACAGAAACACTAGTTATACCAGACTTTTTATCAACTGATGCAGTAATTGTCTTTCTTAGCAACTCGACCTTCTCTGCTAGTTCTTTTGTGAGTTCAATAGTGCCATTTTGAGTAATATTCACAACATTCGACTTATCGGAAAAGATGAATTTAACTCCATCAATTACCATACCAGGAATCCCAATCACATATCTCCACCAAGGAGAGGACTCTTCATCCAAATAGGATTCCAATATAACATTTTCTTCTCTGTCAGATAGAACGACATTCATGTGAAGAAGTTCCAACAGGAATGGAGTGGAAGAAACAATCTCAGAAGATAGAGAAGCATTCAAAGCATCCATTCCTTCAGTCATTGTAGTCCCTGTCCCCAAAAAGGAGGCTGCTAATCCTGCTAGACCATTCCCCCCCTTGGAATTGCCCATTTCTGGAGAAAGGGTTACATTAACAGTAAATTGTTTTGGAATGCTAAAACTAACAATAATACCTAGGATTAATCCTATCACGGCAGCTTTATATAAAGTTTTACGAATAGCAATAATCTTACGAAGAATCTCCATCAAATCTATTTCAAGTTCTTCTGTTTGAGTATCAAAAGTTCTTTTATTTTCTGTCATTAGATTGAAATCTATATTGTTGAGGTTGTCTAATACCTCCCCTTGCGGGAAGTTCTCTTTACTAAAAAAGGAGAATAAAAAAAGTAGTATTGACTTATATGACTATTTCTTTATCAAATTAGCAATAGAAGCAATCATCATACCCAAAGAACTGAAGGAAGTAGCATAACCTAAAATATTAGCTATGTTCCCTTTCT
>OGGP01000841.1_pt1 | contig 15709 bp, 13 predicted proteins | sample 1571261 | NCBI WGS metagenome assembly OGGP01 (sample SAMEA2581968, study PRJEB24529) | metagenome | biome: Human gut stool | place: China | collected 2011
ACCACCATCAGCAGGATCGCTGTTTCGATATTTTCCATATAATAAACTATTAGTAATTCAAGTCGTTTGTCCAAAAAGCGTCCGAAAATACCAAATATTTGTGATAAAATTAATTAAGAGAGGAATAAAAAAGTATAAATCGTAAGGTTACAATAAGAAAAAACACATTATTCTTTGCATGTCTATTAAAAAGACAAAGGAAAAGCCCCTTGAGGGGCTCTTTTTATTTTAGGGAGTTATTAAAATGTTATTAATCTGATAATTAAAGAAAATGGCCTTCGTCCTTACACTTTTTATATTCACTTATCAATCTCTATTTTTCAATCATCCAATCCCCCAGTGTGCCACTTTCACTATCAAAATTAACAGCCACCTTCACCACTGGCAGTCCACATAGAGCAAAGCGTTCCGGATAATTCTTTAAATTTATCTGTTCCATAGCAACTGTCGCATTCTTATCCAGTTTCAATTCCATCACATATAATGTGGCCTCAGTACGCAACACTACATCCACACGACCACGGGAAGTACGTACTTCGACATCCACATAGTATCCCAGCAAGCTGAATATGATATAGAATACCTGCTGGTAATGACCTTCGTACTTTGTATGATCGCATTGAGGTATAGTAGACAGAAAGGTTTGCAAACGCCGTAATGCCGCGTCCATATCACCTTTCCGGATATCACGGGAAATAAAAGCCACCATGTTCGTCGCCTCACGTGTGTCATTGGTTACATAATAAGGCAACAAGCTTCGCATCAATCCCACCCTCACCTCTTTATTAGGAATATCCAACGTATATAGTTCCAATTCCTTATCGTAATCCTTGATAGTGACATAGCCGCTTTGATACAGCAATGGAGTAATGCTACTCATCGTTTCAGTGGGAGCATCAAATTCTTCGACCGCCGCCAATTTATTTCCTATTTCAGAAGGCTCTACTCCAAACTTATCCAGCATCTTTATCAGATAGGTAGGAGTGCCGCTACCAAACCAATAAGAATTAAATTTCCCATCTGCAAAAGCATTGAGCAGACTGAATGGATTATAGATGTCGGGCGATGGATAAGTGAAATGATAGCCGTCATAATTCTCTTTCAACTTAGCCAGTACTTCCTCCGCAGTAATATTCAATTTGACAGCCATCCTATCCACATCTTCTTTCATTTGGGTAAGTATCTCATTCTCCGTTATGCCACAAATGGCAGCATAAGGTTCATCCATGCTGATATTTTTGATGTTATTGAGTTCACTGAAAATGCTGAGCTGTGAGAATTTAGTGATACCTGTAAGAAACACATAGCGCAAATAAGGATCACAGGCTTTCAACGGACTATAGAAGTTACGCATAACGTCACGCAATACCCCCAAGTTCTCCCGTTCGTGTACCACATCCAGCAAAGGAGCGTCATATTCATCAATAAGGACCACCACCTTTCTGCCCGTCTGCTCATAAGAGCGTTTTATCAGATTAGTTAACCTCAAATTAGGGTCCGCACCTGCTGCGTCAATTCCCAATGTACGTTCGTATTCTGCAAGCATGAAGCCTAAAAGGTTCACCAAGCTATCCTTATCCACATGCTTTGCCATACTCATGTCGAAGTGTAGAACCGGATACTGTATCCATTCTTTCTCCAGTTTCTCCATCGCCAACCCACGGAACAGCTCTTCATGACCGGAAAAATAGCTATGCAACGTAGAAGTAAGTAGTGATTTCCCGAAACGACGCGGACGACTCAAAAACATATATTTAGAGGAGGAATGCGTCATCCGATAAACGTATTCTGTCTTATCTATATAGAGGTAATTTCTCTCCCGAATTTCTGAGAATGTCTGTATCCCTATAGGATATAACCTTTGCAAATCTTCCATATCAACTATCTTTTTCACAAAACTACGAAAAAATATCAGATTTACACTAGATAGTTATCTTTTTCCTTCTCACATTACTCCACCACAGGTTTAGCCCTATCCATACGACAATATCTCCTATTAGCATCAACGTATTATCAACATAAGGCATCAGTAATATATTTATTCCACTAAAAACGCAAGAAACTAAAAGTATCAAAAGCATAGCCTGACGGACTGTAAAACCCATTGCCAAAAATTGATGATGAATATGGTTTTTGTCCGGTTCAAATGGGCTTTTCCCATTATAAATACGAACTATAACAACACGAACCACATCAAATGCAGGGACAATAAGAGTACTAAAGGCTATAACAAAAGCCCCTTGTGTAACAGGAATAAATTCTGTATTCTGACTATATTTTATTGCTAAAAAGCTTAGTATATATCCTAAAGTCAGACTCCCTGTATCTCCCATAAATATCTTTCGGGCATGTTCAGCACTGCCAAAAACATTATAGTAAAAGAAGGGTACAAGTACTCCAAAAGTACTAAAAGCAAGCATACTATAGATCCACAATCCTTTTTCTATAAATAGAAATCCGAAGACTAACAATGCGACGCTACTTAACCCGGAGGCAAGACCATCAATCCCATCAATTAAATTTATTGCATTTGTTATGAAAACAATAGTTAGTATAGTAAAAGGAATTCCAATGTATGGAGAAATCAAGTCAATGCCAAACAAACCATATAAATCATTAATCCAAAGTCCCACTGCAGGGAATAAGCTAGCACAAAGAATTTGAACAATAAATTTCTGACGATAGCGCACACCTACCAAATCATCTGCAATACCGGTTAAATATAAAAGCACCATGCCACATATTAATACCAAAAATTCCGGCAAAATATAGGACGCCAGCAAAGTAGAGATTTCATATCCTGTCAAAGTTCGAATCACAAGGACTGCACAACAGGAAAGCAAAATCGTCGGAAAAAAAGAGACCCCGCCTAGACGTGGTATTGCTCGTTTATGCACTTTTCTCTCATCCGGCATATCAAACAGTTTTTTGCGAAATGAGATTAATAAGATACGTGGAATAATAAGACGAGCAATATACGCAGAAATAGCAAAGGCTATTAGGATAAATACAATATTCATAGCTACAGAATTCTAATTAAAATTATTCCAATCACAAGTACCTAGAAATAGTCTCAATATATTGTTTAAAGACAATATCTAAACTATACTTTCTTTGCACAAGGTCTCTCCCATTCTCACCCATCATATAAAGCTCCTCTATTGGAGCATTAATGACTTTATCCATAGCTAAAGCTAAAGAATCTACATCCCTCTGTTCACAAATAAAACCATTATAGCCATCAATTATTACCTCTTTGCACCCCACACCATTTGTAGTGATGATAGGTCTTTGAAGAGAAGCCCCTTCAAGAAGAACAAAAGGAATACCCTCTCTATAATATGAAGGTAAAACTATACATGTACAATCATTTATAAATGGAATTACGTCCCTAGTCTCACCTAAATAAATCACATTTTTTTCCTCAATCCATTGATCCATTATTTCGTCAGGAATAGCACTCGGATTTTTCACACCTCGCATTCCTAGTAATTTAAAAGTCACATTAGGATACTTTTTTTTCAGAGATTCAGCAGCTTTCACAAATACTTCCACTCCTTTGTCATAAAGCATTCTAGATATCAATAGAAAAGAAATATTCACAGGTAAAGGACACAACTCTTTTTCTGAATATCTATCCATATCTAAACCCTCACCTGGCAACAACCTTATTTTACTTTCAGAGACAATATCAGCTTTCTGAAAAATGTCCATATCATCTTTGTTTAAGAACCAAACTTCATTTGTCTTTATAAAGGCTATTTTATATAACACTTTTACGATTTTCGAGATCATGCTCTCGGACAAAAAAGCGTATCCTAATCCGGTAGTAATGGCAATATGAGGTATTTTTAATAATGAAGCAGCAATAGAAGCGTAAATATTGGGTTTAATGGTATAGAAGAAACAAATATCAGGTCTCAATTTTGCTAATAATTTGTAATATTGAATTAGCAAACGTAAGTCAAACCAAGGATTTAAACTTTTAGCCTTCAACTTAACTGTTTCAACTTTAAGTCCTAATTTACTTAACTCATGTATATATTCATCATAAGGAACAATCACAATAACTTCATGCCCCAAAGTAAGCAATCGTTTCATTAGTTTCCCACGAAAATTATACATCCCCCAAGCAGTATTACCCGCAAATACAATCCTTCCCATAAAATAAAAAATATTTCAATATGCTAATAGGAATGTTCTCACCCCTTGTTATATATATGTTTGTAAGTTTTTTGGAGATATAAGAATAATAAGATAAACAAGAACAAAAAATTTGTCCTATATCTGATAGCAGAGCCAGGATTGAATATACCGAAAGGATAATGTAATAAAGCTATCCCTGTTATGATAATAAAGTAAGAAAAAAAGATTGTTACATTGAGTTTATATTGATAAACCAATCGATAAAGAAAACGACTTCCTAATATTAGAAGAAATATCAATAATACACAACTCTCTATTCCGGCAATCAAATGCGTCGGCGTATGCAACATTTCAGAAACCGTAGGACCGAAAAATGCGACAAACATCCCTCGTGGCGCTTCGTAAAAAAAATCGTTGGCTTTCAACCATACATTGTCGCGTGTTGATTTAGCAATGCTTACATCAAAATGCGCATACATGATATCAGCATATTCATTAATCACATCTCTTACTAAATATAAAAGCAGCAAATTGCATAAAACAACCAGACTGCCGAAGATAAATTTCCTAGTGACCGTTCGACAAAAACGATTCATTATATAAATTACAAGCAAGCCTTGAATAATGAAAGCCAAATATTGGGGTTTGAATACCAAGCAGAGATATATTGCGAACAAATGTTTTTTCTTTATTGCATAATTGCCATTTAAGAAATCAAGAATCAAGCTGCCTAATATTGTAGAGAAAACAAGTCCGACTGTCTCTTTGGAGCACACATCAGTCCAAATACAAAAATTAGGCAGACTAAGTATTAAAAGCAAAAGTTTGTTATTGATATAACGACGAAAATGATGTTTATCAATCACCCATTTTACCATAAAAAAAGAAAGAATGGTAAATGGTAGGTTCGTCATCACATTGGAGCCTCCGAATATGCCAAACACACTTCCGATGGTAGCCATCATTTTGGTCGAATTCAGTAAAAATGAAAAATCGGATAAAGAACCCAAGGGAGCATTCAAATATAACTCCGTATCACCAAGAGTAGTTAGCTTGGCATAAACCATCACCGCAAATACCAAATAAAAGAGCCTAATGATAAAATAATAGAACCAAAACCGGTCTGTTTTTATAGAAAGCTCCATTAATTACGATATATGAAAGGGAGATATTTTTCATTCATAAATTGATCGATATATGCCTTATACTTGGAATTCCATTCTTCAAAAGCATTCTTTCCCCTCAATTTCAATTCTTCATTAGTTACCGACTTAAAAAAAACTTCCATCTCTTCATATGTTTCGCCTATGCTAAATCCTGTAGATTTAGCATTTGTCTTTGTACCCACATAAGTGCCCATAGTTGTTAAAATGGGGATACCGAGGCAAAGTCCCTCATAGTATTTATTAGGAGCAGCATAAATATGATTAGGAATTGTTTTTTCATAAATAGCTAGTATTATGTCCGAACCGGACATAATACTGAGTCCATCCGTATATTTCACTGATCCATGATAAACAATATTAGAACTATCTTCTGCCGCTGACTTAACCATAGGTTCAAGTTCACCAAAGCCCGCCATATCCAATTTATATTTCGATGGATGATTCGCAACTAATTTTAGAATTTTCTCAATCCCACGATGTTTAGCAAATACACCGACATACGAAATGTTTATCTGTTTGGATTTACTCTGACTTTCAGGAAAGCTACTATTCCCCAAGTTGGGGATATTGGGCAAAATCCATAACTTACGTGGTACGACACATAATTGTTTCTTTCTCTCTTCCTCACAGATGATTGTGATATCCGAAAATTTCAGATTGATTGATTCTATCAACAAGATGAAATATCTTATAAACGAAAAGCCTAACTCTCTTGAATCGACATACCAATCAAAAATATCATAGATCACCTTTTTCCGGAAAAATAGTTTCATTATCATCGCAGGTAACACTGTATCAAAGTCACAGGCATGAATTATTGAGTATTTTTTCCTGTATTTAAAAAGTTTTTTTATCAAGAATAAATCGAAACCTAAAAGTCCTTTTAGATTTCCCCATCCATTTCCATAAAGAGCTCTTTTCTTATAAAAGAAAATACGATCCGTGTCCTCAAACTTACCTTTCCGATCCCAACAAAATTCGAGATAAGGACAATTGGCAAATTCTAAAGCATTCACATATTTCTCCAACCTAGAGTCAGGATTTCCATCTGTACTTCTCAATAAAACAATCATAGCACTTGCGATAAAAAATCATAAATACGATTGCTTGCCATGCCATCTCCATAGGGATTGATAGCGTTACTCATTTCCATATAATATGCTTCATCGTCCAACAACACAGAAACTTCTGATACTATTTTTTCACAATCCGTCCCTACTAGTTTTACCGTCCCTGCTTCCAGAGCTTCCGGACGTTCTGTTGTATCCCGCATCACCAGCACAGGTTTTCCTAATCCCGGAGCTTCTTCTTGAATCCCCCCACTATCGGTAAGTACAATAGTTGATTTCTCCATTAAATAAACAAATGAAAGATACTCTAAAGGTTCTATAAAAAATAGATTTGTAAAATGCTGTTCACTAAATATTTCATTAATAGGCTTACGGACGTTTGGATTTAAGTGCATCGGGTAAACAAAATCAATATTCTGATATTTTTCTACCAAGATTCGTATGGCTTTACATATTGATAAAAAACCATCACCAAAGTTTTCTCTCCGATGCCCTGTAATCAATACTAATTTTCGTTTTCCTGAAAGACGGGATATATCATAACCTGAAACTTTTAAGTTCGCTTTAAGTTCAGCTTCTAAATCTTCGTCCTCTTGTATTTTTTTTATGACCAGATATAAAGCGTCTATCACTGTGTTACCTGTGACAACAATCGCTTCTTTTCTCACGCCTTCCAAAAGTAAATTTCGTTCACTCTGCAATGTAGGCGCCAAGTGATAGGTAGCTATACGTCCTGTAATCTGCCGATTCATTTCCTCTGGCCAAGGACTATAAACATTATAAGTACGTAATCCGGCTTCGACATGCCCTACAGGAATCTGTTGATAAAATGCAGCTAATGCAGTCGCTGTAGATGTAGTTGTATCCCCATGTACCAACACGACATCCGGACAAACTTCTCGCAGAACTTCACGCATACCCATCAACACACGTGTTGTTATATCATACAAGTCCTGTTCTTGCTTCATTATATTCAAATCATAATCTGGTTTTATATCAAATATGTGCAACACTTGATCTAGCATTTCACGGTGTTGACCGGTAACACATACAATAGCCTGAATTTCATTTGTTTTTTCCTGAAGTTTTTTCACCAAAGGTGCCATTTTAATAGCTTCCGGTCGTGTACCAAAAACTATCATTACTTTTTTTCTCATTCTATTTTATTTATTTATTACTCCCAATGAACGCCCATACATCCAACTATCATTTTTATCATGACTTAATGATTATCATCATCATTTGGAAAATGTGACTTTTATATTTATATAATCTAACAAGACTTCCACCTAGAGAAAGAAGTTTCATGATATTAGTACTAATGTGTCCTTTGTGCTTCGTGTAATACAATACTTTGCTTTTAAAAAACATTTCTACGCGCGAAGCTTTGAATTGCGATTTTCCTTTAAATGATGCTCCTTCCAAATGTATTATATGCAAAGTAGGAATGATCAATGCCTTATATCTCATTTCCTTAAAACGGAAGAAAAAATCAGTTTCTTCATAGTACATAAAAAAATGTTCATCAAATCCGTTTAACTGATCGAATACCGACTTATTGATAAACATATCCGCTCCAATAACATAGTCGACCTCAACTTCTGTTGTTCCGGAAAATGTTCTGTTAACAGCCAACTTATTACGATAAAAAGAAGGATACAGATATCTGAATCCCAAGTCAGAGAATTCTTGAAACAAAGATGGAAAACAACCACCGGAATTTGCTGTTTTTTTATTATGATCCAGTAATGAAGTTCCACAACAAGCTATCTTAGAATCTTCAGGCAATAATTCCATATACTTATATAGAGAAAATATAGCATTATCCATCAACACCGTATCACTATTCAACAAAAACAAGTATTTACCTCTTGCTATTTTTGCCCCTAGATTGTTAGCTTTTCCAAAACCAAGGTTTGTCTTACTTTCTATTACAACTACTGCTGGATATCGTTCTCGAATACAAGAAACCGAATCGTCGGAAGATGCATTATCGACCACTATTATCTCAAAGCCAAGACCATTGGTCTCTTTATAAATAGAATGTAGACATTGGAGAGTCAGATTACAAGTATTGTAGCTAACTATAACGATTGATACATCCATAAAAATTAATTTATCAATATCTTGTTTAGCACTAAATTGCTTGAGAACATATAAGTTATCATCCAATTACGAATTTTGAGAAAGGCACTTTTGAAAGTAGATATGTCAATATATAAGCACCAATAAAAGTCAATAACATAACAAATATTTGCATATAAAAAGTGGTAGAATACTTATATAGATATATAGTTAACACATTAAAAACCAAAATATGAGACAAATAAATGCCAAAACTTAGTTTTGAGATATTTCTAATGACATTATTTATAAACTCTATCTTAATGGAGATTTTACTTAATAAAACAAACGATATAAATGTCAGTATAATACTACCTATTGACAAGAATCCCATAATATAAGAATAAGTTATAGAAGAACGTCTCCATAAAAAAAGACAGGGTATAATAAACAATAAAATAAGAATCAGTATATTACGTTTATTCAATTCAACCGGATACCGATGAAGATAGTGGCCCAAAATGAAATAACCTAAATAACCGGAAAAATAAGTAAATAAGTGATATGTACTAATAGATGTAGCACCTAATATCATAGACTCATAACAATGCATCCAATCGGCTCCTGAAGCAAGTAACCATAACAACAAATATATTCGCAAGTATTTTCTACTCTCCCCTGAGAATATTTTCTGATTTACAAAAGGAATTATTAGATAAATCCCAATCAACACGTATATAAACCATAAAATGCCTCCAAAATGTCTAGGCATGGTCATGGGAAGCCTTATACACTGAATAATGGCTTCTTTCAATGTTTCCAAATTCATCAAATATGGTAAAATAGCATATACTACTCCCCATACCAATAAAGGATAAATTATTTTAGATAATCTTTTTTTGTAAAATTGAATAATATCACCTTCCATTGGAAATAATAAGATACCACTTATCATAAAAAACAGCGGTACGCAGGGACGAGTAAGAAAGAGAATAAATCTATAAAAATATTGATCTATTCCATTTGATACGCTAGTAGCTTCTGGCAAAGTGTGAAGGCACACAACCATTAAACAAGCAACTGTTCTTATTAAATGTAAATATGGTATTTCTTTTTTCATAGCTGTATTTTACTTATTTGGCTTTTCCATGACAATGAATTTGCATCAAAATCACTATTATATACATCAATATTCAAGTCTCTTGAAACAATTTGATGAATAGCAGAAGCTAAAGAAGTTACAGATTCTTGTTCTATTATGATACCATATTTTAGATTCTCCATTATATCCGTAATTCCACTAACCATAGTCGATAAAATATAATTTCTAAATCTTCTTGCCTCCGTCAATACGATTGGATATCCTTCCCAACGAGAAGTTAGAACAAATACCTTTGAGCGATTATAATATTCCCACAGTAACTTTTTATCATAAATAGTTCCAAGAAATATAACGGAATTTATCTTCTGGGGGTTATCGAAATAAAATTCTCTTAGTTGCTTTTCAAAACTTTCCTCAAGGGGACCAATTAAATAAATCTTCCAATCTCCTAAATCCACATTTTCCAAGGCTTTTAAAAACATCTCCGTATTCTTTTGCTGAGTTCCTAAACGACCTACTGTAATCATTATATTCTCTTTTTCTAAAAAAGCCTTTTCTTTTATACCAGAACATATAAACGATTCTTCATCAAAACCATTAGGCATCAATACTAGATTATTTTTCCAATGAAATATCTTATTATTAGAATTTTGCAGCGCTTTATAAGTAGCCAATGTTTCACAGGAACACACATCTACTCTTTTTATAAACCCCGGATAAAATAATCTTTTAATTAATCCTTTTATTCCTGTATTTTTTTCTTTTATATCATCAGCATCCAAATCGGCTTTTATATAAACTTTACCTTTTCTGTTCAGAAACTTATATATATAAACCATCATAACTGTAAAAGGCGTATGATGAAATCTCATCAATATATCAATATCTTTCGCATGACACACAAGATATCCTAAAAGAGTGAACTCACGCCATATCTCCTTGTCATTTCGCATTCCTTTCTGTGGACGCAATTGAACTCCACGTACCTCAGATGGAAAATGTTGATTTGTTTTAGTCAATGGATATACTATAGTTACATCGCATTGATACTGTTTCCCTAAATAATAGGGAACCAAAAAAACATCTTTTCCAAAATGTTCTATTTCAAAATGCTTAAAAATTAGTGTGAGATTTTGATACATCACAGAGAGTTATATAGTAAAGAATTAAATAATTTATCCCAACGATTGATAACAATGTCGGAAGAAAAACGATTAACTATATCTATATGTGCCTTTTTCCCCATTTTTTCTCTTTGCTCATAGTCGGACATTATTTTTTTCAACCTTATGCAATATTCTTCTTCATTTCCATCAGAAACAATACTGCCTGTTACATTATCTATTATGATAGAAGATGGGCCGTAACAGATATCAAAGGCTACTGCAGGCAATCCATTTGCTAATGCTTCTATCAATACCATAGGAAACCCTTCCCACCTAGAGGCCATCGCATAAATTGACGCATTTTGGTATTCTTTTTCCGGACAAGATGTATAATCCAATATTTCTATATAAGTTTCAGCATTCAGCTTTCTCACTAAATCGATATACTGCTCCTTTAATGGTCCCTTCCCTAAAATTCTTAGTTTCCAATCAGGGAATTGATTGGCTATTTTGGAAAAAATAGTTATCAATCGATCAAAACCCTTTTGAGCATCTACCATACGTCCCATTGAAAGTACCACTTTTTTTCTTGTATTATAAGGAGGTAAATTCTGAGGTATTGTACCCACAAAGTTGGGCATCACCCAAACTGGTTTACCTAAAGATTCCCAGTCTTCAATCTGACTATTAGTAAGGCATGTGACAACATCTAGATTCCGGGTTATAAATCTTTCTAAATAGGAATAAATACGATGGAAATAGGTGTATTTTCTCTTTCTTTCAGTAAGATATGGAAAACTGGAATGATCAACTCCTATTAAAAATGTATTTTTGCGTTTATACCAAGGTATCTCATAACCGTTTAATAATACTATAGCTTTATCTTCTTTGCCCACAAGTCCATCTATTAAACGATACATCTTTTTTGTATATCCGAATGAGTACAAATAACGCCCCATTAATCTACTTAAAGGATTCAAACGCCAACTCCAGATATCATATTGCGCACGGGGCTGTAAGTAATGTACAGAGACATTCTGTTTCAACTCATAATTAATAACCGAATTTTTCTTATATCTGCTAATGATATGTACGGACTTGTATTTTGGGGAGAACTTATTTGCCATATTGATGACTACTCTTTCCGCACCGCCATCTAATGTTATATCTTTAATAAAAAGAAACAAGGTTATATCTTTTATCATAATATATTATGCAACAATAAATATACACTTATTTAATAATACTAATATTTACATCCAATCTAACGAGCACTCACCCAATGCTCACAGGTTTGTATCAAATTCCGTATATAAGTTTTTGTCGATATTTTATTTCTAAATTCATCGGATAAAGTTATCTTTTTATTAAACTTAAATTGCGGAATAAGAGTGTTACCAACACAGTTTATTACTGTAAAGAAATCCATCATTCCCGCTAATCGGCACGAACTAACTTCCCCTAACTTCACAGTATGTAAATATAGGACAGGAGTGTCTAACCCCAAACATGGCAAAGCGCAATGAATACGAGAAGTTACAACTAATGAAGCTTGGGCATATTCCTTTATCAATGATTCAGCATAAGCTAGTTTTTCCGCATTTGTAGGACATAGCGATTTTACGTCATTATCCTCATGATATCTGTAAGAAGCATTCTCTATTATTTCCCGACTAAATATTTGATTGTTAATCCACAAAAAACCCGAAGCCTTTAATGTTCTTTTTATCATCCCTTTTCTTTTACCATACATTCTCTCTGCCTGTTTATAAACCATCTTAAAATGACAAAAAGCGTAGAAAGTACTCTTTAACAACCATTTCATACTGCCAACCTCTCCAATGTAAGGGTCTACAAAGCAACACTTACCATTTCGTTCTCCTTCCCAACGGTATTTTTGGCCTAAAGTTAAAGTTAAACAGGCCGAGAAATAGGCGTCCACCCCCTTAGACCGTAATAGTTCCATTGTATAGGTATCTCTACATCCAATCGGTTCGTGACGCTTCAAATAAGCAATACTCTCATCCGAAAGCATCTGCTCTTTCACACTGCTATTGATATGAAATGCAACAAATAAAGGGTTAATCAAATCGGAAGGAGGCCAATTCTCCGGCTGATGCATATACCAACCATTCATTATCATCTTCACAGGCTCTCCGCGATAAGAACTTAACCGTTCACGTTCAATATAAGTGTCTGTCTTAGATAAAAACTGAGATGCGGCAACTGCCTGAATATAGTCACCAATATTAATACAAGGAATGGTATCTACTACCATTAAAGCACTCTTCATATTAAGCTTTATTATTTTATAATATTAGAAATCAAATTATTACGAATATATTTCCGCTCGCCAACAGTCAATCCCAATAAATAAATACATAAAGAAGAACTAAGTAAAGATGAAATCATTACCATGGCAAAACGTGTCATTCCTCCACTATAAAAGAATATAATAGAAGGAAAGAAAAACGAAAGTAGAGTTACTCCTAAACTAGGAAGTAAAACCCTTCGAGAAAAGTCCTTAATAGACAAATCAATTTTAGAACTTAGAACCCAAAAGCGATAACCAAAAATAAGAACTGAAACAACCACTCTAACTATAAAAGCAACCACCGGAGGCCCCCCCCAAAAAAAAAGCAGGCAGGGAATAAATAGATTCAATAAAAACAAGAACGATACGATCAACTGATATTGCTTTATTTCTCCTGTTGCTTGAATAGTCATCCAGAAAGGTCCGGATAAAGCTTCAAATAAAGAAGCAATCAAAAGTAAGCGACAAAACTCAATAGTATATTCAGGAACAGTATGAAGCCATAAGGATAAAACAAAAGGCATCTCCATTAATAACGGAATGGAAATGAACATCAACAAGAAATACGAAAATTTTGACGAACGATAAATCAACTTTAAAAGTCCATCTCGATCATTCATTGCATAATATTTCACTATCTGTGGATTAAATGCAGTTTGGAAACCTCCTAATAACTGCCCAGATACTGCATTCACTTGATTGGCTATCCCCATAGCTGCATTAACCACTATTCCGAAAAACATATTTAACGCCATATTTAAACCTTGATTGGTGGCAACAACCGAGAAACTTCCAAATAGGCTCCAACTTGAAAAATTTAATAGTCGTTTAAATAAAATATTATCCCAAACATAAGAAAAACGACAATTCTGTAACTTAAAAGTGCAATAGATGTAGTAACAGATACTAATCAACAAAGTAACCACAGTAACTAAAATACTATACAGAACTAATTTATCTAAACATATCACTAACAATAAATAGACTATCAACAATTTCAACACAACTTCTATAATACTCACATACGCAAAAAAAGACATACGTTCATATGCTATGACAGTTGCATTGTAAGGAGTTCGTAAAATAGAAAAAACAAATGCCAGAATAGAGAATTGATATACCCAATTGGCAGCCTGCATTCTAACCGCCGGTATCTTCAATTGTGTATTCAGAAACCAAAGTCCTATAGTTTCCAGCAGAACAACAATTATCAAAGATAAACCTACATAAATTAAGATACTCAAACTAAACACTTTCTGAAAACCATTTGTATCATTATTCCCTAATTCAAAGGTTAGAAAACGTTGTGTAGCACTTGTCAATGCTGAATTTAAAAATGAGAATAAAACAACAATTCCCCCCACAAGATTATATATACCATAATCATCTATTCCTATAGTATCTAACACAACGCGAGATGTGTATAAACTCACCACCACAGTAAATAGCATACGAATATACAGCATTAATGTATTTCTAAAAATACGCTTATTATTCTCAGAGTATGAAGACATCTAATTCTTTAATCTACCTATGAAAAGATTATCAATTTCCATAAAATAGTACCTAAAACTGATATAAAGATAAATATCATGACATAAATTGTCATTCCCATACCGGAAGGATACAAAGGTACTACCGCCGGCTCCACAAGTGCAAATACAGGCTTCTCCTCCTGTACCTTCGCTCTGGCAACCTGCAATTGATTGGCCACCTGACTATATACCTGATAGGCCAAACTCATATCATTCTGCAAACGTTCCTGCTCTGTACGTACACTCTGCAAAACAAGATTATCATGCGTGTCTACATAATTCGCATATTTTTTTTGGGCAATATAATATTCCTGTTGGCGTTCCTCTAATAGTTTAGTCAGATAAGCACAATCTTCTTTTGCCTTGGAAGTGCGATAACTGATAATACACTCCTGCAACTTATGAACGACAGAATCTGCTACAATCGCAGCTATCTCGGGATTTTGTAAAGTGACAGAAATATTAGTTATTGCCGTTTTATTATTCACTACGGCAGTTATACTTTTCCGAAGGGCATTGATTTTACCACTCTGTTCCTGCGACAACTTAATCGCACCTCGCCCCGTATTTTTAAATGTTTCTTTTCTTTCCTTTCCAAACAATGACTTTACTCCGCCCACAACCTTACCGGGTAACCCGATAATATTACTCCACCAAGGGGAAGACTGGGTATCTAAATAGGTATCTAGGGTTGTCCGGTTATTCATATCTATCATAGAAACATGCATAGTGAGAAGTTCCATTAAAAAAGGAGTAGAAGCAATAATGTCGGAAGAAAGAGAAACATTCAGCGCATCCGAACCATCACTTGCAGAAGCCCCACCTCCTAAAAAAGAAGCAGCTAACCCTGCTATTCCTCCTCCACCTTTGGAGCTACCCATTTCGGGTGAAAGTGTTACCGTGACCGTATATTGTCTGGGAATGCTCAAAGCAACCACCATACCAATGATCAATCCGACTCCCGCAGCCTTATATAATGTTTTACGAATGGCTATAATCTTACGAAATATTACCTTCAAATCAATCTCAACCAGATCGCTCTGATTTTTTCTGGAATCAGTGAGTGATTTCTTTTCTATTTGTTGTTCGGGCATAACTATTCTTTTATCAGATTAGCAATAGAAGCAATCATCATACCCAAAGAACTGAAAGAAGTAGCATAACCTAAAATATTAGCTATGTTCCCTTTCTTCTTAGCCTTACTAG
>OGGP01000870.1_pt1 | contig 15041 bp, 20 predicted proteins | sample 1571261 | NCBI WGS metagenome assembly OGGP01 (sample SAMEA2581968, study PRJEB24529) | metagenome | biome: Human gut stool | place: China | collected 2011
TAATCAATTAGAAAGGAGGAGTATGGTATAAGTTTTATATTTATATCATACAAGGAAAAAAATGGTACAAATAGCACAAAAAACTGGTATTGAATTTTTAGATTTTGATGTTAAATCTTTAAGCTCAAAAATTAAATTTTCAAACAAAGATGTAATGATTTTAGCAGGAGCATTATTAGCAACTCAAGTTATGGGAGCTAATGGACTTCCTTTCTATGACAAACTTGAATTTGGAATCAAAATTGTTAAAGTAATTGGAGGAGTTATTGCTCTTATAGCCTTTGTAGCAGCTATTTATATGCACAAACAAGGTAGATCAGAATCTTTAATGACCGCTGTATGGTTCTGTATGGCAGGAATACTAACTGCCAACGTGGAATGGTTAGCAGAACAATTTGGATTCCTACAAGGTGTATTAATTGCATAAGAGGTGTATTTATGAAAAGTTTTAAAAGTCCTAAACAGCAGTTAAAAATAGAAAATAATGATCCAGCAGAAGACAGATACTTTAATTTGGCAAAAAATGCAAATAATTGGAGGAAGATGTCTTTTTGTTTAATTATACTTAGTGTATTTTTAGGTGCTGGACTTGTAAAATCTGCAACAGAAAGAAAAATAGAAACTTTTGTTTTGGAAAAAAATGGCAATAACTATTCAGTTGTTGGAAAAGTAAATGATCTATCAAAACAACAGGAAAAAGCAAGTGAACAGGAGATTATTTACTTTCTGAATGAAGTTATTGATAGCACAAAAGGACTACCTCGTAATACTGAAATTTATGAAAAGAACTATAAAAAGTCACTAGCTTTTCTTTCAAGAAGTGCTTCTAAAAAAATTGATAATTATTTAAAAGCAGAAAAATATGTTGAAAAAGCTCAAAATGGAAAAACTGTAGAAATAGCTTTTAATACAGGAGATAAAATTTCTGACAATACTTATCAAATCAGATGGAAGCAATCTACTTACACTAAAAATGGAGAGTTAGAAAGTCAAATTAACTATAGTGCAATAATCACAATAGGATTTAATGAAATAACAGATCCAAAAATGTTATATATAAACCCTTTAGGTTTAATGATTGTAGATTTTTCCCAAAAAGAAGAGCTTTTATAAATTTATAACCAAAATTGTAAGCGGACAATTTGTCCGCTTATGAATAAAAGGAGAGAAAATGAATATTAAAACTAATATAATTGTGGGATTATTAATAGCTAGTTCTTTAAGTTTTTCTGCAACTAAACAGCCTGTAAAGAAAATTCAAGAGCAAAAGATAGTTTCACTAAAAAAAGAAGCTTATAAAAGACAATATGAAAAAATTGTCTATAGAGATAATAAAATCTATGAAATATATGGCGAACCATTAATGGCTACAGCTATTGTTTTTGGTGAAGGAGAAAAAATAAAAAATATTTTACTTTCTGATCCAGTTGGTTGGAAAGCAACAATAAATGAAAATCAAGTGTATATCAAACCAGAAGAAGTAATATCTCCTTCAACAATGTTTGTAACTACAACTGATAGAACTTATTATTTCAATCTAAATTCAGATGGAAATGGTGCTTATAATCCTGTAATTCAATTTGTTTATCCAGGACAACAACAAGCATTGATCCAAAATTACGAACTTATGAAGCAAGAAGAAGAGAGTAAAAGGATAGCTTTAAGTGTTAGTAACTTAGAGGATATAAATCATAATTATAGATGGAATAAAAAATATAGTTGGTCGCCTACAAACATTATAGATGATGGAGAAAAAACATATATATTTCTTTCTTTAGAGGATAAAGATGTTCCAACTTTCTATATTAAAAAAGACAATGAAATGGAAATTTGTTTATTTAGAATACAAGAAAATAGAAATGGACAAAAAGTTCTTATCATTGATAAGACTTTTAAAGAAGGAATATTAACTCTTCATAAAAAGACAATAACTATAACAAATAAAGCAAGAAGAAGATAGGAGGAATAAATATGGCTGATAAAAAAAGTATATTTAATCTTCCTCCAGAAGACAAGAAAACTGAAAAAATAAATTATAAAAATATTGCTATAGCTATAGGAGCAGTAATTGTAATAGTAGGAATTTCTTTTTTTACTTTCAATAAAAAAGATACAAAAGAAAAAACTAAAAAAATTAATAATTCCCAGAGAATAGAGGAGTCAGAAGAAATTTCTACAACTGAAGAAATTGAAGAAATGGTTAAATCTAATCCTATTATCAATAACCAGTTAGAAGCAGAAAAAGCAGATGATTTAGAATTAGAAAAAATAAGACTTCAGCAAGAGTATGAGTTAAGAAGACTCCAAATGCAGATGGAACAAGAAAGATTAGCATGGGAAAATTCAAGAAAACAAGCTTCTTTATCATTAATTCAAGGGCAAGGAAGTTATGAGAAGGAGGAAACTCCTAAAAAAACTAATCCATATGATGGATTCAGTATACCTCCATTACCTGAATATCCAAAGGAAGATCCAAATTTACAAGAAAGTAAAAAAGAGTTTGCAAAAAATTCTTCTGTTGATGAATTTGTTCTACAAAGATATCTTCAACCAGCTGTTTCACAATATGAAGTTAAAGCTGGAACTATAATACCTCTTACCTTGGAAACAGCTATTAACTCTGACTTACCTGGAGAAATTACAGCAGTAGTTAAAACTGATATTTATGATAGTAAAACAGGAAATATTTTATTAATTCCAGCAGGAAGTAGAGTAATTGGAAGATATAGTTCAGATGTGTCTTTTGGACAAGAAAGAGTACAAGCAGTGATTAATAGAATCACTCTTCCTAATCAAAAATCTATTAATATTGGAACAATGAATTTAGTAGATAAATTAGGAGCTTCAGGAGTATCAGATAGAATTGATACTAAGCTTGGAAAAGTTTTCACTTCAGTTATTATGTCTGCAATTCTTGGTGTAGGAGCTGGAGCGGTTAAAGAAGACAATGATGATAGCGACGAATGGAAAAATGACGCTATAGATGGTGGAGGAACTCAAGCTATAAATGTTGGTAATGCTTATGCTAATAAAGTTCTAAATGTTCAACCATCATTAAAAATAAGAAATGGTTATACAGTAGGTCTATTTGTAAATAAAGATCTGCTATTAGAGCCTTATAAAGATTAAAAAATATAAGAAATGTTCCTAAAGTAAAGTGTTAATTAATATTTAATGTCGTTATAAGTAATTAAACCTGCATTAAATAAAAAATTAATAATTTCTTCTTTAGTCAAAGTTTTTAAATTATCAGAGTTATAAAGATTATTAAAATAATCCAGTAGTTTATTAGTAAAATCTTTATTAGTAGTTTTAAATAAAAATTCTTGATTTTGATAAAAAGCTGAAAATGTAAAATTAACAGAACCTAAAAATGCTACCATATCAGATCCATTTTCTGACTTAGGGCAATCCATTAAATAGAGTTTTGTATGAATTAAAGATTCTTTATCTAAAGAACTGTTATATTTGTTTTTTAATATTTTAAATTCAATATTTTTCCACTCTATTTCTGGAGGAACAGTTTTAAGTTTTTTAATTTCAGAAGCTTCTTCGCTATTTAATTTTATTTTTTCAAAATTCAAATCCCTTTTCTTGTCTTGCAAATGTGCAATATATAGAATTGATCCAACAAATACTACTCCTAAAGGAATTAAAGTAAACTTTGAAAATTGATTAAAGTAATATAAAAATCCTAAACATATAGGACAAAGAAAACATAAAAAATAAAGAAATTTCATGTAAGATTTTATTTTTGATTTTTTATCTTGAATTTCTTCTCTTTTTTTATCATACTGGATTTTTTTTTCTTCTACATTTTTTATAAACTTTTTAAAGTTAGGTTTATCAATAAACTTATGAAAACTTTTTAAGTAATTTTCATCAGGTTTATTGTGATTAGATGAATTATAAGAAAAAAGAACTTTTAATTCAATATTGTTATTAGTATTATAACGAGTTATTAAATTATTAACATTTGACTCACTGATATATGGAGAAATTATATAGATAAATTTTTTTGCTTCGCTAATAGCTTTTTCTATTGGGTGGATTTCAATTGAATTTTTATCTTTAACACCACTTCCAATAGCAAAACTACAGTCACTTAGAGTTCCAGAAAATGTAAAATTATTTTTATTATCTTTAAATTGCATTTATAGCTCCTTTCTACTTTAGGAACATTTAACTTATATTATACACCTAAAATATTTTGAAATAAAGGTTTAAAGATTAAAAATGTGAAATGGGAGAGAGAAAAAATATGGGAGAAAAAAATAAAACTGATTTAAAAGAAGCTACAAAACGCTTTAGTGATGATATTGAAGCTTCTTTAGCAAAAGGTAAACTGGAAGGTTTTAAAAAATTTGAAGTTTCTAAAAAATGTGATGTTGCAACAGGAGTAGTAATGCTTGAAATTCATATTACTGTTAAAACTAATGATGTTGATACTTTAAAAAAGCTTGGATATTTAGGTGAAGAATAATGCAACTGAATAACTTAAATATTGATGTAGAAAAAATAAAAGATGAATTAGCAGAAGAGTTGGAAGAAAATTTAAACTTAGAGAATTTATTTATTTCTTATGAGGAAAATTTAAAAAAAATAAAAAAAGCGGTTGAAAGGTTATATAAAGTAACTTTAACTGAAAAAGAGCTTTTAAAAATTGATGAAGCAATTTTTGATAATTCTATAACAATAACTTCTAGTAATTCCTCTGTTAGATTATTTGTTAAAAACAATAAGATTTATTATATTTTGTTTTAGAAACTATAAAATTAAAAATAACAGTGTTCAAAGAGAAAGAGGTGTTAATATTAGACTTAGTACAATAAAAAGCTTTAAAAAGAATTTTGTGGGGTTGAAGAATGTTGCTAAATAAAAAAGCCTTCATTAAAAATGTAATGAAAGCTTTTTTTGATAAAAGTTTTGCTAATTTAATTATATTTTAAAAAAAATATAAAGTCAAACAAAAAAATAAAATAAAAAACGATAGATATTTATGCTGGAGGAAATTTGTCTGTAGTTAAATGTAAAAAAATGAATTTAGAAAAAAATGGAATAAAAGATCCAAATTTAAGTTGGGAAGCTAAAGGATTGTTAGCATATTTATTAAGCTATTCTAAGGAAGATTTTTACGAAGCTAATTTAGAAGAATTAGTTAATGCAACAAAAGATAATGTTTCTCAATTAAAGAAAATTTTAAAAGAACTGGTAGCTTTTAATTACTGTCATCATTTTCAATTGCTTAAAAATGATAAATTTATAGAAAGTTATTTTTGGATTACAGATTCTCCAAATACTTATAATAAAAAAATAATTGAAGAAATACTTTCAGAACTAAAAGATACTGACTATTCATATAAATTAGTTCATTATGTTCTTGAAAATGAAAACGATGAGAAAAATAGACAAACTCCAGAAGAAATTAAATATGATATAAAAGATTTGATATTAAAAACAGATTTTTTAAATTATTATGCTGGAATACCTAAAGAAAGTAAACAAGAATTTTTAGATATCATAAGGGATATTCCTTTAAGCATATTAAAGAAAAACAAGCGTATTCTTTCACAAATGAATTTAGTAGATTTTAAGAATCATTTGTTATCTTTAAGAAGAAAATATGGAGAATAGATGGATATAAAGTTAATAATTGTATATTTATTCCTGATTATGATCTGGGGAGCATTTCTATATCTATATATTAGTTTTATTAAATATTTATTGAGAACAAAAAGAATTAAAATATCAGAAATAAGAAGAATAATGATATATATAATTCTTTTTTGCTTTAGTATATTCTTTTCAAGAAAAAAATAAGAGAGGTAAATATGAAAAATAAAGTATTGGGAGTTAGAGCATTAAGTGGAGAAGTTTTTTATGGAACAGTTAATAAAGATGGTTGTGTTTCTGAAAAAGTAATAGACTTTTCAAATGAACAATTTGAAAATGCAATGCTTATGTATTTAAGCTATTTAGATAGAACAGATAACTTTAAAAAACCATATATTATAGATCTACCAATATACAAAAACAAATTTAAAATTATAGTAGAAGAAATAAAAAGGGAAAGTAATAATGAATGATGACTATATCCTTTATTTAGGTAATTGTATTGAAATGATTGATAAATTGGCAGAAAAAAATATAAAAGTAGATTTGATATTAACAGATCCACCTTATCAGAAAACTCAAAATAAATGGGATAGTTTAATTCCATTTGAAGAAATGTGGAATAGTTTAAAAAAGATAAGAAAAGAAACTACTCCAATAATCTTATTTGGACAAGGTATATTTACAGCAAAACTTATTCTATCAAACGAAAAAGAGTATAGGTATAGTCTTATCTGGAATAAAGAACACCCTAGTGGATTTTTAAATGCAAACAAAATGCCTTTAAGAAGTCACGAAGATATAATTGTTTTTTATAAAAAACTTCCAGTATATAATCCTCAAAAATATCAAGGAACTAAAAATAATGCTAATAAAGGAAAAAATAAGAAAGCAATCATATCTAAAAATAACAATAATTATAATGACTTTTTAATATTTGATAATTCTGATGAGTATCAAAATATGAAATTTCCTAGAAGTATCTTAACTTTTAGGAAACCTCACCCCAGTGTAACATTTCACCCTACAGAAAAACCTGTTAATCTTCTTGAATATTTGATTAAAACTTATTCTTTAGAAAATGACATAGTCTTAGATTTTACTATGGGAAGTGGAAGTACAGGAGTAGCTTGTAGAAATACAAACAGAAAATTTATAGGAATAGAAATAAATAAAGAATATTTTGATTTAGCTAAAAATAGAATAGAAAAAGTTTTATAATTATTTGCGAAAAATTTGTCCACTAGTGAGGAGAAAAAATGAAAGAAAATTAAAAAAAGGAGTATAAAATGTGGATTTGTAAAGAATGTGGAACTGAAGTTTTTGAAGTTAAAACTAGAGTTAAAGAAGTAATCTCTAGTATAAATAAAAATGGAATAGCAGATAAAATCGTATATAGAGATAAAGTAAGTCAAGAAGGAGATACTTTCTACAGATGTGATGGCTGTGGAAATACAGATCAATTCTTAGAGGAAATAGCAGAGTGGGAGGAGTAAATGATTTTATTAATAATTTTATCTGTTTTAACATATTTAATTACTGTTCTTTTTCTGGTTTCTTTTTTAAAAACAAATTATACCAGAGTAGATTCAATATGTATATTAATATTAACATTTATGTTTTGTTTAGCAATGATAATAGATTTTAATGGAATAAATAAAGAAAATATGGAAAATTTTAATGAAGTTAAATGCTATTGTGAATGGTAAAAAGAAGAGAGGAAATATGAAAGTTTTAGTTAAAATTATAGATTTTATTCTAAATAATTGCCTATATATTTGTCTATTTGTAATTAATATTTTTTTGATATGGTATTATACTTTTGCAAAATATGATTATTCTATGTGGATTGGAAGGACTGATGTAGCAAATTCTTTTAATTATTTTTCAATTTTAATCATCATTATAACTATAATTTTATTTTTTTATAATTCAGTACCATATTTTTATATAAAACCTTTAGGAAAATTTTATTTTTGTAGCTTAACCAAGAAATATGTTCTGGAAAAAATAGGACTAAAAAATGTTGAAGGTTTAGAAAAATTGAGTTATGCAGAATTAAAAAAAGTTATTTATGATTTTGAAACTATTATGATGATTGAAAAGAATGAAATCATTTCTGAAGAACAAAAGTTAAGTTTAAAAGAAAAATTAATGAGTTCAAAAGATAATCCATGTAAAATTAGAAAAATATGTATGAGTGAAATTGAAGAAATGGAAAATGAATATAAAAAAGTGGAAAATGAAATAAATAAGAGATATAATGAAGCTTTTTTAGAAAAATCAAGAAAAATGTTAAAAGAAACAATAGAAAATTCTAAATAAAAAAGGAGTTAAAAAATGATAAATATACTATCTTTGATGGGAATATTTTTTTGGGATTGTATTTTAATTATAATTATGATTTTTTTAATTGAATTTTATGGAAAGACTATAAAAAGATATTATAAGCAATTTGACGAGTATTCTGAAAAAGAAAAAGAAGAAGCAAAAAATGAAATCAAAAGAAAATTGCTGAAAAATCTACTATTAAAAATAGTAGTGTATGTAATTAGTATTGTTTGTACTATTCGTTACTCTTTGTTTTTACCAGGATATTTAGAAAGGTTTAATTCATTAGAATTATTAAAAATCCATCTTACTATACTTAATCAAGCAATAATAATGGGAGTCATAGGTTTGATAATTTTTGGAATAAATTTATTTATAGCAGAAGAAAAAGAACAATCAGAAATTCTAAGAAAAATTTATTTGTTTAATTTAGTAGTAACAGTGATTATGTTATTTATAAGTAGAGATCTTGTTTATTTTTTTATTTAAAAGATTGGTATGTTTAAATTATGAAAGGAGAAGATATGAATAGAATTTTAAAATTTTCAACAGTTGGAGCAATTGGAATATTTATAGCTATATTATTTTTTATAAACTGTTATTCAGTAAATACTGGAGAAGTTGCAATAGTTAGTACTTTTGGAAAGATTACCAGAGTAGATGAAGAGGGATTACATTTTAAAGTTCCATTTATGCAATCTAAAACTTTTATGGAAATAAGAGAAAAAACATATATATTTGCAAAAACAGAGGAAATGGATACTACAATGGAAGTTTCAACTAAAGATATGCAATCTATAAAAATAGAATTAACTGTCCAAGCAAGTATAGCTGATCCTGAAAAACTATATAAAGCATTTAACACTAAATATGAGCAAAGATTTATTCGTCCTAGAGCTAAAGAAGTTGTTCAAGCTACTATTGCTAAATATACAATAGAAGAATTTGTATCTAAAAGATCTGAAATAAGTGACATTATAAATGCTGATATTGCTGATGATTTCTTATCTTATGGTCTTGTAGTTAGTAATGTAAGCATAGTTAATCACGACTTTAGTGATGAGTATGAAAGAGCTATTGAACAGAAAAAAATTGCTGAACAGGCAGTAGAAAGAGCTAAAGCTGAACAACAAAAAGTTCTAATAGAATATGAAAATAAAGTTAAAATAGCAGAACTTGAACTTAAAGAAAAAGAGATAAGAGCAAAAGCAAATGCTGTTGAATCTCAAAGTCTAAGTAAACAACTTCTTCAAAAGATGGCAATAGAAAAATGGAATGGACAACTTCCAAAAGTTCAAGGGGCAGATACTAATAGCTTTATTAATTTAGATGTAAAAGAATAATAAGAGATAATTATTGACGGACAAATTGTCCGTCAATCTTAAAAAAGGAGAAATAATGGAGAAAAATATAGAAAACTTAATAAATGAATTTTTTAATAATAATAATGATATTGTAACAAGAGGAAAATATTTAATATTGATAGCTAATAAGATTTCAGAGCAAGAATTTAATATAAGAAATAAATATATGAAAAAATTTTTAAATAAGATAGATCTTTTGTCTCAAAGTTTAATAGAAAACGCAAGTGAAGAATTAATGGATATTTATCTTGAAAAAGAAGCAGAAAATAAATATTTAAGTACTGTGCTTAATACTGATATATATTTAACAGTAGGAATGTTTGATTACTTAAATCATATGATCTTTATAGGAAATAATATAACAGAAAATTTTATTGAGCAATCAAATTCAAACATACTAACATTAGAAAAAATGAATGAAATTTTAAATTTCTTGTATGAAAATTATAAAAAGTTCCATGACTTTTGTCCATTTGAGTGTTCTTTTATAAATTATGTAAATAAAAGTTATAATAGTTTAAGTTATTATTTTGGAAAATTTAATCCAGAAGATTATGGTTATAATTTTTTCTTTTTCAATGTAAAAAATGATATTTCACCAATATATGTATTTTTGCATGAAATAGGTCATTATATTCATATTAATATAACAAAAGGGAAATTAAATATTAACAAAAAAATATTAGAAAAAATAAAAAAAACAGGATTTTCAAAACTTGTTTCTGCTAATAACGATATACAAAAAGAGGTATTTGCTGACATATTAGCTATGGGAATTATGTATGATAGTCCGTATGAAGAATATGATCCTTTTGTTGATATAACTAAAGAAGATAAAAAGGAGTTTAAAAAATTAGTGAACGAAATTTTAAAATAAAATTTTTATATAAAGGAGCAAATATGGAATATAAATTAGGTTTAAATATAGGAATTACTACAGTAGGTTGGGGAATTGTTGAATCTGAAAATAATAAAATAATAAATTCTGGGATTAGATTATTTCCTGAAGCAGATCCAGAAAACAATCAAAATAGAAGAGCTGCAAGAAGTAGAAGAAGAATTATAAGAAGGAGAACTCATAGACTTAATAGAGTTAGACATTTATTATTTCAATCTAATTTTATAGAAAGTGAGGACTATAACTTTACATCAACCAATTATGAAGTGTATGAATTTAGAGAAAAGGGATTATTTGAACTTCTTAATGATAGAGAATTATCTTTAGCTTTATATCAGCTTGTAAAAAAAAGAGGAACAGAAGATTATGATTTGTTAGATGTTTCTGATGATGAAGATGGAACTAAAGCTATTCTTTTAAAAAATGAAGAAAAATTAAATGAGAAAAATTATGTTTGTAAGGTCCAATTAGATTACTTAGAAAAAGAGGGTAAAATAAGAGGAAAAGAAAATGTTTTTAAAACAAAAGACTTAAAAAATGAAGCTTTAAAAATTTTAAAAACTCAAAAAGAATTAGGAAATGAGAAGATTACAGATGAATTTATAGAAAAGTATATTAACATTTTAGAAGGGAAAAGATTTTACTATGAAGGTCCAGGTGAAGGAAGTCCTTATGGTTGGGCTAATGAAAAAGAATGGCTACAAGGGTTAATGGGTAGATGTACTTATTTTCCAGAAGAAATTCGTATGATTAAGCACTCATATAGTGCTGAATTATTTAATCTTTTAAATGATTTAAATAACTTAAAAATAAATGGAAATAAATTAACTATTGATGAAAAAAAAGGTGTTATAGAATTATTTAAAAATCAGAAAAATATAACTTTGAAGAAAATAGCAAAATACTTAGGAGTTGATGAAGATGTTATTACAGGATATAGAATAGATAAAAGTGAGAAGGCTATATTTACTCCATTAGAAACTTATATATCTATAAATAAAGTATTTAAAACAGATGATAGAGATCTTATAGATTCCATAGCTGAAATTTGTACTTATTATCAAGAAGCTTCAGATAGGAAAAAATATTTAGCAGAATTATTAGAAAAATATAATCTTCCAGATGAAGTATTAAATGAACTTGCTAGAAATAAATTTACAGGAACACATTCTTTTTCTAAGAAATTGTTGGATATCTTAATTCCTGAAATGATAGAAACTACAAAAAATAGTATGCAAGTTATAACTGAATTAGGATTAGTACCATATAAGATGGATTTTTCAGGACAAAGAAAAATAGATAAGAAATATATTGATGAATGGATAGTTAATCCAGTTGTTAAAAAATCAGTAGGACAGTGCATTAATGTAGTAAATGAAATTATAAGAGAATATGGAACTCCAAAAGAAATTGTTGTTGAGATGTGTAAGGAATTTTCTTCAAAGGAAGAAAGACAGAGCATAAAAAAACGTCAAGCTGCTCAAGAAAAAGAAAATAATGAAATAAGAAAAATTCTTGGAAACTTAAATCTGGAAAAAAGATATTTTCCATTTATTAAATTTTGGAAAGAGCAAAATGAAAAATGTATGTTAAGTGGTGATGTAATACCTCTAATAGATTTGGTAAATAATATATCTAAGTATGAAATAGCACATATTATTCCTATATCTATCTCTTTTGATAATAGCAATAATAATAAAATGTTAGTTAAGAGATCTGAAAATATAAAGAGAGGAGTAAAAACTCCATTTGCTTATTTTGATAACTTAAATGTACATAGAACTTTTGAAGAATTTGAAGCTCAAGTAAAAGAAATGAAAATTTCAAAGAATAAAAGAGAATTATTATTGTATAAAGGAAATTTGAATAAAAATTATGACGACTTTATTTCAAGAAACTTAAACGATACTCGTTATGCTATAAAAGAAATAAAAACTTTATTAAGTAGATTTTTTATTGATAATAATAAAAAAGTTAGTGTTAGAGGTATAAATAATAATTTTGTTACTTATGTTAGAAACATATGGAATATGCCAAGATTAAGAGCAACTTCATATGATCATTATGCAGAAGACGCATTAATATTGATAATTGCACATTCATTGCTAAATAAGTTGAAATTTTATAAAAGAAATACTGATAATCCAGAAGAAAAAGAGTTCTACTACATAAAAACTGGTGAAATATTAGATGATGAGAGCTTTAAGCAGATCTTTAAGTTAGATTATAAGAAGAAAATAATGGATTATAAAGCTTATAAATATTCACATTTTGTAGATAAAAAACCAAATAGACAAATGTTTAATGAAACAATTTATTCACTAAAAAAATTTAAAATAGATAATAAAGAAGTAGAATGTATTGTTTCTAAAGTGAAAAATATCTATGATAAAGATAATATGGAACTTGCAAAGTTATTTGAAACTAAAAAAGCTAGTAGTTTGTTGATAAATGCTTCAGATATTTTAACATATAAAAAATTGGAAAAAGCATATTATGAATATAAAGATTATGCTAAAAAAGAAAAGGTAAATCCATTTTATTTATATTATAAAGATAATGGATTTATCAAGCAAGGTAAACGTAATAATGGAACTGCTGTTAAATCATTAAGATTAAGAGATAAAGCAATAAATACTTATTTTGATATATCTCATAAATATATAAATCCAAAAGGTAAAGTAGTTGTTACAAAAGTGGTTACTTATAGATTTGATGTATATTCAAATGGAAAAGATTATAAATTTATTTGTGTTAGATATCCTATGATGAAGTACTTTAAAAATAAATATATAGTAAATAAAGATATTTATAATTTAGAATTAGAAAGAAAAAATATAACTGGTGATTATAAACTTATTTGTTCTCTATATGATGGAGATATATTTGATGTTAATACTCCTACTGTTAAGGGAAGATTTAAATTTAGAGGAGTTAATAATGAAAAGGAAAATAAAATAGCTATAGACTATGTTAATAAGAGTAATTCTGCTTTAATAACTTCTTTAAGTCAAATAAAATTTAAGTTAGATAAAAATCCAGAAACAAAAATAGCAGGTATGATAAATACTTTACTAGGAACTACTTATGATGAAAAAGAAGCTAAAGAGTATATATTAAATGTTTCATTAACTTCAAAGCAAAAAATTATAACACTTTCTAAAACTACATATTTAAGAAAAAGATTTGTAGATGTATTAGGAAATATTTATTAAATAAGAAAGAGAACCTAAAAATGGTTCTCTTTTTTTAAAATAAGTCATTATGAGTTCCAGTTCTTGAGAGGGTTAAGGTAGAAAAAGAATAAAAAAAAGAAAATTAGCATGGTATAATTGTATTATGGTAATACCGTAATACTGATTAAAAGAAAGGAGAAATAATTATGACTAAAACTATGAGTTTAAAACTTGAAGAAGACCTATTTTTAGATATAAAAAAAATATCAGAAATTTTTAACATTTCTTGCTCTGAATTTGTTAGAAATGCTATAAAAAAAGAAATAGAAGAGAAAAAAAATGATTTTATGGTAAGAATGTCTAATGTTCCATATTGTGATGAAGAAGAAGAAAAAGAACTTCTTGGACTTCTTGAAAATTTAACAGATGATGATTTGAAAATTGTTAAAAAGGAAACAATAGAATTATGATAAAGATTACAGAAGAAATAGGACTAGAGACAACAAAAGTAGCAGATAAATTTTTTGCTAAACATAAAAAATTTATGATAAGTTTATAGAGAATATTAAGAGTTACTATCACTATAAAAATCAAAATATTGATATAAAAGCTATGATTTTTAAGATTAAGTTATAGAAGAAGGGAATGTAATAAACTCCCTTTATCATTTTAGATTACTATTTTCCAAAAAAAGAAAAATCCCCATTAGTATTTACTAATGGGTGATTCCAGCACATTGGCTTTGTTTTTCTACCTTGAAAAAAAAACATCTTTAATAATTTTATAAAAATTTTCTACCTTGTATAAACATAATATCATATTTTTAATAGATTTACAAGTACTTTTATCATAAACGTTCAAGAACACTCCCTCCTCTACTTAGGGGGGAGATGAATTGAACAAATTATTCTTTTACTCCAGCTTGTGACTGTATATATTTTTCTATCATTTCTATTGTTGCTCCACCTGTTGTTAAAATACAATAGCTTCTACTCCAAAATACATTTTCCCAGTAATATTGTTTCAAATATTCTCCATATTTTTTTCTGATTAACCTTGAAGATACTGTTTTTAAATTGTTAATTAGTTTCGCTAATTCTACTTGAGGTGGAGTTTCAAATAATAAATGAACATGATCGCTTTCTCCATTAAACTCAAGTATACTTCCGTTGTTACTTGTGATTATTCTATTAAAAATTTCTTTTAAGTCATTTAGTATATCTGTATTAATGCACTTATGTCTATATTTTGTTACTACAACTAAATGATATTTTAGGTTATATATAGAATGTCTATTATTCTTAAATTCACTATTTAATATCATTTTTTCTCCTTTACAACTAATATAATAATATGGTATAATTATAGCATAGAGGAGGTGGAAAAATCAATGTATCTTACAGTTAAACAACAACTTAAACATCTTTCTAAAGAAGAATATATTTCTCTTAGAGAACTTTCTCATACTGCTAAAAATCTATATAATCAAGCTGTATATAATATTAGACAATACTACTTTCAAGAAAATAAATATCTTAATTATCAAAAGAATAATTCTCTTTTAAAAAGTAGTGAAAACTATAAAACTCTTAATTCTAATATGTCACAACAGATTCTTAAAGAAGTTGATGGTTCTTTTAAGTCTTTTTTTAATCTTCT